>Ga0164318_10000820_pt1 | contig 25653 bp, 25 predicted proteins | sample GuaBasSedimGuay9_FD_113734 | JGI IMG/M metagenome (GOLD analysis project Ga0164318, IMG submission 113734) | Subseafloor sediment microbial communities from Guaymas Basin, Gulf of California, Mexico - Guay9, Core 4571-4, 0-3 cm | ecosystem: Environmental > Aquatic > Marine > Hydrothermal vents...
AATAGATAAAAAAATGTTTAAATCAAAAAAATAAGATAAAAAAGATACGAAGCTTTTATTAGCTTCGTATCTTCTATATAAAAAATCATCCTTTGAATAATCTGATTGAGAAAGGTATATTATTTATATAATTTAACGAATTCTTTTCTCCATTTTCAATATATTTATAAAGAGAAGAAGCTGTTCGTTCTGGACATAAGAAAAATTTAGATAATTCAATTCCAAATACATAATCTTCAGGAATATTCACTCTGAATGAACTGTGTATTTTAGGAAATATTCTCTTTTTTTGTTGTTTCAAAGATTTAATATCGAAATCTTTGAATATATGAAAGAACATCGTTATATCTTTTGTGACATCTTTATTTAAGCGAAATACAATAAGACAAGTTCGTATAGAAGATTTATCATTTTCAATGAAATAATCTTCTATGCTATTTTTTACATTAATAATTTGTCTAAACGTCTTTGGAACTAAATTAACAATATTTTCTATATCATCAATCAGATTAAGCTCATCAGCGTTAAATTTACCATCGAACCAAGCATTTGTAAATGCTTTTTTACAATCCTTGGTTCCTGTCTTCTTGAGAGATAAAGAGATAACTTCTTTGTATTCATTGTCAGTCATGTCTCCTATACTAAAAACTGATGAAGAATTAAAATGGATTAATTCACAAATACATGTTTTATACTCATGTTCAATTTCATCTATCAGCTCTTTTCTATTTTTAAATTCTATTATTCTGTATATCCATACATTATAACGAATATCAAGTTTATTTTGCCGTTGAAAGATACTTCCAAATACTACGTGAGAATTAATCCTTATTGGAACTATTGCTTGTTTTCCATTGACTTTTCTGTTATTTCCTTTAAAGAATCTTAACCCATCATACAGATTAAAATCTTCATCAAAAATCATCATTGAAACACCTTTGTTAGATGTCTTGTTATAACCACCCAATTCAAATAAGCAATTTTTTCCAGCAAATTCCATCACTGGAATTTCAATTTGAATGGGTGGTTTTTTATTTTTGATAAGTTTGATAACATTAATGTCTGTCAGCACCTTACCATAATGTAATCTAATAAATCTAACTAATGTTTCTTTTGTCATTTTTTAATATCTCCTTTTATCTAATAAGATTAATGTTCATTAAAAGCTATTAAAGATATAATAAGCTTTTAAGCGTTATTTACTTTTAATTTTGTTTGAGTAAGTTTTATGACTAATATTTCATAATACCTCCTTTTTTATCTTATGATTAATTTAGTATATATGAATAATATCAAATTAATAATATATATCTGAAATAATTTAAGATTACAAAAATAAAGATAATAAAAATTCGATACCTCACATAGTTATTTATCTTTAATATATATTTAATTCCTTGGATTTTCCTTCTTTATCAGGATTATCTCCATTGTAAATATTTCTTATGAATGTTGATTTTTTCCCATAATCATCTATTATCCCTATTTCTGAAAATTTATATGCACAAAATTTATCTATTTCTTTCGTATCATCATTATATCTATGTTTTCCCCATTTTAATGTTAAATAAGATTCACCTAGATGATTTTTCTCAATATGCATATAAATTATAAAATCTATTTCTCTACCAACATCTATAGCATCTGCTAAATGATTTTCTCCAAATCTCTTTACTGGATATGGAATTCCACTTGATACAATTTCAGAAGCTCCTCTATTAAGCTGATGTCCTGTCAATAGACATATTCCTTTTGAACTTAAAAAGTTACAAGTAGCATTATATAAATTTTTTAATAATACATAATTTCCAGCTCCTTTGCTCATCGCAGCATAATTCTTTTTCATCTGACTTAAATAATCTATTATACATGCTACGATATAATAACCTTTATCTTCAAAATCATTTACTAAGTTTACTAATTCATTATATCCAAAATCTCCTGGAAGATATCTATCTATGATAAAAGTGACATTACTCTGAGCAAAATAATTATATATCTTATCTATAATTTCTTTTTCTGATACAGATGTTATATCATATTCATTCGTTAATGAATGATACATCCTCTTATACCATAATAATAAGTTTTCATGAGCTTCGTTTTCTAATGATATGAATAATACTAAAGGTTTTTTACCATCTCTTACATCAAATGTATTATATTCTTTAATCCATCGTGCCATGGATAATAACATCATAGATTTATAATGATGAGTTAAAGCACAGAACATTATAGATTCTCCAAGCTTAAAAGATTCACGCTTTCCACACATCTTATTTAATCCTTGAAGTCCAGTAATTATACTTCCTGTGACATTTCTTCTTTTATAAAGAGAAAATGCATTTTTAATCGTATCTCGTTTATCAGAAACGATTCTTTCTATATATAATTTGTCCTGACTTTGAACATTACGAATCGAAGATTCTATATCTCTTGACATACCAATTAATTTTTGGAATTTATTTGATATTAAATTTTCATCTGAATCTATATTAATATTATTCGCATATCCAAACATAGATCTAATTTGTTTATTACATCGAAACCAAGTAACTAAATTCCTTAATTTTTTATCTATCATATCTAATAATTTATCAGATACTTCTTCATCATTTAATAAAATATATTGAAGATTATCTAATATAAGTTTATTTTCTGTTAATTTTTTATTAGCTTTGTATTTATTAAACAATACAGTAATATCATTTTTATTCTTACTTTTTTCGAAATTCCCATTTATAACATCAGTCAAAAGGTTTGTATATAAATCATATAGATCATTATTATCATTAGATAATTTTGGTTGATTATTATAATGATCTAGGATCTCTAAAGCAAGTTGTCGATTTTGAGAAGTGTTTTTGTTAATAATTAATAATAATAGATCATTAAATGTATTAGTATCTATCAACATAAAATTATACTCTCCTTTGTATTTTCTTATTATTTAATTTTCCCTTTAACTTCATCTTTTTATAGTCCATTATATAGTTATTCTAAATGATTTAATATCACTAAATTAAAAAAGGAGAAATAAAATATATGGAAATTAAAGAATATTTCATAAGTACACGTCAAAATAAAAACATGAGATTATTGAGTGATATATTGCTTGGTACTTATGTTAGTTTTCTTTATAAATGTATGATTAGTAATAATGAATTAAATATTCCGTCTCCAAATATAACAAGACAGCTTCAAGCTCTTAAGATAAGATATAATTCATTTTTAAATAATCCATCTATAAAAAATCATCTTAATAATTTTCAAATTAGAGTATTTAAAAATCTATTAGATGTATTAGAAAATAATCTTAATAGAAACATATCCTCATATATAAAATATGATATTAATAATCTCATGTATTATTGTGAAGAATATTCTACTAATGATGATGAAGATTTTTATATTAAGAAATTTATTTTGTCTTTTTGTAATATATACAATTTAAATTCATTTGATGGAGATGTTTTTCTTCCAATTCTACTTTTTGATAAAAATGCAATTATTATTACTAAATTTTCTAAATTTTCAAATATTTCTTTAGATAATTCATGTTTAAGTAATAATAATCTTAATTATAATGTTCCTATAGAAAAAACCATTAAATTATATTTTCTATTGTTTATTGAAACATTGTTAAATAAATGTTTCTGTCTTGATGATATAGTAGAACTTGGAAATTCTTTATTTGTAGAATATTCTCATATTTCCAATTTCAATACATTTTTAATTACAGAAATATGCAGAAAGATATATAATGCTAATTTTAATTATTCAATATTAGATAAATATAACACTTCTACAATTCAACCTTTTATTTTCAAAAAAAGAATAATTGAATTGATAATCAATGAAAATATTGAATTTAATTTATATACTAAGAAATTATTAAACTTAAGTTTTGAAGAAAATATTCAATTAAAAAATAGAATATCTATATTTGATATTAAAAATCAATTAAACTATTTTATGAACAAAGAACAAGAACATAAATTTGCGTTAGAAGCAGTTGATGAAGATGATATAGAAGAGACTCCTGAAGAAGAAACTTCTAATGATCCATCTACAGATGATAATTTAGATGAAAAAGACAAAGAATCTTTAAAGAAAAATAAAAAACTTATATTTAAATTCGAATTAGCCTCAGAAGACGAATCATTAGAAGATATATTATATAAATTAAAAGTATATAAAATATTATTTAGCTATTTAAAAAAAGAAGATGTTAAATTGTCTTTTGCTAAAGAGACGATTTTGAAAAATTGGTTGACGAAGTGGATATTTTTATTATCTGCCAATGAAACTAGAAATTTATTCAAAGAATTTAATATAAAAATCTAACGAGGTGAATCATGAAAAATGAATTTAATGAGTTTTTGACTGCATGTGAAGATCTTGGATTAGGATTGGATATAGATGAAATGTCTAATTCTGATAAATATAAGGTTGGGAATGTATGGTCAAATGTAAAAGAATTTTTGTCTACTTATAATCTTATTCAACCTAATAAGGTTGCATCATTTGAAGATATCTCTGAGCCTACTTGCGTTCTGAATAGCGCAGTAAACATCGTAGAAATCGGCCCGAAGGTAATTGAAGATTTGGTTGAAAGTTGTAATATCAGTAAAAATTATATCCCTGATGCAACGAAAGCCGTTGCTCTATGTATCAGTAAATATTCATCTCAGAATGTAATTGCTGAGCATTTTAGCAGTAAAGAAATGTCAGTAGAAAATCTTTCAGCTACTAATTTTAAGCAGTTGAATTCTATTTATTCTGATGTAGCTCTAGAAGGTATGTTTGATACAAAGAATGCAGCTATTGAATCTTTTGGTGTAAGTATTGATAATAATCTTCTTGATGCAAAGCTTGCCATTGCAATTACCATCTTAAAATTTCATAAGTCTATTATGCCGAGACTTATGCCTAATAAGCCTGTAACAAGCAATGTTGTAATGTATGAAGTTGATCATTTTGAAATGTATGATCTAAGCAAAGCAGGTGCGGAAACAGCTCAGGAAAGATATAAGAATAATTCTCGTGTTCCATTTCTTGATCTATATATAAATCCTTCTCCTGCTAATACAGCTCCGAAGCCTGTCATAGTTAAGAATGCTAATGACACTTCAGGTGATTTCGTAGATGATGTTAATGACGGTTATCTATATGTAAGCAAGAATGCAAATTTGTTTGATCTATCTATGGATACTGGTGTAATTGGATATGATCATGTTGATTATACAGATTTGATTGGTGAAGGTGCAAAACTTGATACATTGGTTCTAAAAGCGAATTATGATGATGGTGATGGCACTGTTTATGAAGAATATATACCACTTAAAGTTATAGATAGAGCTGGAGCAAGATTTGTGATGTCTCCAAATACTAATGAAGCTGCTGACAGACTTTGCTCTCTTGATTTCGTAACAAATTTTGATAATGAAACTCCAATGATGAATGGAGTTGATTCTGAAATTATGAGTCTGTTTAATGATAACGTTATTATTGTTTTTGAAATTAATGCACAAGGTAAACTTAATCTAAGAACTTCTTATGTCAATGTAATGGCAAGTTTAAAGACAAGTATTCAGACCACTGATGGAACTTCTTTAAATTCAGTAGATGAAGATAATTATAATTTCACTACATTTGCCATCGAATCTTATAAGATAGATGCTACATTTAGTGAAGAAAATATACGTAAGACTACAAAAGCAATGAGAATTCTTACTAGGCCAATTGGATATGAGATTCCAGGAACTGCTAATACGGTCGTTCAGCATTCTATAGTTCAATCTCGTCCTGAGAAAACTATCAATGCACTTAGTAATTTGATGAGAATTGGTAATGATGATCGTGGTATAAACATTATCATAGATGCCATTCAGAATGTATATAACAGAATTCAACAAGAAAAGAATGATATAACTATGGTTTATGATCAAAAGGTGATGAACGATTTCGTAGCTGGTCATAAAGTAATGCCTTTTATATATCAGGATACCATTGCGATTGATTCGACAGTAAATGTAATGAGAAGTGCAGAAGCCCTTAGTGATGTTCGTGGTTTTTTCGAGAAGAAACTTCTGGAAATCATAACTCTTATGCATAATAACAGCCTGTTTGTACAAGCACTTGCGCCTGGTATTAGGCCTACATTTAAAGTACTGACTTCTGGATATATTCTGGATAGTGTACTTAATGTACCTTATTATCATACAGCTCTTGATCAGTCTCCTGCTGAAAAGCAAGGTGACGATGTTGTTGAATATAAGAGAATTCTGCCAAATGGTACGGAACTTCAAATAATCACAACCAACTTCGATAGTATTGCTGATAAGCTTATTATAGTACCGCATATTCCAGGAAAACCAGATTCGGAATTGAATTTTGGTCATGTCCTTGATAGAGGTACTTTGGTAGTTAATTTCACACCAGTGATTAATAATGCTGGCTTTAAGGAAATCGTTGCAAATGCAAGAGAATTTCCAATCATCTTAAATCCACTTTGCGCTTATATTACCGTAACTGGAATTTCCAATATTTATACGGGAATTAAAGGATTTGGTGGTATTTAATAAATATAAATAAATAAGAAGATATAGAAGATACGAAGCTTAATTAAAAGCTTCGTATCTCTTTATCTTTATTTCTTTTTAGAATAATTTCTATTTAATCTGTATAATTATACATGTATCGTAAATATAGCTATTTTAAAGATTTTTTAGATAGGGATGATAAGGAGCTATAAAAGCCTTTTAGATAAATTAGATATAAAGATAAAAAAAAAACAAAAAAGATATATAGATATAGGAGATACGAAGCTTTTATTAGCTTCGTATCTTCCTTATCTTTTTATTTATCTTCTAAATAAGCATTTAATAATAATAAATGTTGATTTGGTATTGACATCTTAGATGATATTTCCATCTTATCATTATCAAAGAAAAAATTACATGGATGTAATCTATCTACGATTCTTTCTACTATATCCATTTCTGGTAATAAATTCTCCATATTAAGTGAATCTCCATCAAAATCAAGATTCATTAATCCTACAATTATATACGAAACAGATACGGTATAATCTATTAATGCATTATTAGAATTTTTTATCTCTTCCATAGATATTCCAAATTTAGTAGTTTCAATATTATCAAAAGAATATTCTTTTGTCATGTAGTAATTTACAAATTCTTTTGAATCAAATCTATTTCTATCTACGATATTAGCCCTTTTTGTATATATGTTATTTTTATATTTTATTTCTGAAGAGATATTATTAATATCAATATTTCTTCCATATCTTCTTATAAACTCTTTTGATATATTAGTTAATTGTGGTTTTACTTTTACGATAAAATTAAGTAGTATATTAGATAATAATAATGATGGATTTCTATTTATAAGTACTGGAAATCCTTTAAATCTGGATTCTAGAATTAATAATTGAAAAATCTGATCTATAATTGGATCATAAGAGTAAAATGCTTTCATGACCTTATCATATGCGACATATACTTTTAGCCCAAATCTATTTGTAAGGATATTGATGATATGAAATTTAAAATTATTTAATCCAGATTTCCATGAGACACATATCTCATCATGCATGGAAACTTCGACGGTAGGAATCGCTACTGCTCTTGAAGTAAAATGTAATCTAGACCCAAAGACATTTTTTCTAAAATATCCTCTTTTTGGATTTAATTTATTTATGATTATATCTTTATAATATTCATTGTAATTAAAATATATCTTCCATAAAGTTTTCTCTATTTGTTTATTAGATGAATTTATTATCTTAGTTAATTTATACATCAAAAATTGATTAACTGCTTTTAATAAAGATTTTAAAGACTTATCCGCATATTGTAACGAATATCCATTTTTAGTAACTGACTGTAGATATTTTGATAAGATAGGTAATTTTCTACACCACATTATCTCTTTATGTTTTTCTATAAAAACTTTTATTAGATTATTATTCGATTTAATTTTCGTCTTTGGAAATATGTTAAGGAAAAAATTCATGACATAATCAAAATTTCTATATAAATAATTAAATCCTTGCCCATCTATATATCCTTCAAATTCTTCCGGAAGATCTCTAGTTACATCTAATATATCATTCAAATACGATTCATTAGATTTGGATTCTAACCAATACGATAAAACAGAATATATCCTTGGATGAAGAACATAATCTATTACTTCTGGTATCTCAAACCAAATTTCATTTTCGATATTATTAATGATACTTTGTACTACCTTTGTATTACACTTAGGACAAATAGTTCCAACATAATATTCAGAATTTAAATTCCCACATTCACAAGATGCTATAATTGAATTATTATTATTCGTATTACAAATTAAATCTATAGCTTTGCTAATATAATCCTGATCTGTTTCGATATTATTTAACATCATAGGAGATTTAACCTTAGAGTAGAAATAATCCATAGATTTAATATGTGGAATTACTTTATCATTTGGATTATCTATTGTTTTTAACAATGTTGAAAGATCTCTCATATATATTCTCCTTCTTAATTAAAGATTAATATCTATTAAAAGTTTGTCATATCTTTAATAGCTTTTAAGCATTCTTTAATTTGCTCATCGTTTGGTTTATGTTTCAAAATGTAAGATGGATCATGTTTTAGAATATGATGGCATGCATCAGATAATCCTGACAAATGATTTGGATATCCATATTTTTGTTCAGCTTTAAATCTAGCTTTTGTTGCATCGAGCATATTATCATATCCAATTGAATATCTTTGTTTTCCTAAAATTCCTATTTCAACACGCCATTTTCGTTCTCCTTTAAGATAAGAAACACCTCTAATTCCAAAAATGTTATTTGAATGAATTTTTGAATTTATCATATCACAACTCCAATTAATTTTTCAAAAATTCTCTATTTGATCGTCATATCTTTTTAAGATCATAATCTAACAGTTCTTTTAATCTTATTTAAATAAGTTTTATAATTTATATTTCTTTATTTCTTCTTTTTTCATATTGTTTGATTTAAGATAATATCTTAATTAATAATATATATCTGAAATATCTTAAATAAAAACAAAAGATAAAATATCATAAGAGCTTTAATTAGCTCTTATGATATCTTATATATTAGATTTAAATTGAGGTAAATGTTGATTTTTTCTGTGAAAAAGATGATTGACTATCCATCTTTGATAAGAATATTGCAATTTCTAAATTATGAGAAAGATAATCTATCACATATGATAAAGCTAGATTTGCTGGAATTGGTAATGATCGTTCTTCATTAATAGAAACTCCAGATGGTATTGTAATTGGAAAATTCATATGCAAAAGATCTTTATGATATATCTCAATATAAAAAGGGGTATATTTATATTTCTTATTTTTGTTTAAGATTATTTTTATATCAGGTGAGAAAATATTATCTTTCTTATTATAAGAAACTTTCATAACTGGAAGTCGTATCTCTTCTTCTGTTGAAGCTTGTATCTTTTTTAAATATTTCTTTAATATAAATCTCATATGAGTTGGAATAGAAAATCTATCTATTATCTGTTTATCTTTAAAAATTGCTAAAATACAATTTCCATTATAAGCTGATATAGCTAATGTAAATTGTTTATCTACAGATTTGAATTTTAATAAACCTGAAAAATTCATATATATTTTCTCCTTATTTCAAATGAAAGATTTAATGGTATCTAAATAATAACATATATCTCAAATATCTCAAATATCTTAAATAAAGATAAGAAAATAAGATATCATAAGAGCTAATTAAAGCTCTTATGATATTTGGGAATAATATTTAAATATATAATAAGCTAAATTGCTTTACAAAAGCGTACGCAACTGCAACCGCATCAGTTTCATGCTCAGATAATGAATTAAGCATCCTTTTCTTTAATTTTATATCATTTTTTAAATAAATCGATTGCATCATTCGGATCTTATCTGCGGCTCCTGATTGTGTCATATGTTGTTTTATCACGGTAGGAGATATTTTAAATAATCTTTTCTTAAATCTCATTGCGATGACTTCTTCTAATTTATTTAAATATAAAAGTAAAGAACTATATGCTCGTATAAAATGAATAAAAGCGTCTTCAACGACATAAATATCTATTGGTGAATAATTCATAATCAATGTGGAAATAATCTTATCAAATACTATAGTATTTATACATTTATTTGAACAAAAATCAAATTCCATTGAATTATCTTTTTTAATGGAATCTATTGAGATTAATTTAGTATCAATTACATTTAATATTTGAGTTTGTCTATTAAATTTACTGAATGCTATTCCAAGATTATTCCCAAGATCAAATGACAAGATAGATAAACTATTTTTTGTATACATTTTTTATTTTATTTCTTTTTTAAAGATATCCTCCATTTCTGTATAAGATGGGAGATTAAAATATTTCTTACCTAGATAAACTACATTTTCTTTTTTTGTCATAAAACAACTGAAAAAATCAAATATGTCAGATTTAGTATGCCCTTCTATATCGTATACAGAAAATAATTTAGTCTCCCTACTTATATTAAAAGCTATGGTCTTAGATGAATAAGCTGATGTAAGATCAAAATCACTTACGAATAATGATAATAAAGTTTCTTTACTATTTATCATTCTAATTCCTTTCTTAATTCATATTATATTCTATGTTTCAAAAATCATGTCATTTCTCATATTTAAACCAACACCTACACATCTAGATGGCTGTAATACAGCTCCACCAAGTTTAGATATTACCTTCGTTTCACACACTTCACATAACCGTCCTTTAAATTGCTGACCAGTTAATCTTCCACAATCACAACTCCAAAATTTATCTTCAAATGGTACGGTATATTTAGAACCTATAGAAGCAATCACCCTACCTTTCTTCAAAAAAAATGAGTAGAAATTATTCTTTAAAAATAAATTCATCCTATTAAATTTATCTAATGTATTTACACCACATCTTTTATACATCTGAAGTATATCTTGATTATTTAATTCCATGATATGTGGACCAATTACATCAAATTGGTTATAAATTATATAATCTAGAAAATGTCTACTTTGCATGATCCTATGCGATTCATCTTTCCCTAAAGATAATTTCCTAAGATTTATATTCTTCTTAAGGATATCATCTAATTTGTATGATGATTCATATCCGCTTGTTTTTCTTAATAAAGAATATAGACCTAATCCATCTATGAATTGAGTTCCAGAAGTAGAATAAAACCAATCCCATTTTAATGAAAAATGAGAAACTGGAGTTTTATCTTCATAATAATAAAGATATCTGCAATCATCTGGAATTTCATCATTACAGATTATTTCTTTTTGATTCATTCCTAATTTATTCATTCGTTTTAATATATGAGGAATATCAAATTTCATATTCCAAATACCTAAGAAATCTGTATTATTTTTATTGATCGTATCAAATGTCCATTTTAATAAATCTTTTTCGGATTTAGCGATGAAATATTCATATTTGAATTTATATTCTTTTGGTAATTTTGATAATTCATTTTCTATTACGGTAGAAGATTTTGCTTTTAATTCTTCTAATGTAAATGGAACTATTCGTTTAGTTCTTGGATCTTCTTGAAACATAAGATATTTTAGAAATCCAGTATATATAGTATCTTTATGGGAGAATGATACGCATATAACTTCATTATCATCTAAATAATTCTTCTCCATCATAGAAACTTCTATATCAAAATACCCTATATCTAATGGAATTGATTTGTTTTTATTCTCAAGTTCATATCTAATTTTGATAAGAACTTCTAATGAAATATCTGCTCCATATACATAAGGATTATTCAGTAAATTATATAATTTATTTGATCTGTTATGTTTACCTAAAGCTTTTTTAAGTTTATATTCTAATTCATTATTACGACAAACTATTTTGTCTAATTTATCTATGGTTTCATATGCTTTTTTGTGTTTATGATTTCTATATGCTGGTTTCGTTACATAAAATGTTCTAAGTGGATTTTTTATTATTCTTATGTTCGGAATGATAGAATTATTTTTTAATCTTAATTTTTCCTTTATAACAACAATATCATCAGATATTTTATTTCTGAAATGACAAGTATGTATAAGTTGTCTTTGGATTATTTCTTTATCCATATATATTATATTCTCCTTTATCTAATAAGATTAATGTTCATTAAAAGCTTATCATATCTTTAATAGCTTTTAAATATCATTTATTTCGTTCATCATTTAGATTATATTTCAAAATATGATTATATACATATCAGATATCTTTAATAAAAGATTCATCTATTTAATTCAAGATAATTATCTAAGTAATAATATATATCTAAAATATCTTAATTATTTATCTTTATATCTAATTTATCTAAAAAGCTTTTATAACTATTTATCATCTCTATCTAAAAAATCATAAAAATGATTATATTTACAATATATGTATAGTTATAAATCAAATAGATATCATTCTAAAAAAGAAAAATAAAGATAAGAAGATACGAAGCTAATGAAAGCTTCGTATCTCTTAATAAATTATTTATATTTGATTATTTATATTAGCTTCAATATCACTAAGACAAGTTTCAATTAAATCCTTATCAAGAAGTGGCTTAACTTTTACTACAATATCACATCCACCATATTTTTTAATTGATTCATTTGTCTTTGGATTTTTTCTATTATGAATTTTTCTATTTAGTCTAGTTTCATACTTACCAAAATCTGTAAACATTTTTATTCTTATTCCATCAATGTCTTTTTCAGATTCGAGAAGTTTATCTTTTGCGATTAAAATGCTCGAATTAAGAAGATCATTATTTGCATCTGAAATTTGTTTTATAGTGTCTTGAGAAACTCCTTTTCTTTTCATGAATTTACGATAATCAATCTTTCCCATGACCATCGTAATCACACCGTCTTTGGTTGATTCTGGTTTAATATGCTGATTGATAAAATCTGCATCTTCTTTTATAACTGGTTTAATCTCATCAATTGCCATTTTTCTATTCTCCTTTTAGTTAAATTATTTATCTTTAATCTCCAAAATATACATTCTATTTTATATTTTATATCAATATTTTTTTATATATCCTTTATCTAATAAGATTAATATCTATTAAAAGCTTGTCATATCTTTAATAGCTTTTAAGCATCGTTTAGTTTGTTCATCATTTGATTTATGTTTCGAAATATGATAATACACATCAGATAATTCAGCTTTTTGAAGATTCTCAATTCGATTATCATCTCGAATTCTATTTATATGATCAATATCATATTTAGAAAAATGTCCATAAACAAAGAGCTATGCTAATCTATGAGCAAGATAAATTCTATTATTAATCCCTATATCTATCATTTGCTTTAGATCCAGCTTTAGATCCAACTTTTATTCTATTACTACGTGCATATTTCCAAATGAAAATTCCAGTCTCAGGATTATAATCTAATAGTTTTTTTTTAATCTTTTTCTGAATAAATTTCATAATCTACATCTCTTTATTTCTCCTTTCTTTATTATTTAATTCAAGATACACATTCTAAGTAATAATATATATTTGAAATATCTTAAAATTACAAAAAGATATATACATATATATTTTTATATTATAAGAGATGATGTTTTATCTTATGATTAAAAATGATATAGTGAAACTTTCTAATAATATACATATACCATATAAAAGGAGAAAAAATAATATGCTTTATATGAACTATGGATTATTTTTAAAAAAATATAGTTTATTTAAAATATCAGATCTTTTAAATAAAAGAAAGATAGATAATAATTTTCCACTCCCTATAGATTCTACAATTCATATAATTGATAATTTTGATTCTGAATATATAAACTCCGATACATTTAATGTAGAAAATTATCCATTTTTAAATAAAGAAAATATACTTAAAATCAATATATATCATAATTCAAAGTTTGGGAATATAAGCTTATTGAAAATAAAAAATAAATTACCATATTCATTTAAATATATCTCAGCTGGATTAAATGCTAATCTCAAGAAATTTAATCAAGCAAATTTATCTATATTTAAACCAATATTTTCTGATAATGATCTATATAAATTAAACAAAAAAGAGAAAGAATTAATCGTAATCAATCATAATCCTCTATATAGATTTATGATAAAAACAGGTGGAGATTTAAGGGATTATTATAAATTCGATATAATATTTTCTTCTATAATAAATTTCATAAAAACAAATTTCCAATATAAACATAAATTCTTATTTATTCCATTAAATCATAAAATACAATTCAAAAAAGATTCATTCATTAATATAATCTCATCTGACAAAGTGATAAGATCTAAATTAGAATATAATTCATTTTTATATTATATCTTAATTCAATTAATTTCTTTTCTTACAGAAAAATCTAAATTTAAATCTTATTTTTCTTTACTTGATGAGTATTTTTTGAATAATTTTAATATTGTATTCTTTAATGATAATTTGGAATATTATATATTTAATCTAAGTAAACTCAAAGAGATATGTGAAAATAATGAATCTAATAGATGGAAGATCTTAGATGGGATAAATTCTATTAATATGGAAATAGATTTTATTTCATCAAAATCTATTTCTCCTACGATAGGAATTGTAAATGAATATGAAAATATACCAATTAAAGAAATAGATAAAATCGATATTCCATTAGAAGATGATCATGATGAAATCGTCTTTAGAGAATCTTCAGAAAAATTTGAAACTGATTTATTAAAAGATACAAATGATTTTATTGATATAAATGAAAATTTAACTTTTAATCAGAAAGAGAGATTAAAAGAAAAAGCTAAAACTTTTCAATCATTGGAAGTTATTGTAAATGGAAAATCTCAAAATATAAAATCTATTATAAATAATAGACCTGATGCGACATTAGAACCTATAAATGTCAAAAGTAAATTAAATGATTTAAATGATAAATCGTATGGAGAAACTAAAGTAATTAATATGAATCAGAAATATATGGATACGTTCTTTTATCATGATTTATTTCAAAATATTTTAAATCTTCAAAAAGGTGGATTATTCTTAATAGATTATAAAGAAAATGATGTACGAAATGATTTTTCTAAATATAAACAAATGTCTTTTAAATTTGAAGATATTAAAGGTAAGACACATAATGTCAAATGTAGGATTCCTTTATTAGATAAAGATGGGTATTTTAAAATAAATGGAATTAAATCTATTATGAAACATCAATTGGTAAATTTACCTATATGTAAAATAAGTCATAATAGAGTTTCTTTGGCATCAAATTTTAATAAGACTTTGGTAGAGAAAAATACTTATCAGAGATTCGATTTCTATTTTAATTTCAACCGATCAATCATTAAGCATAATAAGAAATATCCAAATGATCAGATAACTTTAATTTTTCATGATAAATATTTCAAAGATAAGAAATTACCTTATGAATATACATCAATTGGAAAAAAGATAAAGAAAATACAATCGAAAGAATTATATTTTTATTTCAATTATGATAAACGAGAATCTATCTTAAATATACCTATAAAAGAATTAAAAACTTTAGAGAAAAAATATGGAATTATCTGTGGAAAAAATTTATTAAATAAAAACATAGCATATTTCATCAATGATAAAAATGAATTAAATGTGATAAATTATAAAGTTCCAAAAAGAGAAAATATAACAAGATTAATTAATATTCTAATATCAGAAGATTCGATAATAAATTCTTATGATTGGTGTCATCTTAAGATATTAGACAAACCAATTCCAATCATATTTGTACTTGGATATAGATTTGGATTTATAAAAACATTAAAATATTTAAAATTGAAATATAAAATCGTCTCTAATACTGAAAGATATAAATTAAAATTTGATGAAATGAAAATTAAATTTGCAGATAAATCTTTGATATATAAAAAATATCCATTATTAAAAAGTTGGATTGTAAATGGATTATTATATTTTTCAAGTTTAAAAGAATATAATTTGGATTCTTTAAATTATGAAGATTCTTATTATAGATTACTTCAAGACAAGAATATTTCTACGAATTATTTAAAAGGTATAGATAATTTCTTTACTTTTTTCATCGATGGAATTACAAGAGATATATTAAAACAAATGAAAGAACCAACCAACACAAGAGACTTATTAATAAGATCTGTAGAGTTATTAACTACGGAAGATTATATTGAACCATCTGCATTGGTTAATTTTAGACAAAGATCACTTGAGAAGATAAATGGAATTATCTATAATGAAATTACAAGACAATATAGTCAATATTTAAATAATAAAACAAAAGATTTATCTTTCTCTATCAATACAGAATCTATTTTTCAAAGAATATTACAAGATCAATCTGTAGTGTTAGCTGAGGAAATAAATCCTGTCCATTATCTTAAAGAAAGAACAGCTATTACTCATGTTGGATTTTCTGGAAGAAGCTCAGAAGCTTTTGTAGAACGAGATAGAAAATACCCATCAGATGGAATTGGTATATTAAGTGAAGCTACTCCAGATAGTGGAAAAGTTGCAATTAATGCTTTTCTATCATTTAATCCTAATATAAAAGATATAAGAGGATTTTATGATATCGAAAATAAGAAAACTGATCCAGGAAATATTTTAAGTGTGACTGGATCTCTTTTACCATTTATAACTAATGATGATCCTAAAAGAGCTAATTTTGCTAATATTCAATTATCTCATCATATCCCAACGGAGCATGGTAGACCTGGTCGTATACGAACAGGTTTTGAATCTATCATATCAGATTTTTGTGGAGATTTATATTCCGTTATAGCTAATGATGATGGAGAAGTTATAAATATAAATACAAAAGATAATATTTGTTTAATAAAATATAAAAATAAAGATATCACTTCATTTGAATTTGGTACTAAGATGGGAGAAGTTTCAGGTACGATTTTAAATCATCATATTAAGCTTCTAGTAAAAGAAAAATCTAAATTCAAAAAAGGAGATGTATTAGCTTATAATACAGGATTCTTTAAATATGATCATATATTTAAAACCCTTAACTGGAAACATGGGGTATTTGGAAATATAGCTATTGTAGAAAAAGATGAAACCTTAGAAGATGGAAGCGCGTTTACAGTAGATTTTGCTAATAATTTTGATTTTGATTCTATATATATGAGACCTATTAAGATAACTTCAGATCTTTCAATAATAGATCATGCTAATATAGGAGATGTTTTAGAATATCAAGATAATTTAATAAATTTAGAATATAAAGATATATCTACAATTAAATTAGACGAAATAGATCAAAATGTAGATGAAGCTAAAGATCTATTACAAGAATTAAACAGAATATCAATTAAATCAAAACATAAAGGAGAGTTAATTAAATATAAGATTTATTATACTGGAGATCTTAATGAATTTGATAAATCTGTAATAGATTTTGTAAATAAATATACAAAGAAAAATGATTCGTTATATAGATCTATGAAACAATCTAAAGTTGCAGAAGAATATATAATAATTTCCAAAATAGAATCTGGAACAAGGATAAAGAATATTCAAGTAAATGAAAATGAATTATTGATATTATTTTATATCTCAGAAAAGATAGATACTTCAGTAGGAGATAAATTTATATTAGACTCATCATTAAAATCAGTTAATTGTAAATTATATGACAATATAGAAACTAAATCTGGTATAAAACTAGATGGTATATTTGGAGCAACGAGCGTATTTAATAGAATAATTTTATCTCCAATTAAATTTGGTATATTAGAACGGATATTGGAGAAAATAGAAAAAACAGCGATAAAAATGTATTTTGATGAAGAAAAAAAATAAAGAGATAAGAAGATATAGAAGATACAAAGCTTTCATTAGCTTTGTATCTTCTTATCTCTTATTTATCTTATTAGTAAATTTATATGTTTAAATTTTGGTATTTTTCCAGTCAAGTAAATATGATTTATATTCATATTAACTATATTGAATAAATTTGGAATTTGAATATACCAATTAATTTTCTTTTTAATTGAAGTATAATCAGACATCAATTTATCGACGTATTTAACGGTTGATATAAATGAATCAAATGATTCAAAGTAAGGTTTACATAATGTAGTTCGTAATTCAAAATCAAATGCCAAAAAATTCTTAGAGATAAAAAGGATCTTTAATGTTTTAAGTATCTTTTTGTTTAATTCATAATCAATAGGAATACCGATTAATTCTTTTCCTCTTTCATGTTCTTTAGTGATATTCCATTTTATGTCTAAAGCAATAAAATCCAATAAATAAATCACATTTAATAATCTATCTGGAAAAGTTCCATTTGTATCTAATTTTATCTTAAAATCTTTACATAATATTTTTATCAAATCTGAAATATCTTTTTCATAAAGTGGTTCTCCACCAGTTAACACTAAATGATTTATTTCATTATTTTGTTCATGATCTTTTTTTAGAAGTTTTAAATAATCTTCGTGATTATTTCCTTTTATTTTACTTAATCTAATTTTGTTATAGCAATATGAACAATTTAAATTACATTTACACGTATGAATCAAATATGCTATGTTTTCTCCATAATTAATAAAGCTTATGTCTACATCTTTCTGAGCTATCAACATTTTTTTTAATATCTCCTTTATCTAATAAGGTTAATATTCATTAAAAGCTTATCATATCTTTAATAGCTTTTAAACATCGATTCGTATTTCATTATTTCTTCTTTTTTTTTTATATTATTTGATTTAAGATATTTACTATTCTAATAATATATATCTCAATTAAATATATGTCTTTTATTTTTTATATACCAACATTTGAAAATATTCAAAAAGCCTTTACGAAGTACAAAAACATTAGCTACACTTCGATTATTTTTATCTTTTATATTCCATTTATTAAAATCTTTTGGAAGATGATCATATACAGCTGCTTCATGAGCCACGCTCCAGTCATTCTTATCTTTAATCTCCCATTGGTCAAAATTTTCAGGAAGACATCCATAACAAGCAGCTTCATGAGCTACACTCCAATAATGTTTATCTTTGATTTCCCATTGATTAAAATCTTTAGGAAGACTACCTCGACGTACAGCTTCATGAGCTACACTCCAGCCATAATTATCATAAATTTTCCATCTATCAAAATCTTTTGGGAGTTTATTATACATAGCAGCTATATGAGCCACACTCCACCCATTAGAATCGCAAAAATTCCACATATTAAAGTCTTTAGGAAGTGTTCCTTTCTTAATTATTTTAAATAATAGTTTAGCATTTCTCATTTTAAATATTCCTTTTTTCTAATAAGATTAACGTTTAATGAATCTATCATATAAATAATATATATCTGAAATATTTTATAAAAAAAAAGAAATAAAGAAGACGAAGGATATGAAACTAATAAAAGTTTCATATCCTTCATAGATCATTTAATATCAAACGAATGACATCCGATAATTGCACCATCTTTTCCACGTTTAATTTCAGCAGGAACAATAAGATCATCTCTATCTATGGCAGTTTTGATCATACGAGATACGATGATTAATACTCCTTCTTCTTTATCAGGCAAACCTTTTGGCTTCCCAAATTTTGTGGCTGTCAATGGAATCCCATTAACATTGTCGATGATTTCTGTTTCCATCGACAAACGTATTTCTCCTGTCGATGGGATCGATTGGATTATATTATCTTCATCATCCAAAACATTGATAACATGAGGTGTCATATTAATCAATTTCTTTTTCATCTTTCTTATCTCCTTTATTGAAAAATTAAAATTATCTCTATTTACTATCCTAATAATATATATTTCAAATATTCTAAAACGCATAAAAAATAAATAGATATAAGAAGATACGAAGCTAATGAAAGCTTCGTATCTTTTTATTATCTTAGTCCTGCTTTTTTAAGAGCTGTCGCAAGAGTGTTCCCAAACGGGGGTATTTCTGCAACAACAGGTTTTTTCTCACATGGTATTAAACCCATTACCGCCATAATTTCAGTAGGGATCGTTATTTTTTGACCCCTTTTGTAAGCTATAATTCTAGAACTTCTTCTCTTATAGCCAAACTTTTTTAAAACAAAGAAGTCACCACCAACAATAATGGTAGCAACTCGATTTGATTGTAAATCTTCTTTTACAATCACGACTGCTCCCGTAATACATGTAGCATCGTCACATGGTAATATCCACTGCCCTGTAGTTCCTGGGATAAATTCAAAAGTTTCATGCCCTTCGAATTTTCCCAATTTTACTAATGATCCTTCGGCAGGCCATTCTTCTGTAGCAGGGCCCACTATCGATATACCCCACCTCCTATTAGTCGACGTTACTTTCCATAAGATCTCTTTTTCCATTTTTAATATTTCCTTTTAAGATAATAAGGTTAATATTCAATGTCTATTATTCACATAATATATATCTGAAATATTCTAAAATGCATATTTTAAATATCTTAATTATTTATCTTAATATCTAATTTATCTAAAAGGCTTTTATAGCTCCTTATCATTCATAGATAAAAAATCTTTAAAATGATCATATCTATGATACATGGGTAATTATAGATCAAATAAAAATCATTCTAAAAAGATATAAAGATAAGAAGATACGAAGCTAATAAAAGCTTCGTATCTTCTATGAAGAAATTATATCTTTAAGTATATTCCGAATATACTACATTTGGATTATCATCATTATCTATAAGTACTTCGAATATTGTCCAATCACTCTCATTATCTAATGAATCTATGGCTTTACATTTAAAAGTCAATGTAGTTCCTATCAAATTTATATCATTTGGTATTTCATAAGAAATAGATTTATTTTCAATTGAACTTTCATCTGGAAGTATCCATCTATATGCTGATATGTATATACCCAATTCATCGAATAATGACACCGTATCTGCCATTAGATTTAAAGTTGAATTATACATTTTCTTATTTGGACCAAATATAGTTGGAGGTTGTATTAAAGAAATCTCTTGAGATGATAATAATATTTTTTCTATCACTTCTACATCTGTAATGCCACTTTTAATCGCAGAAAAAGTCAATGTAATTAAAGTTCCATCTTGTGAATCTGGAAATTCATTTACATTTACATTAAAGATATTTGGGAATGTATTATTTTGAATGATATCGATATAAGAAGGTAATGAAGAATGTGCGTTAAAAGTATAATCTTCAATAGCTCCATTTACATTTATTGTATATTGGTACGATTTATTTTTAAGTAAATATCCACTCATAATATTAAAGCTCCTGTTCGTCTATAGATATAATAAAATCACCAAGAGATTCTTCATATCCACTATATGTAGCAAATAATACTACTGGACCATCTGTATTATCTATAAGCACATTATGCAAAGATAATTTACTATAAAATCCAAATTTAATACTTTTAGCTCTACATTTGAAAGTTAATGTGGTTCCAATCAAACCTATATCATCTGGTATTTCATATTCTATGATATTTCCAGAAACTAATGAATCATCCGGAAGAGTCCATTCAAATTCAAATGCCTGTTCTCCTTCATAAGCTGAAAAAGAAACTGCTTTTAAAAAGAATGTAGAATTAATAGATTTTTTAATAGGGCCAGTGATTATTGGGACATGAATATTCGATCCACCGGATGTTGCTAATAAAGTTGGTAATTGATTTATCAATTCTAATAATTTTGTATTCGTAAGATGTTCACATAAAGATATTTTACCATCTGAAGTTATAATTAATAATTTATCTATATTTTCATCTGTAAAAATATCATTTTCTATATATTCTCCAATAGTTGCTACGTTTTCTAATTGATTAAGATCTAACCATACAGGAAGATCTTCGAATGAATTAGCTCCATCACCTTTCTTTATTATCCTAGTTGTTTCATCATATATCAAAAGATTAACTGGAAGTGGTATATCCCAATTTACAATACCTTCACCATCTTTATTAGTATGTTGAATTAATGCATCTAACCTAAGTACATCTGCCATATTTATCCTCATATTTTTAAATGGTTTTTGTTATCTTTAAAAAAATAATATCATAAAATAGTTTAATTATGTTATAATCATTGATAATGCACATATTATATTTTTAATTAAAGGAAATTAACATGAATGAAAAATACATTTCAAATGATGGAATCTTTAAATAATTTGAATACTAATAAAGATATTTTTATAAATAATACGATATTTGATATAATTGATATAAACATAGCTTATGAAGAATATACCGAAGTTTCTAATGAACTTAATGAAGCTATTAAATTAGAAGAAGAATTAAATTCATTCGTTGAAAAGATAGAGTCTCTTATAGAAGTAATTTCTAAACATGGTATTTGTAAATCTATTATTTTAGCTGCTGATTCAATTAGAGAATTTAGGAATAGAAATATTTTACCATCGGTAGAAGATATTAGTGATATTTCCTCTAAAGATGAAATTACTGAAGTTTCTATCGAAAGTCTTAAGGAAATGACCAAGAAATTTTGGGAAGCCATTAGCAAATTTTTTAATAAACTATATGAAATTACTAAAAAAATCTTCATTAAAATCAAATTTTTGATTTTAAGACAATTAAAAATAGCTAAAAAAAAAATGATGGAATATTAGATAATATAAAAATTAATTCTGCAAAAGCTCGAAAAAACGAAAACGAAATATTTTTCTAAAACCGCAGAAGAATATATCATAAAACATCAAACCTACCATAAAGTTACTAATGATATATTATCTAATATAACTAAAGAAATTTCATTTATATATTATATAATGTATATAAGAAATAGTTCTTATATCTATTATATCTATTTAATTAAAAAATAAAAAGGAGGTGACATAGTGCTAATGATATTATTAATTTTAGCATAAAGATTGAATGAATAACATTAATGTATATTTTAAATTAAAAATATTGCTATTTTTAGAATTATATGATTTAATATTAATTATATAAAATATAAAAAGGAGAAATTTTATGAAAACAAAAAAAGATATTACATTAAAATTATGCATTGAAGATGCTTTATATCTAAGATATATTATTAATAATCCTATTTGTAAATGTAATAATCATGAAGATCCAGCTGATATAATATCAAGAAGATATATTAATAAATCTTTAGATAAAAAGATAAAACAATTTCAAAATAATAATAAAATAGAATAATCTAAATAAATATTGATAATTAACATTATATTATAATAATGTAACAAATAATTAAAATTATTTATAAATTATATTAACTGAAATAAAAGTACTTATATTAATGATAAGTACTTTTATCTTTTTTTTTTTATTTTTTTTATATATTATATAATAGATATTAAAAGTGAAGATTATTATATCAGAAATTCAAATCAATAATAGGTGTTATATTATTAAGGATATACACAATAGATATGTTGTGTATAGTAAGAGAATTAAAGGAGTTATTTTAAATAAATATAGATAAATCTATAAGCATTAATGATCTTAAAGTAGAAGAAATTAAAGATATAGATATTGGTGTTTTAGCTATAAATGAAAAAGCAGAAAATCTTTATAAACAATTAGCTAAAAATTTCATGATTGATATATATTATTTTGGAAATGATAATTATAAAAATGATTTAAAAAATAGAGGTAAAGTAATTACACCTATTTACTTATTTACTGATATATTTAATATGGAAAATCTTATATATATATATTGTAAATAAAAAAAACACAAAAAGGCAAATAATCAAATGGAAAAATTATTATCGATAGATAAATACTTAAAAAAAGAAAATGATTCACTTATATATATTGGAAAATCCCCGATGTTTGTATATGTTCCTAAATATTTTAAAGATAGAGATTTTCTTATTATGAGAGAAGATATATCTATTTTAGGGATAATCAAAATAGTAATTAATAATAAAGAAAATGTTATTATATTTCCAACCATGATATCTACGATGCCTAATTCAATAGAATTAGAAGATGAATATTACAAATTAATATATAATAAAAATAATATATTTTTTAAAAACAGTAATATCATCAAAGATAAAAATATATTTTATAAATTATTTATCACATTTATATCTCTAGGGAAAATACCAGATTATGTCTCTTATGAAAATATTCCATATATATTCGATTTCGCTCAAATGATAACTGGAGTTTCATTAAATTCAAGAAGAACAGTTTTTGAATTAATATTTGGAGAATTAATTAGAGATAAAAAAGATTTATTTACAAGATATAGAAATTCTAATATGAAAGGAGAATATAAATCTATCTCAATGCATAATTTAATTCATGCTGGAAAAACGGTATCTTCTAAATTAATGGGAGGATATTTCAGAGATGGATTAGTAGCATCTTTATTAATAGAAAATGAAGGTAAAGGAGCTTCTCCATTAGAATCTCTTTTAACGACATAAACAGATAAAGAGATATGAAGCTTAATTAAAAGCTTCGTATCTCTTTATTATTTCATTATCTATCAAAAATATTTTTAATCGATATTCCCCTATTATCAATTATATCCCATTGACTAAAATCTTTTGGGAGATGTTTATAAAATGCAGCCTCATGAGCTACACTCCAGCCATTTTCATCATATATATCCCATCTATTAAAATTTCTAGGTAAATGATTATATTTAGCAGCTTCATGAGCTACTGACCATAATTTTTTATCACAAATACTCCATTGATTAAAATCTTTTGAAGGAATTCTATGATATACAATAACATGAGCTACGGTCCATCTTTCATCATCAACAAGATTCCATTGATCAAAATCTTCTGGGAGCTTATTATGAAATGCAGCTTCATGAGCTACACTCCAGCCATTTTCATCTTTAATATCCCATTGATTAAAATCTTTTGGAAGATGATTATAGTTAACAGCTGTATGGGCAACTGACCATCCATAATTATCAGATAAATCCCATTGATTAAAATCTTCTGGAAGATGATTATGAAGTACAGTTTCATGGGCTACGCTCCAGCCATCATTATCAGATAAATCCCACCGATTGAAATCTTTTGGGAGTTTATTATAAAATGCAGCTTCATGAGCTACACTCCAGCCATTTTCATCAAAAAGAAATAATAAATTAAAATTTTCTGATCGAATACCATTAGCAATATCCACATGAGCTATTGTCCATCCATCTTTATCACATAATTTCCATTGATTAAAATCTTTAGGAAGATGATTATAATACGCAGCTGTATGAGCTACGGTCCAACCTTTTTCATTACAAATTTCCCATCGATCGAAATCTTCTGGAAGGCAGTTATATCGAGCAGCTTCATGAGCTACACTTCGACCAAACTTATCTTTAATCTCCCAATCTTTAAAATCTGATGAAAGAGTTTTATCTTTGATCATTTTTAATATTTCTTCAAAAGTTTTCATTTTATTTTTCCCCTTTCATTTAAGAATTAAATATTTATTATTTATCTATATAAATAATATATATCTGAAAAAAATAAAAAAAAAAGATAAAATATCTAATTTATCTAAAAGGCTTTTATAGCTCCTTATCATTCATAGATAAAAAATCTTTAAAATGATTATATCTACGATACATATATAATTATACA
>Ga0164318_10000821_pt1 | contig 25648 bp, 21 predicted proteins | sample GuaBasSedimGuay9_FD_113734 | JGI IMG/M metagenome (GOLD analysis project Ga0164318, IMG submission 113734) | Subseafloor sediment microbial communities from Guaymas Basin, Gulf of California, Mexico - Guay9, Core 4571-4, 0-3 cm | ecosystem: Environmental > Aquatic > Marine > Hydrothermal vents...
GGAAGATCAAATCCAGAATTATGAAACATAATATGTTCTAAAAAATGAGCTACACCTGCAGGTATTTCTGTAATTGAATCTTTTGTTTTATATTTTATACAGGTACCTCCAAAATTAACTTGTAGGGTTACATATATATTATGAAATTCTTGTTTAGGATGAACAGCGACTTTGAGTCCGGATTCTAATGTCTTGGAATAGATGAATTCATCTTTTAAAGCTTGAATCTTTTCCAAATTAATCATCTCCTTTAGAGAGTGTATAAACAGTGTCTAAAACAAGTGATTTGGAAACTTCAATAATATCTTCTCTCGTAATATTTCTATATTCTTCGATTCTCTTCTTTAAATCGTATCTTTTATTCTTCGAAAGATATGTTTTTATATGTTGCATAAGATATACTGGTTGAGAATCATAGATTGAATATAGCGACGTCTCCGCATTCCTTTTTGCTTGCGAAAATAAAGCATCACTAAAATTACCTGATTGAATTTCTTTTAAAGCTTGTTTTACTTTATCAATAACTTTTTTTTCATTTTGAAAGTCAGTTATGACAGGCACAACTATTAATTGTTCTTCGGGTAGATACTGTGAATATACATAGTATGCTAGCTTACTTTTTTCACGAATATCCATAAATAATTTTGATTGATCAAACCCTCCAAAGATATCATTAAAAACACCTAAAGCTGCATGTTTTTTACTCATATATTTTATATTAGTACCAAATCCAAGATAGATTCTAGCTTGTCTAACAAACTTATCTGTTTCTCTTACTATTTTACTTGAGTGGCCTTTTTCATAATAGAACTCGCGTTTTTTAATTTTAATATCTTGCGAAACTATTTTATTTGATAGATGTTTTTTTATTATTTTATCCATATATTCAGTATCAAAATTACCAGTGACAAATAATGAAACCCTGTTTTTATCTAACAAATCAAAGTAGGTAGAGGTTAATGTGTCCTGGGTTACTTCATCAAGCCTTTCATTTTCAGGAAAATTAAATTGTAAATCTAATTTATCTTGATAAAATACTTTAGAAAACCTGTAATAAGAATACATATCCTTATCTGATTTTAATATTTTAAAAGATTGTTTAGCTTCATCTAAACTATCTTTTAAAACTTTTTTTGTTAATTTTCCTTGTCTTAACTTAGGATTTGTGATTATTTCATTTAAAAATATAAAAGCTTTTTCAGATAAAGAATCTTCATTGTCTATATATATTTCATTAGGGTAAGTTATCACAAATTGATTAACAATATTTTTTTCTATGGTAGTTACACTGCTAAAAGCGTCTAACCCATATAGAGAAAATAAATAGCGGTATTTTTTAACAAACGTCGGATATTTTCTCATATTATCTACTAAGATATTGCTCAAAAAATAATATTCATTGATTAACTCAGTACCTTCATCATGTAAAAAAATGAACGACCAAGTAATCGTTTTAAATTTAGTTGATTTAATATAATATACATCTATTCCATTAATCTCTTTTTTTATTGGCCTGTCCATATTACCTCATTAAAAAAGGGATAAATCCCTTTATTCTGCTAATTCTAAAGCAATTTTCATCATATTTGTAAAAGCTGTTTGTCGTTCTTCAGCTGTCGTCACTTGGTGAGTCACAAGTGAATCTGAAACTGTTAAAAGACATGCGGCTGATTTATTTAATACTCTTGCGTTGTTAAATAATGCAAATGATTCCATTTCAACTCCTAAGCATTTATATTTTTCATAGATTTCTGAAAAATCAGGGTTTTCGCGATAGAAAACATCTGAAGAATGGATTCGTCCAATATGAAGTGGAATATCTAATTCCTTAGCTATGTTTTTAATTTCTTCATTTAATTCTTTAGTTGAAGAAAGAATGTTTTCTTTATATCCGCTTTGAACTAAAGCATAGGTGCTTTCTGAATAGGCTTCTTCTACTAAAACAGTATCATATAAATTAAGTTTAGGTGAATAAGCTCCACATGAGCCTATTCTAATAATTTTTTCCACTCCAAAAAATTTATATAATTCATAGGAATAAATACCGATTGAAGGCATTCCCATACCAGAACCCATAACAGTGATCTTTCTTCCTTTATAATTCCCGGTAAAGCCATACATATTTCTAACTTCATTGATTTTAACCACATCAGTTAAAAAAGTATCAGCGATATATTTTGCGCGTAAAGGGTCTCCTGGCATTAATACAATTTTAGATATTGAGCCATCTTTTACATTTATATGTGGGGTATTCATAATCAATTCTCCTTATATTTTTGTATTATTTCTAATAACTCTTCGTCATTAATCATTGAAAAATAGTATTTTTTATATAGTATTCTCGTTTCAAATTCTATGTATTTCCCTGATTTATTAACTGAATATTTATCAATGAAAAAATCTTTGTTATATCTAGCAACTACACTATTATCTAATTTAGATCTTAAACTAGATCTCTTATATGCCTCTAAATATAATGTATCATCCGCAATAAAAAGAGATGCTCTTTTTAAAGTATAAACTTGGTTTGACTTTGAGAAAATCGGTATAAATAACTGAATATTTGAACGTTTACTAAAAGAAAAATCATAGTATATCTTCAATGTCTTTTTTGTTTTGCGAACAATAATTACATCTCTAATTAAAGCGTATAGATACGCAAAAATTAAAACTAATATAGCAAACTGCCAAGTCACAGGATAATCAATCCATTTAAAAACAATTAATACGGAAATTGAACTAATTATAGCTAAAACAGACATTCTAGTAAAGTCTAAACTAGTAATTAATTTTTCTGTTTCATCTAAAATACGTTTTTGAATATCTTTCATCAATACTCGTTTCCTGTTTCATTATTCATAAGTTTTACACCATTGCTAGTACCTATTCTTGTAGCTCCTGCTTTAACAAAGTTATCTAAATCTTCTTTAGTTCTAACTCCACCAGCCGCTTTAACTTCTTTATCTCCAACGTTAGCTTTCATTATTTTAACTGCTTCTATTGTAGCACCACTAGTTCCAAATCCGGTTGATGTTTTAATAAAATGAGCATTAGTCCTTGAGACGATTTCTGAGGCTTTCTTAATTTCTTCATCTGTTAGATAACAGATTTCAACGATAACTTTAACAGTATGCCCCATAGCTGCTTGACATACTTGATTAATTTCGTCTTCAACGAATTTATAATCGCCTTCTTTAAATTTTCCTATATTAATAACCATGTCAATTTCATCTGCGCCATTACTAATTGCGTTTAATGTTTCAAACACTTTTGTTTCTACTGTGTTAGCACCAAGAGGGAAACCAATAACAGTACAAACTAAAACATCAGTCCCCTGTAATTGTTCGTTACAATATTTAACATGTGTTGGATTTATGCATACAGATTTAAAATGATATTCTTTTGCTTCATTTAATAGTTTGTCAATTTCTTTTTTTGTCCCAAATGCTTTCAAGTAAGTATGATCAATTAATTTATTTTTTTCCATAAAGTCCTCCATCAAAAAATTCATATAAATCAATATATAAATTATACATTGTTTTAGAGCGTTTTGCAAATATAATAGACATTTATCATTTACAAATATTATCTCAATTGTTTTTTATTCTATAAAAATAATTATTATACTTAATTATGTATAATTTTATAATATTACTTACTTTAATAGAGTAAAAAAAACAGCTTAATTATTTCTAATTAAACTGCTTATTCATTATTAATTTTTAATAACTTCTTGACAACGAGGGCAAATTCCATCTTCATTTACTTCAGGAACAACTTGCCAACAGCGATTACATGTAAAGCCTTCGGCTACATATACATCGATAGATACATCATTTCCTTTATATTTTCCAAATCCTTCAGTTTTTATATCGAGTTTAGAAACGATAAATATCTGTGCTAGATTTACATTTATTTTCTCAAGTAAATTCGCTACTTTTCCTTTAGGATAAAGAACCAAATGTGCTTTTAAACTTTTTCCGATAATTTTTTCATTTCTCGCATCTTCTAAAGCTTTTAATACATCTTCTCTTAATTCCATAAAATCATCATATAATTTTTCTAATTCAGTATCATATTCTTCTACTTTTGGCATATCTAAAAGATAGACATCTTTCTCTTTAATATTTGGAATATGTAAGTAACTTTCAGAAGTAGTATGCGGAATGATAGGTGTTAATAAACGAATTAAAGTATCTAATATCTTATATATAACGGTTTGAATTTGTCTTCTTTCCAATGAATCTGCTTTTTCAATATACAAAACATCTTTTGCAGGATCTAAATAGAATGAAGAAATAAATGTCACAAAATTAGTTACTTTTCGGTAAACAACATCAAAACGAAAATCATCATAAGCAGCTAATACTTCTTTTACAAGATTATTTGTTTTAATCAATACATATTTATCTATTTCTCCTAGATTATCAAAATCTACTCTATCCAATTCATCATTATAATCATAGATATTACCTAATAAGAATTTAATTGTATTACGAATCTTACGATAAGATTCAGAAACTTGACGTAATAAATTATCTGACAAGGTTACATCTGATTGATAGTCTACAGAGGCAACCCAAAGTCTTAAAATATCTGCGCCTAATGTCTTATTAACCTTGTTAGGGTCAACTCCGTTACCTTTAGATTTAGACATTGGTTTCCCTTCGCCGTCTAAAATAAATCCATGAGAAACAATAGTTTTATAGGGCGATTGGTTTTCAGTCGCAACTCCTGTAATTAAACTTGAATTAAACCAACCTCTATATTGGTCAGATCCTTCTAAATATAAGTCAGCTGGATATGGCTGGCCTCTATCCATCATAGCTCCGTGATGAGATGATCCAGAATCAAACCAAACATCCATGATATCTGTCTCTTTACGGAAGATTCCATTTGGAGAATCTGGATGAGTATACCCTTTTGGTAATAATTCTTTTGCGTCTTTTTTAAACCAAGAATTAGAACCCTCTTTTTCAAATATCTTAGCGATATGTTCAATTACTTTAGGGTCTAAAATAGCTGTGTCTTTTTCTGTATAAAAAGCAGGAATTGGCACTCCCCATACACGTTGACGAGAAATACACCAAGAACCACGATCTTTAATCATATTGCTAAGTCTTACATCACCCCAAGATGGATACCATTTAACAGTTTGGATTGCTTGAAGAATTTCACCTTTTAAACTATCAATATTCGCAAACCACTGAGCTGTAGCTCTAAAAATAACTGGTTTTCCTGTACGCCAATCATGTGGATATGAGTGGGTAATGTCAAAACGTCCTAATAACACGCCTAATTCATCTAAAGCTTTGATAACTTCTATATTACAGTCCTCTACGAAAAGTCCTTTAAATCGCTCTCCAGCTTCTTCTGTCATACATCCTTTTTCATCTACAGGGCAGAAAACTCCTAAACCGTATTTTTGGCCTACAATAAAATCATCTTCCCCATGTCCTGGTGCTGTATGTACTAAACCAGTTCCATCTTCTAAAGTAACATAATCAGCTAATATAATAGGTGAAACTCTATCGTATAAAGGATGTTTATATGTCATATTTTCTAATTCCCAACCAAATATATTTTGTAGTATTTTTGGTTCGGACCAATTAAGTAATTCTGTTAAAGCTTCAAAACGGCTTTTACCAATTAAATATTTAGAACTATCAACTTCAACTAATACATATTCGATTTCAGGTCCAACCGCAATAGCTAAGTTAGCTGGAATTGTCCAAGGTGTTGTAGTCCAAATGAGAAATTTAGTATTTTTAGGTAGTTTTGACATAGTATCTACTGCAGGCATAGCTACATAGATTGAAGGAGAAACATGATCATGATATTCGATCTCAGCTTCAGCTAAAGCAGTTTCACTTGATGGAGACCAATATACTGGCTTTAATCCCTTATAAATTAAACCGCGTTCTACCATTTTACTAAAAACACGAATCTGTGAAGCTTCAAATTTTTTATCTAATGTAATATATGGATTATCCCATTCTCCAAGAACACCTAAACGTTTAAACTGTTCTTTTTGAATTGAGACTTGTTCTAAAGCATAGTTGCGACATAATTCTCTAAAATCAGCAACACTCATCGCTTTTCTGTTTACTTTTTTCTTTTTTGTCAATGCATTTTCAATTGGCAATCCATGAGTATCCTTACCAGGAATATATGGAGCTTGAAATCCAGACATATTTTTATATCTAATAACAAAATCTTTCAATATTTTATTTAATGCATGTCCGGCATGAATTGATCCATTAGCGTATGGGGGACCATCATGTAGAATATATTTAGGTCTTCCTTCGTTTTTCTTTTGTACTAAATTATAAAGATCCATTTCATTCCATCTTTCTTGGATTAAAGGTTCTTTATTCCCTAGATTTCCTCTCATAGGAAAATCTGTTTTTGGCATGTTTAATGTATCTTTGTAGTTTTTCTTTTCCATTGCTTTTACCTCCTAAAATAAAAAATCGCCCAAAAAAGGACGAATTAATCGCGGTACCACCTTTGTTCTAGCTTAATTAGCTAGCGCTTAAATCAGTTAACGCCTGTTTACGAGATTACCTACTTGATTCAATAATCCACTCTAAGGGGATAATCTTATAATACTCATACTCATTTCCACCAACCATGAGTTCTCTATAAATCAATATTATAAAATTCTGTCCTTATCTTCGATTTATATTCTCTAAAATTATACACAATTAAATGCTTTTTTTCAAGTAAAAAAAACTAAAGATTACATAATTAAAAATCTTTGTATATAATAAGTAACAAAATATAATAATAAAATACCTATTGTAGGTCCAAAATCCATATTAGAAAACACTAATTTACCGCGAAAAATATTTATATATGGTTCTACTATAATTCGTAAATAATAATAAAATTTAGATCTAACAAGTGGTGTCCAGCTTAATAAAATATATACAAATAAAATAAACATATAAACACTTAAAATATTATAAATTATCAGTAATAATAAATTCATCTGTATCCTACCTACTTCTTTTTATAATCATTAATAAATTTTGTTAATGTTGGCCCTAACAAATCTGATTTTTGGGCCATTATATATACCTTATCTTGAATTTTGACTATTTCTCCATCACAAGCATATAGAACCCCACTTAAAAACATCAATATTTCATTAGCTTCAGAAATTGTACACTCAGTGAAATTAAGCACTATTGGATAGCGATGCATTATCTGTTCTGCGTAATCATAGATTCCTTTTGAATCGGATACGCGATAAAACTTTAAATCATCAAAATCAACATCTGTAGCTTCAATTTTTTTTCTCTTTGAAAATAATCCCATATTTAATCCTCTTTTCAGAATAATATACTACCGAGACGCAAGTGAGTAGCCCCAACTTTTATAGCTATTCGGTAATCATTTGACATTCCCATTGAAAGGTATTTCAAATCAAGATTTAATGCTTTATTCACTTCATCTTTTAAATCAACTAATGATTGAAATTGCTTTTCAATCGCTTCATCATCAAAAGTTAATTCAGCCATGCCCATTAAACCTACTATATGTATTTTATCATAATCTTGCATTTTTTTGCAAAAATCTATGACATTGCCTTTAGGTAATCCATATTTAGATTCTTCACTAGAAATATTGACTTGAACGAAACATTTTAAAGGAGTCTCTCTATGTTTTTGTATTTCTCCTGCTAAACTAAGTCTATCTAATGAATGAAGATAATCAATTTTATCTATCATTTTTTTTACTTTTTTTGATTGCAAATGGCCAATAAAATGCCAAGTTATATCTAAATTCTTTAATGCTTCATATTTTTCTAAAAAATTATAAACCCTGTTTTCTCCTATATCAGTAATCCCTAATCTTACAAGTTCCTTAATCTCTGGTATACCAACATATTTAGTAGCGGCGACTATAGTTTGATTCTTAGCCTCCTCTTGAACTTCTCTTATAATTTCTTCTCTAATCATAGTAACACTTCCTTATCATTTTTTACGATTATTATAGTAATAAAACGAAGAATATATTGTTAAATATAATGCAAGCATTATATTTAAAAAAGGATTTTCTGAAATAAATATAATTACTCCAAAAACAACTAAAATATTAAGTATAAAAATAATTAATGATATTAGCTTATTTTTCCTCACTTTTTCTCACCTTAGTTCTTAATTCCCTAAGTCCATATTCTGTTTGGTTCCCAAATTTTAGTGGTGTAATAGAAATATATCCATTTCTTACCGCAAAAACATCAGTTCCAATTTCAGGTTCATAATTTAAATGCATTCTTTTAGCTATATAATAATCTCCATCTCTTTGATAGAAATGTTCCATAGGTCTCATACCTAAATCTGTTATCTGGATACCTTTAGTTTTTCTTAAGCTTTTGCGAATAAAATTAACATTTAATAGATATTTATCTGATAATAAATCATTTTTCAATATAAAATCCATTACATAATCTAAATCTCTTTTTGCATGCGAAAAATCATTATAATCTGAAGAAAATGCAATTGCAGGAATTCCTACCTTAATAGCTTCCATACAAGCTCCAATAGTTCCAGAATAAACAGTATCGCTTGATATATTAAATCCATTATTTATTCCAGATATCACAACATCTGGTCTTATATTTAATCCATGTAAAGCTAAAACAACTGAATCAGCTGGTGTCCCTGTAACTGAATATATATTATCTTCATATTTAGTAACTCTTATCTTATCCCAAAAAGCTCTCGACATACTAGCTCCTGACATATGTGTCTCTGGTGCTACTAAAAAAACATCTCCATATTTTTTAAGTTTTTTTAATAAAATTCGTATCCCTTCTGCATTATATCCATCATCATTAGTTAGTAAAATTTTCATGTCAATTTAATCCTATTCTTTAATTCTTTGTTTTCTTTATATAACAGCAATACTTTACCTATTTTATAAATTACATAAATACCATTTTCTGTAAGTTTTGAAATTATATCCTCAAAGCTATCAGGACAAGTTTTAAGTACCGTAATTCTTCCAACTTCATATTTATGTAAATTATCGAGAATATTCTTGATAACTATAGAAGTCAATCCATTTTGTCCCACTTGAAACATAATCGGCCTTTCGTTAGCTAGACTTCTCAATTTTGCTTTTTGTTTTCCTGTAAAATTCATTTTTTTCTCCTTTAGAAAATATTTCACAATAATAGAATACCATATTTTAAAATTATTGTCTCAAAAATTGCCATAAAATTTTATGAAAACTTTGTTTTAAAAAAAAAGGCTTAAAGCCTTATTTTTTAAATCTATCTTTTAACCAAGATGGAATATTTACTTCAATATTTTCTTCCTCTATAGGAGTTTCTTTATCGACTGGTTTACGTTTTTTCTTTTTTTTATCTTTACCCTTTTTCTTAATAGATTTTTCAAAAGATTCAGGTTCAGATTCTTGTTCAGATTCAAATGGTTTAAAAACTTCAGGCTCCTTCATAACAGGATTATCACTAAAACCTGTTGCGATTACGGTAACAATAATTTCTCCTTTTAAATCAGAGTTAATAGCTGATCCATAAATAACATTAATTTCTGTAGTTGAACTTTTTCTAATCTCTTCAACAACTTCATTGATTTCATATAGTGAAGCATCAAATCCTGATGTAATATTAACAATTGCATCAGTAGCTCCATTCATTGAAGTTTCAAGTAAAGGCGAGCGTATAGCTTTTCTAGCAGCTTCTACTGCGCGGTTTTCTCCTTCAGCTAACCCTATCCCCATTAATGCAGTTCCCTTATCTTTCATAACTGTTTTAACATCAGCGAAGTCAACATTTACAACACCAGGAGCTGAAATAATTTCTGTAATCCCTTGAACACCTTGCCTCAATACATTATCTACTTCACGAAAAGCATCTAAATATGGAGTGTTTTTCTCTACTATATATAATAATTTATCATTCGGAATAACAATTAGAGTATCTACATATGGTTTTAGTTCTTCAATTCCTTGAAAAGCAATTGAAGCCCTACGTTTACCTTCAAAGCCAAAAGGTTTAGTAACAAAGCCAATAGTCAAACAGCCCATTTCTCTAGCTATTCTAGCAACTACAGGTGAAGCTCCAGTACCAGTTCCTCCACCCATACCTGCGGTTATAAAAACCATATCTGTCTCGGCTAATAAATCGCGGATTTCATCTTCGGATTCAAGTGCTGCTTGTCGACCTATATCAGGATTAGCTCCAGCACCAAGTCCTCTTGTTAAAGTTTTTCCAAGTTGTAATCGAATATCAGCTTTTGATAAACGTAAAACTTGAGCATCAGTGTTCATAGCGACAAATTCAACACCACTTACATCATTTTCAATCATTCTATTAATAGCGGACCCTCCGCCTCCACCAATACCAATAACTTTAATTGTAGGCTTTTGATTAAATTTATCATCCATACTAAACATTGTATACCCCCTGCTAATATCTCTTATATCTTAACATATAAAGAATAAGAAATAAATATAATAATGAAAAACTATCTCTTTTGGTGATAATATCTCTTGAAAAATTCAGCTTTAAATTCTAATAAACGATCTTCCTTAATAGCTTCTCTAATTTCTTTCATTAAGTTTTTTAAAAAATAAAGATTATGATAACTAATTAATCTTTGTCCTAGCATCTCTTTGCCTTTAAATAGATGTCGCAAATAACTTTTAGTGTGATTCTTACAAACAAAGCAATCACAATTAGGGTCTAATGGTTCCATAGATTTTTCATAGATTTTATTTTTAATAACTACCTTGCCTAATGAAGTCATTGCGCTTCCATGCCTAGCTATTCGAGTGGGTAATACACAGTCAAACATATCTATTCCATTTAAAGCCCCCATAATTAAATCATCAGGGCTTCCAACACCCATAAGGTATCTTGGCTTTTCTTTTGGCATAACGTTTTTTAAATAATCTAGCATTTCATACATTTCTTCTTTAGATTCCCCTACAGATAAGCCTCCAATACTATATCCAGGAAAATCTATTTTAACCAGTTCATCTATTGCATGCTTTCTTAAATCCTTAAAAGGACCACCTTGAACAATACCAAATAAGGCTTGTTTATCAGGAAATTTATGAGCATCTTTCCCTCTTTTAGCCCAACGCAATGTTCTTTCAACTGAAGCCTTCATATATTCATAACTTGAATGAAAAGGTGGGCATTCATCAAAACTCATGATGATATCTGCACCTAAATTATTTTGTATTTCTATTGATTGTTCTGGAGTTAAATGTAAAAGTGACCCATTTAGATGATGCCTAAATGTAACACCCTCTTCAGAAATATCACGGATATCAGCTAATGAAAATACTTGATATCCTCCTGAATCTGTTAATAAAGCCCCATCCCAATTCATAAAACCACGGATTCCTCCATGTTGTTTTATTAATTCATCCCCTGGTTGAAGCCATAAATGATAAGTATTTCCTAAAATCAACCCATCACTTACTTCTTTTATTTCTTTAGAACTCAAAGTCTTAACAGTTGCTTGTGTCCCTACAGGCATAAAAATTGGTGTTTCAAAACTTCCATGAGTAGTGTGTATTATTCCATATCTTGCGCCAGAAAATTTATCTTGGTGGATTAATTCGAACCTAAATGCCATTATGTAATTATCTCACCATATTGCGTACCGCTAATACCAGCCGCATTTCCTTCATCTGTATCAATATGCATTGCAGTTTTAAAATCTTCTCTAACTCTAACAACTACATCGCCAAAGATATTAGATCTATTAGAAGTATCAACTTTTACAGAAACAACCTGTCTATCTGTTAAATTAAATTTTTCTGCGTCTAAAGGAGTTATATGAATATGACGCTTTGCGATAATTACTCCTTCAGATAACTCTACCTTACCTTTAGGACCAATTATTGTACATGGCGCAGACCCTGCAGTATCCCCAGACATTCTAATAGGAGCATCTATTCCTATGCTTCTTGCGTCTGTCAAAGATATTTCTACCTGAGTTGAACTTCTTACAGGTCCTAAAATAGATACTCTAGGAAGCTCTTTTCTTGGGCCTACAATTGTGACTCTTTCTAAAGCTGCAAATTGACCTGGTTGGCTTAACATTTTTTTTACTGTTAATTCATACCCTTTTCCAAATAATATTTCTAAATGTTCTTTTGATAAATGAACATGTCTTGCGGATACTTCAACTAAAACTTCTCTTTTCATTGTTTTGTCGTAAAATTAATTTAATAAAATTAATAATACTCTCCTTCCTTTTAATTCTCAATGGTATTATATATGAATAATGATAACATATATTATAAAAATTTATATATTTTTATTATGCTTTTTGCATATTTAAAAATAAGAATATCAATTTCTATACAAAATCATTAATATTTTACTACTTTTTTGATTTATAGGCAAACTTTTATTGTATTTTTTTCTTAAGTTAGTTATAATTATTCAGACACGCAGTTCGAAACCATCCTGCGTTAACAAAACTAGGAGGAATATTATGCCAAATGAAATTATTTGGGTGCTTTTTGCGCTAATAAATTTTGTTTTATTTATGATTATGTACAAATTGTTCGGTAAATTAGGTATTTTTGCTTGGATAGCTATGTCAACCATTTTAGCTAATATTCAAGTTACTGAAATATTAGACTTATTTGGACTAAATGCTAATTTAGGTAATATTATGTACGGTACTATCTTTTTGGGAACCGATGCTTTAAATGAAATATACGGTAAAAAAGAAGCCAAGAAAGCAGTTTATATGGGCTTTACCATTATGATATTTACTTTAATTATCATGACAGTTGCCTTGCAGTTTCATCCAGGTGCTGAAGATACGGGATATGATGCTTTAAATAGTATTTTTGGAATCCGTTATCCCTGGGTAGTTGTCGGTAGTTTTACAGCTTTTATAATTTCACAAACAATTGATGTAAATCTATTTCAATGGATTAGAAGGAAACTACCCGATAATAAATACTTATGGATTAGAAACAATGGTTCAACAATAGTTTCTCAATTAGTAGATACAGCTATATTCGTAACTATTGCCTTTGTATTCTTTTTTGATATCAATGTATTACTTGAAATTATGTTATCAACTTATTTAATTAAGGTAATGGTAGCTGCTTTAGATACACCTTTTATCTATCTAGCGAAAAAAATCAAACCTATTAGTTAGTTTTATTCTAAAAAAAGACAGATTTTATATTATCTCTGTCTTTTTTATTTGCGAATAATCATTGAATCTCCAAAAGAGAAAAACCTGTATCTTTCTTTAACCGCAACTCCATATGCATGCATAATAATTTCTTTTGAAGCGAAAGCAGATACCAACATCAATAAAGTTGATTTTGGCAAATGAAAATTAGTAATTAATGTATCAATTGCCTTAAATTCATAACCGGGATAGATAAAAATATCTGTAAAACCTGAACAAGCCTTAAAAGTAGAATATTTACCATAGATAGTTTCTAATGTCCTAACTGAAGTCGTGCCTACACTTACGATGTTTCTCCCTTCAGCCTTTGCTTTATTTAAAATATCTGCGACCTGTTCATCCATTGAATAAAACTCTGAATGCATTTTATGTCGAGAGATATCTTCAACCATTACAGGACGAAATGTCCCAAGTCCTACATGAAGAGTTATATATTGAATTATAACTCCCATATCTTTTAATTTTTCTAATAATTCTTTAGTAAAATGTAATCCTGCAGTAGGACTAGCGGCTGAACCGCTTATTTTAGAATAAACAGTTTGATATCTTGATTGATCAAGCAACTTCTCATGAATATATGGTGGTAAAGGCATTTCTCCTAATAAATCTAGAATTTCTTCTAAATTTCCATCATACTCCAATTTAAAATGCCTAATACCTTCATCAAGTTCTTCTATACATTCTAAAATAAGTTTCCCTTCTCCAAAATTAATTCTCGTCCCAAGCTTAACCCTTCTTGCAGGCTTAACTAAAGCCTCCCATAAATTAGGCCCATATGAATTTAATAAAAGAATCTCTATATTAGCATTAGTCTTTTCTTTAACTCCATATAATCTTGCGGGAATTACTTTGGTATTGTTTAAAACCAAAACATCTCCCCTTTTTAAATAATTTCCAATATTATTAAATTTATCATGTTTTAAATCAAAATTGTTTCTGTTAACCACAAGAAGTCTTGAATCAGATCTTTTTTCTAAAGGTGTCTGTGCAATAAGTTCTAAGGGTAAATTATAATCAAAGTCTTTTGTCTTCATCTTAAAATAACGTTCCTTGGTAAGTTTTATTTAAATGTTTATATGCTTTTTCAGTAACTACTCTTCCTCTAGGAGTTCGACTTATAAAACCACTTTGGATTAAAAATGGTTCATACACATCTTCAAGAGTACGAGAATCTTCGCTGATTGAAGTAGCTATAGTATCAAGCCCAACTGGACCACCTCTATATTTTTCAATTATGCCTAAAAGATATTCTCTATCTTTAGAATCTAAACCTAATTCATCAATTTTAAGTTTCTCTAAAGCTATTTTTGTTATCGCTAAAGTAATAGTTCCATCACCTAAAATATCTGCATAATCGCGAACTCTTCTGAATAATCTATTGACAATTCTTGGAGTTCCTCTACTGCGCTTAGCCAGTTCTTTGATTGCTTCCTTATGAATTGGATAATCATAAATTCTAGCTGTTCTTTCACAAATCTTTTCTAAATCTTTAAAAGAATAAAATTCGAGTTTATGAACAATTCCAAAACGATCTCTTAAAGGTCCTGTTAAATCACCAAATCTTGTAGTAGCTCCAATCAAGGTAAATGGCGCCAAATCAACCCGTATAGACTTTGCACCTGAATCTTTTCCAACTACGATATCAATAACATAGTCTTCCATTGAAGAATAAAGAATTTCTTCCACAATCTTAGGCAAACGATGAATTTCATCGATAAATAACACATCCCCCGGTTCAAGCGAAGTAAGTATCGCAGCTAAATCTCCCGTGCGTTCTATTGTCGGACCACTGACTAATTTCATATTAACCCCAAGTTCATTAGCTATCACTTGAGCTAAGGTAGTTTTACCTAATCCAGGAGGGCCATACAGCAATACATGATCAAGGGATTCTTGTCTTAATTTAGCCGCTTTAACTGATATTTCAATCATTTCTTTTACATTAGTTTGTCCTACATATTCCACAAAATATTTCGGGCGTAAAGTAATATCTACCTCATCATCAATCAGAAGATTATTACTGATAATACGTTCGTCCATATAAACACCTCTATTATATTATATCAAATTTCACAAAAAAAACGTTATATTTTTTCAGATAACTTGAAATATAAAATTATATAATATATAATTGATATATAGAAGGTATGAGGTTTTATAAAATGGCAAAAAAAGGCGATATTTTGCTAAAAGTGTATAACGATTTTTTTGAATACTCGAAGTCATACAAATCCCGTTTAAACCAACTTGAACGGGAATTTTTGCATGTGAAAAATTTAAAACAAACATACCTTGACGCAATTAACAGAGAATACAAAGAAAAAGAGGAAAGTTTAATTGAAGATTTTTTTAAAATCGAATTGAGTCACCAAGACAATTTAAATCAAATACATGTGAAATTTGATTCACAAATAAAACAGTTAAACAATGATATCTTAACACACAATAAAAAAACTCATGATATTTATGAAAACGAAGATGATATATATCAAGAGATCCTAATTCAATTTGAAGAAAGAAAGGCCGAAGCTTTTAGTCGTTATTTGGAACTTACGAGAGAGACAAACTATAAAATCGACCATGAAATGCATATTCATAAAGAATTCATAAAACAAGAAAACGAGAAACTTGAAGCTAAGCAGATAGAATATCAAGAATTAAATTCGAATCTTTCAAACCAACTAATATGGACTATGGAAAAAGCTAAGAATTCTTTAAATAAACTTAGTTCTTCATTAAAAGATGAGGGCGTTTTGAATAGGGATTACTTACAAGATGTTATTTCAGAATCATTAGAAAACCTTACTAGCTCTAGAGATGTCATGGCTAAGCTATTTAAGACTTCTTCTGCTAAATTTGAAAGTGAACGAAAAATGGTTGAATCTATTTCTAAGAATAAAAGAAAACCGCATTCCGAACTCAATTTACAGATGATTAAAACTTTTATTAAACAAATTCGCGAAGTAAATAAAAACAAAATTGCTTTTGAAAAGATGATTAAACAAGAATATAGATTGAGCCTATCTCAACTTTATCCTAAAATTATTGAAGCTGATAACAATCATAAATACGATTATTTAAAACAGTTAATTCTTCAAAAAGAAATTATTGAAAAAAAAGTAGAATATTTATTAAATAGAAATAATTCAATGTCTGATCTTTTAATTTCAAAATATCAAAACGAAATTAAAAAAATCAAAATTGATTCTTTTAGACGTTCTGAAGAAATTAAACTCGCTTATTCCGTTCCTGTTGCTTTTTTCCAGAATTCAATTAATGTTTATTCTAATTTTGCTTTTTATTTAAATGAAACTTATGAACAATTAGCTAATATGTTAACTAGGTTTAAAGAATTTAACAATGAATATATTGATTATAAAAAGATTTATATTCATACTTCTCAAAAAACTTTTGAAGATTATAAAATTAATCTATTAGTTAAGGTTAACAATATAACCAATGAATTAACAGAATATATTAGTGAAATAAATCAAATTTCTAACGAAATTATTACTTTAGAATCTAACAACAGATTAGAAATAGCCGAGATTAAAAAGAAAATGGAAAATCTCGAAATTTTCGGCGATTATCAAAAATATATTGCGTCACTTGAAAACGATAAATATTTTGCTATGTATCAACATAACCAAAATATAAGAAAAATACAGGTAGAATCTAACTATAAAAATCAATTGCTTAATATTAATAAAGAGGTATTATTATTAAATCAGACCAAATTAGAATATCAAGAATATAAAGCTTATTTGTTGCTAGTCTCTAAACACGAACAAGTTATCCACGAATTAGCTAGAACTAAAAAGATTGAGGAAGCTAAAGCTATATTTTCTCAACAGCTTGAAAAATCATTTGTTTTAAGTAAATTAGCTAAAGAAAAAATAATCTATAATGCAAAACGTAAGAACTTTGAATATGCCTCAGGTTATGTAAGATATTTATCTAAAACCGAAAATGAAGAGAAAGCTGGATCAATACAAATTATTGATTTTATTCAGCGTTCTCAACGCTTAATTGATTTAAATACTACCCAAACTAACAATATTAAAAAATATATTACAGCTTCAAACAATAATTATGAATATATAAAAATACTTGAAAAAAACAGAATGGATTTACTAAATCATTTAGAGAAATCAACTGAAAAAAAGAACAAACTCTGTTTATCAGCTTGTTCATTATATGAAGTTGAACTCTCTAAAATTAAAGAAGAAATTAATAATATTACAAATAAATATTTATTAGTATTTAAGAAAGATCTTCTTAAAATTGATAACAATGAACCCGATAACCTTTCTGTTATAAAACATGAAGGATATTTTGATGAGATTATATCTTTAATGGATTTTATATACAAAAAAACAGTATCTTTAGCATATAAATATCAGGTTCCGAATATTATTAAACTAATTGAAAAAGAAAATATTAAATACCTAGAAAAATTTATTATCGAAAATTATAGTAAATTTAAAATAATTGAAAAGAAAAAGAAAAAAAGAGTTTTCTTACTAGATTTATATTTAATTGAAACAGTTTTATTGTTAGAAAAATATTTAGATTTTTCTAACAATATAATTGATAATATTTTAGATAAAATTACTAAAAATGATAGAGCGTTTATTGAAAACACAATTAAAAAAGCAGATAAAACAAGGCAACTTATAAACAAAGAATATGACCTATTGGAATATCAGGCATATAAAATCAGTTCTTCAAAAAAGAAACAGCTTAATCATTTAGAAAATCATTCTGATAAGATAAACCGCATCTATAAAAGCCAAGTAAGTAAAATAAATGATGAATTCTTAAAACGCAAAGATGAATCTTCTCAAATTGAAAATTACATTGTAAAGAAATATTCAATAATCATCAAGAAGAATGATAAAGAATTAAGACAAATGTTGCGATTTTTAGATAGTTTATTTGCGAAAGAAAAGAAATTTATCGAAAAGCAATATAATCAATTTAACAAATCACTCATTCATATTCAAACATTAAATATTAATTATCATAAACAAGAATTGGCTTTTATTGAAAAGCTATACAGTTCTAGAGAAATTGAAACCAGTAAAACTATTACATTGTTAGAAGACAAAATAAATAAGCTTCCAATTGAGAAAAATCAGTTCTATTTAAATTCTAAAAAAGAAAAACACAGCTTAGTTATTAGAAAGAATAAAGAATTACAAAAACGCTTAAGTGAAATCGAAAAAGACAAATTTGTTTCAAGACCTAAATATCTTGAAGAAATTCAAAATGTTAAAAACCGTTTACCTAATGATTATGAATCTCTATATAGAAAAATACAGAATTTAGAATTCAATTATTTAAATCAATTTAACAAAATTAACGATGAATATACTGATAATTACAAAGATTACTTATTAAATCAATCTGGTAATAATGAATTACTAGAACCTAGTTCTAAATTATATTCACCTTTTGAAAACATTCAAAGATTTCATGAACAGATTATTAAATCTACAACCCAAACATATTTGGATACAATATCTAAAAGCAAACAAACGAGAGAACAACTTCATAAAAATGTTCAAGAATCAATCGATAAACAAAAAAGAATTATTAATGTTTAGATAAGGAGGTAGAGATGGCGAAAAAAAATATGCCTGGTCAATTCAATAATTTCAAACGTTATGAAGATAAAATAAACTCTTCTTCTGACAAAGAACTAAAATTATTTGAAGATTTTTACCAACAAATAAAAGGCCATGCATTGAAACACAAACAAATTACTTTAAATAACCTTCATGAAACTGAAAAATCACTATCTAACCTTAAGAAAAAAGCTGATCAATTAAAAGATAGTGTATTTTACCATGAAGAAACTGTAATTGTTGATCGCCAAGCAATAATCTCTAAAACTGAAGAAAAAATACATAAAGAAAACTTAAATATTCTCCACTATGAATTCAATCAAGCTGGAGAACGCATTGATTCATTAGACTATTTAAATAAAGCATTAATACAAATAAAATATAATTTTTTTGACAAATTCAAAGACTATTATACTAATCAAATCTTAGATTATAACGACCTCTATGTTTTCTATCAAGATAAAGCTAAACAATTTGATGATATTATGAATCGTTATAATAAAAAAATTCTCAATGATTTTCAAAAACTAGATGATAAAATCACGGAAATGGATAATCAAATTTCTTTATTAATATTACAAAAAAATTCAAAATTAAATAAAATTAACTCCTTCTACTTAAAAGAAATGCAGAATTATTTAGATAATGAATCTACTTTTTCTATTGAAGAAGACTTAAATTCTGAATCTACTAAAAAGATGATTTCTAATAAGCTTAAACAGTTGGATTTATTTAAACAACATCTATCTATTCAAGAAGAAAAAGTTAAAAAGATTCTTCAAGAAGAATATAGGGATTTATATGAAAAAACCTTATTTAGATTATTAAAGAAAAAAGGCAATGAGTTGTATGATGAAGTTGACTTCTTCTTTCGTCCTATTGATTTTATTCAAATATTTAAAAAGGACATCATTGAAGCTGAAGAAAAAGGCTTTGTTACTTTAAAATATTTAATTAAAAAATATAATAGTTCGCTTCACTACAAAACCCAAATAGCTAAATGTGAGAAACATGCAAATAATATTACTAAGAGTTTATATAAAGTTAAAAAACAAATATATCTTGAATTTCAAAAAGAATCACAGGATTTAATCTTCCAATTAGAAAAATATTATAAATTATTTATTGAGTTATTAAAGATAGATCCTTTCTTAGCGCAAATAATAGGTGATAATTCAACTAAAATTATAAAAGATGAAATTAATTTTTTATCTATTTTACAAATGAATAAAGAACAACAAATTAATGTTAATTTTGATATTAAGACTTTAAAACTAAAACAACAGATTAACGAAATAGAGTCAGAACTCGCATATGAAAGCGAAAAATTAATGCTTTTACAAGACATTGATATCTTGAATACCTTGCGTGATATTCAATTGTTTTTCGCTGAAAACCAGGGTAATTCTGCTTTAATTTTTAATTCTTTAACAAAAGAAAAGTATAATATTGAAAAATTAGAAAAAGCAATAAACTATCATATGCAACATCTAGTTAAAGAAAGCAATTTAAACCGCAAGTTTTTATCTATAATCACACAAATTCTTGAGTCGTTTATTAGAGAAAATGAGACTCATAATATAAGAATAGTAGATGCAGCGAGCGAAATTAAATTGGCTTTAAAGAAATTTGATATTTTAGCTCTTCATTATAATACTTTATATGAAAATGAAAAAAGGTTTTTAGTTTTGCAATACTCTCGTGTTGCGGAAGAAACTAAAATCAATAACGAATTCATACTCACAACTTTCGAAAATCAAATGCGATTTGCGAGTGAACAAATATCTCTCGCAGATGACGAATATAAACTCAGAGTTGAATCCATTATGAGAACATTTGATGAAGAAAAAAATTATTATATAGACATAGTTAAAAATCAAATAAAAATATATCAAGACAAAAAGAAAATAATACTTGATGAATATCAAGCAAAGTTATACTATGATTCTTATATGTTACAAATGATTGATAATTCAAAACAAAAGCGTAGTCTTGAAAAACAAATCACTAAAAATAAAAATATCAATAATGATTTAATTAAAATTATCGATAAACAAATTGAAAATGATGCTGTAATAACTGACGCAAGAAAAAGGCTTGATGATTTGAATAAACATTTAAATGAAGCCCTATCAGAAGCGGAAACAATAAGACAAGACACAATTAATGAAATGACAGAACTTTATACCGAGGCTAAAGACCATTTTGAAGTATTAAAACCTTATTTAGAAAATAAAGTTAATATTTTAGATCCAACCTTTTATAAATCTTTAGAGAGAATTAAGAAAAAGAATTCACTTAGAATAAAAAAAGCTGAAAAGGAATTAGATGCTTCTACTAAAAAATTAATAGATGAATTTAGAGTCATTTATTTCGAAGAACAGCCTGAAATTAATAAAGATCTTTATCTTTCTCAGATTGAACAATTTCAAGAAGAGCGCGATCTATTAGAAAAAGAATACGCAAATAACATTGAAAAAACTGAATTGATGTATCAAACTAAAATTCTTAAATTAGAAAAAGATAAAAAGACAATTTTAAACAATATTAACAATCAAAAAAACAGTGTTATTAGTAAATCAAAAAAGGAAATTGAACAAAAGCAGGTTGATTTAAATACCTTAGATAAGCATTATAGAGTTAATTGTGAAAAACAAAAATCTTCGTTCCACAATGCTATTTTGAATTTAAAAAAAGAATACAATCAATCAATTATTCAAAATGAAAAATATTACAGTAAATTAAGTTTAGCTTTCGATGAAATTTTAAAAACATATTATCCTTATTTAAAAGTTGCGAAAAATAATAAAATAATTAAACAGATTGTTAAAAATAGCGAAAAAAGAATGAACTATGAAAAGAGTAAGAAGATTAAAGAACTAAAAAGGAATAGTAAATTACCTAATTATTTCAGTCAATAAAAAACTCAGTTAAATAATAACTGAGTTTTTTTATACAATAATATTTATTCTAACATTTTAAAATAACTCGTGCCGTATTCTAAACCTTTTAGATTAAAGTTTTCTAGGATAGTCGCCCCAATATTAGCGAATGTATCACCTACTGGCAAAAACTTACCATTGAAATCATGGGCATAAATAAACAATGGAATGTATTCTCTAGTGTGATCAGTTCCATGGAAAGTTGGATCATTTCCATGGTCAGCTGTAATCATTAAAAGATCATCATGATTCAAATTATCAATTAAAACTTTTAGATCCCTATCAAATTCTTCCATGGCATTTTTATAGCCTTCAGGATTTCTTCGATGTCCATATTTCGCATCAAAATCAACTAGATTAATAAAGCAAAGTCCAGTGAAATCTTTTTTAGTTAGTTTAGTTGTGATTTCCATACCATCATGGTTAGATTTAATTCCATAATGGTCAGTTATTCCTGAACCATTAAAGATATCACGGATTTTACCTACGGAAATTACATCGAATTTTTGTTTTTCTAAGATATTTAAGGCTGTTATTCCTGTCGGGCTTAACGCATAGTCATGTCTATTTGGAGTTCTTTCAAAACCATCTTTGGGATTGCCTAGATATGGTCTTGCGATAATTCTTCCTACTCTCCATTTTTCATCTAAGGTTAATTCTCTTACTTTATGACAAATATCATAAAGTTCTTCTAGAGGAATTACTTCTTCATGTGCCGCTATTTGTAATACAGAATCTGCACTAGTGTAAACAATTAAATCTCCAGTTTCCATTTGATGAGGTCCTAATTCTTTAATTATTTCCGTTCCAGAAGCTGCTTTGTTTCCAACAACTTTTCTACCTGATAATTCTTCAATCTTCTTAATTAAATCATCAGGGAATCCAGTTTCTGTAAATGTTTTAAATGGCTTGCTGGTTTTAATCCCCATTATCTCCCAATGACCTGTCATTGTATCTTTACCATTAGATAATTCAGCTAATTTTGTCGTATTAGCTCTTGGATGTTTAACAGGAGGTACTCCTAAAATATCAGTTAAATTACCATAACCAAATGTCTCTAAAGTAGGTAAGTGAACCCCACCTGTAGCTTTAGCTAAGTTTCCAATAGTATTAGCTCCTACATCATTAAATTTATCAGCATCAGGTAATTCTCCGACACCAACTGAATCAATTACTATTAAAAATATTCTCTTAAATTTCATATTATTCCTTCTTTCCTTGGGCACGCGGATGTTTTGCATCATATTCTTTTTGGATGATTTTTTTACTAACATGCGTATAAATTTCTGTAGTCATAATATCTTCATGCCCTAATAATTCTTGTACACTTCTAAGACTAGCCCCATTTTCTAAAAGATGAGTTGCGAATGAATGTCTCAAAGTATGAGGAGACATTTTTTTGTGAATATTGGCTTTTCTAGCAATGTTTTGTATTATTTTATAAAAGCCTATACGGCTTAATTTATTACCATTTTTATTTAAAAATACAATGTCGCTATCTTTAGGATTTAATTTAGTTCTTCCATCAATTAGATATTTTCTAATTGCGTATATTGATTCTTCTCCTAATGGTACAATTCTTTCTTTATTTCCCTTACCCGTTATATTAACTAAGTTCATATTTAGATGCAAATCAGATAGTTTTAAATCGAGCAATTCAGAAACTCTAAGCCCTGAGCCGTATGTTAATTCTACCATAGCTCTATTCCTTAAATCAAGTGGTTTGCCCAAACCATTACTTGCGTCTATAAAACGTTCTATTTCTTCTATATTTAAAACTGTGGGTAGGTTTTTAGATGTCTTAGGTTTTTTTACCTTTTCAACCACATCATGACTTACTATTTTTTCTGATAGTAAATATTTGTGAAATGAATGAATTGATGATATCTTTCTTGTTATTGTTTTAGTACTAATCTTTTTTCTTGAAAGTGATCTGATAAAGTTATCAATATGTTTTTTTTCAATCATATTGATATTCTTAATTTTATAGTTTTTTTCAATAAAATCAAGATACTCTAATAAATCTCTCTCATAAGAAACAATTGTATTTTTTGAAAGATTTTTTGTTATTTTTAAATAATATATATATTCCTTTAAATTAACTCTTAACATTATATCACCTATATTATTTCTAAATATACTTGGTTAGATAATAGAACACCTTTTTCAGTAAAATGTAAATAATTATCTTCAAGTACTAATAGATTAGAACCTAAATATTTCTTTAATCCTGGAAAGCGTTCAAAGATATTTATATTAAATCTTTCTTTAAATTCTAATATATCAATCCCCTTTAATTTCCGAAGACCCATCAAAACAAATTCTACATCTAAAACACATGGCTCTTCTTCTAAATAATATTTTCTATTAAAAACGGAATTAAAGTAATCAGTAATCCTATTAGGATTAATATATCTACGATTATTATAAAATGAAGATGCATTTAATCCTATTCCAATATACTCTTCTAAATCCCAATAAATCATATTATGTTTTGAATATAAATTGTTTCTTGCAAAATTAGAGAATTCATAGTGAACATATCCCTGCTTTTTTAATTCCCCGTTTATATATATGGCATAATCAGCGATTAAATCGTCATCTAGAGGTTTTATTATATTTTTACTTATATTATACCCAAGTATTGTATTATCTTCAATTATCAAAGAATAATATGATATATGTGGCGGTTTATATTTTTCAATAAATTGAAGATCTTTTTTTAAGGATTCAATAGTTTGATAAGGAAATCCATAGATAAAATCTAAGTTATAATTTGTAATACTAGATTCTTGAATAACTTCAATAGCTTTTATAATATCTTCTCTTTTATGGTTTCTACTTAATACTATACAACCTTTATCAGATAATGTTTGAACACCGACACTGATTCTATTAACACCATATTTATAAAATAAATCCAATAAATTAATATTAATATCATTTGGATTTGTCTCTATTGAAAACTCTTCAATTAAAGAAACATCAATTGCATTATTTATCTCTACTAATAGTTTTTCTAAAAGGTTAATTTCTAAACTACTAGGAGTTCCTCCACCAATATAGATAGTCTTTAAATCTTTGTAATATTCTTTATAATGCCTTAATTCTTGAATTAAAGCATTAATGTATTTTTCTTTTATTTCCTTATTCGCAACCATTTTTGTAAAATCACAATAAGAACAAATTTGATCACAAAAAGGTACATGAATATACAGTCCCTTTATCATTTTATCACCAGTATTATGTTAACATAATATTTAAAATAATGATATATAATATTTGTAAATTAATCATCATGGAGAAGAAAAACAGGTACTATTCATTAAAAATAGCACCTGTTTAGTTAATAATTTTATTTAGTTTTACAATTTATTCTTCATCTGAATCAAGAGATAAAACAGACATAAAAGCAGCTTGTGGTATTTCTACTGAACCAACTAATTTCATTCTTTTTTTACCTTTTTTCTGTTTTTCTAATAGTTTTTTCTTTCTTGATACATCTCCACCATAACATTTAGCTAAAACATCTTTTCTCAATGCTTTAATATTGGTTCTAGCTATAACCTTTGAACCAATTGCAGCTTGTACTGGAATTTCAAAAAGTTGTCGCGGAATAATTTTCTTTAATTTTTGGCATATTTTCAATCCTCTTTGATATGCAAAATCTTTATGTACAAGAAAAGCTAATGCATCTACTGCTTCTCCATTTAATAAAATATCAATTTTAACTAAATCAGATTTCCTATGCTCAATTACATGGTAATCCAGTGAAGCATAACCTTTTGAACCTGATTTTAGGCGATTAAAGAAATCATATATTATTTCTGATAATGGCAGTTCATAAACTAGTTCAACTCTCATA
>Ga0164318_10000822_pt1 | contig 25619 bp, 16 predicted proteins | sample GuaBasSedimGuay9_FD_113734 | JGI IMG/M metagenome (GOLD analysis project Ga0164318, IMG submission 113734) | Subseafloor sediment microbial communities from Guaymas Basin, Gulf of California, Mexico - Guay9, Core 4571-4, 0-3 cm | ecosystem: Environmental > Aquatic > Marine > Hydrothermal vents...
ATAAAAACATTTTTGTTTCGTTAAAACATAAGATTAGCTATGAAGTTGTTTAAAGTTAAAATACTTTTTTATCAATAACATCTTGTAAATCAGAAAATAAATTACATTATTTCCATCTTTGGAGGGAAAACAAAGGAGGATCAATTAAAAAGATATTTGTTTTCTGATTTACAAGGTATTTCATAATCACCCACGTAGTTAATTTTAAACAACTTCTATGAGTAAAATTGTATATGCATTACTGTTACCCATTTTTTTAATGCCACTTTCAGCCTTGGCTCAAAATAATAAAATGTACGTGATGGAAGGCATTGGAACTACGGTGATTGAAATCTCAAAAGGCTACAACACCACTACCTTTTATGATAGTTTCTGGAATTTCGATTCCGATTTCAAGTATGGCATACCGCAAGGTTGCCAATCTAATCACCATATTAACCTATTACGATGGGTTACAAAAAAAGCATTAAACATGGAAAAACATCTATTATCAAAATCAACCTTCATACGAAGTGTCCAATGCGAAAAGTCATTGTACTTGCATAAAAAGAGACCTTTTCTTCGTGACCGGCTTGCTCCGGAGCAACTGGCTAAATTCAGAAGAGGTACCAAGCTTGGTATAGTAGCGCAGCATCTGTTTCCCGGGGGCATTGATGTGCGACCCCATTCGTATCACCAATATACTAAAAAGCTACTGGAAACGCAAGAGGTGATTAATTCACAAAGTCATAATGTTATTTATGAAGCCGGTTTTCAGTACGACAGGTTACTGGTTTTCCTCGACATTCTCTCCAAAGAAGAGGGTCATTGGATTGGCTACGAAGTTAAAAGTGCTTTAAAAATATCAGATACCTTTTTACTTGATGCTGCCTTTCAGTACTATGTAATCACCAACTCAGGCCTGCCCCTTAAGGATTTTCAAATCATTTACATTAACAAGGACTACACATTTGACGGAACCATGAACCTGAAAGCGCTTTTTATTAAAGAGAGTGTTTTAGATAGAATTCTACCGCTTCAATCGTTTGTCAAAAAAAAGGTTGAGGAAGGAAAAGCCACCTTACAACTGGAAAAGTCGCCTCCTATTGAACCGGGAGCGCAGTGCACCAATCCTTACCCATGTGACTTTATCGGGCATTGCTGGAAGAAAATTCCAAAAGAGCAATGGCCACAAGTTTCATACTCCGGTGAAGAGTTTTACCATTTTGTAGAGGATATTTTAAAGCTGGCGACGACAGAAGATAAAAGCTAACAAGTGGTACCACAAGCACTGAGTATAACAGCAAGGGGTCGAGGTTTCGGGAAATATAACCGCGAGGATCGCAAAGGGGTAGCAAAGAACGCTATTTAATACTTCTCTGTATGCCTTTGTCATACTTGTCTTGTCATCGTTTGTGACAAGGATAGATAAATTTACTGAATAAAGTCGTCCTTGTTGCAAATGAGGACGAGAAACGGTTGATTTACCTATTCCTTATTTTGTCATGATTTTTTCTATCTTTGTTAATCATTGAATGATTATATTATTATGCTGGTTAAAACGTTTGGTAGTGCCCTTCAGGGAATCGATTCCATGCTCATTACCGTTGAGGTAAGTGTTGGTAAGGGAACAGGTTTTAGCCTGGTGGGTTTACCCGACAATGCCGTCAAAGAGAGTAACCAGCGGGTCTTTTCTGCCATTTGGAATTCTGGATTCAGATACCCTCACAACAAGGTGGTTATCAGCATGACGCCTGCCGATGTAAAAAAAGAGGGATCTGCGTACGACCTGCCTATTGCCATCGGTATTTTAGCCGCATCGAAACAAATTACCGCTGAACATTTTAGTGAATACCTAATCATGGGAGAGCTTTCGCTCGATGGCAGCATCAACCCAATCAAAGGAGCCCTGCCCATCGCACTGAGCGCCAAAAAGGCAGGTTTTAAAGGATTCCTTCTTCCCGAAGTAAACGCACCCGAAGCAGCCATTGTTGAAGGTCTTACGGTATATGGATTTAAAACATTGGCTGATGTAGCCGAGATGCTGGATAACAAATTCGCTCCGCAGCCTGTTGCAGTTGATTTGGAAGCGCTTTTTAACAGCGGCACCACCAACTACCCTTTCGATTTTGAAGACGTAAAAGGACAGGAAAACATAAAGCGTGCATTGGAGATAGCGGCTGCTGGTGGACACAACGTGATAATGATTGGCCCTCCCGGCTCGGGAAAAACCATGCTTGCCAAAAGACTACCCTCTATCCTTCCTCCCATGACGTTAGATGAAGCGTTGGAAACCACTAAAATCCATTCGGTTTCAGGAGTGCTTAGCAGCGACACCGCTCTTATTACTACCCGACCTTTCCGATCGCCACATCACACTATCAGCGATGCCGGTTTAATTGGCGGCGGCACTTTTCCCCAACCCGGTGAAATCTCGCTATCACAAAACGGCGTCTTATTTCTAGATGAACTGCCGGAGTTTAAACGTTCGGTGTTAGAGGTGATGCGACAACCCATGGAAGACCGCGTAGTAACCATTGCACGAGCCAAAATGAGTGTTGAATATCCTGCATCGTTTATGCTTGTGGCCGCCATGAACCCCTGTCCATGTGGTTATTATAACCATCCTACCCGCGCCTGTGTTTGCTCGCCGGGCGCCGTAAAAAAATACCTCAACCGGATATCAGGCCCGTTAATGGACAGAATTGACTTGCATGTGGAAGTTGTTCCGGTATTGGTAAAAGATCTTACGGAATTGCCCAAAGGCGAACTCAGTAAAGTAATACGCGAAAGGGTTATTGAGGCTAGGAAAATACAACAGCAACGATTTGTTAACAGCAACCTTCATAGCAATGCCCAAATGTCGCGCAAGGATCTGGACAGGTATTGCCAACTAAACGAACAAGCCATCAACCTGTTAAAAACAGCCATGGAAAAACTGAGCCTGTCAGCACGGGCTTACGACAGAATTTTAAAAGTTTCGCGCACCATTGCCGATTTGGAGAAATCCGAGAATATAAAATCGGAACACCTGGCCGAGGCTATTCAGTACCGAAGTCTTGACCGTGAAAATTGGGGAAATTAATAACGTATTTATGATAAACAAACCCAAAAGATCGTTAGTTCGAAACACGCTTGTTCTAATCATCGTTCCCGTTATTATTCTTTGGGCGCTTTATCTGTTTGTTATTTACCAGGGAGTTTACAAAAACACCCTTGAGAAGCAAATCGACAAAACAAGCCTACTCAATTTCGAGTGTGCCACACGTATTAACAACCAGCTTTCGGTCATCTCAAATGAAGTGTACTCTATTACGCACTCTGTTGAGTTGAGCAATACATTAACGCTTTTAAACATTGAAAACAGGCTTACTAAAATATTACAATCTAACAAACATATTTACGGTACAAGCGTCTCTCTTAAAGATGTACAAATAAATGATGAGTACCAGCATGACTTTTTTCTATATAAATATAAGTCAGGCGACTCGATAAAAAGAGTTATCATCAACGATAAAAACTATAGCAGCTATCCCTATAAAGAAAAGGAATGGTATAAATATTCGGCCACCTATTTTGAAACCAAGTGGTCAAATCCTTATTTTGACAAAGGGCTTGGTAATATTTTAATGATTACCTACTCGACACCTCTTTTTATTAACAACCGGTTTGCCGGCGTAATTGGAATAGACGTTAACGTGTCATCCCTGAACTCCATTATTACCGATGCCAGTAATAAATCCGAATCGGTATTCAATAAAACACAGGTTATTGTTTTTTCCTCCGACAGCACCATAGTAGTAGATGCCCAGGCAAAACATATAGGCAAAAAGTTCAACGAATTCTATGGGGTAAATCAATATAAATCGTTAACTCAAGCGTTAGACACCATGTTCAGTAATAACTTCGGTTATTCAAACTTTATTTTTAATAAGATAAAATACAGGATGTTTTACGGCCCGATACCTCAGGCCAACTGGATTGTTGTCAGTATTCTTGAATCTTCCAGAATTAATAACGCTGTTTGGCAAAGTATTTTACCTAAACTTATCATGACTGCCGTTTTTATCTTAATATTAATTATTCTTATCTATATATTATCCAAAAAAATTGTTCAACCTATCACTGAACTCTGCGATGTTACCCTGGAGATTGCCCATGGCGATTATAACAAAAAAATAAGCATTAACCGGAAAGATGAACTCGGAATGTTGGCTCACAACTTCCATATCATGAAAGAAAATTTGAAAAAACGTGAACAAAACCTACGGGAAGCATCGCGAAATGTAAAACAACTTTTGGATAACCTGCCCCTGACAGTGTTGCAGTTTAACCGTGAAAGAAAAATTATTTATTACAATAATATTGGCCGCGACAGACTTTACAGCAATTTTGACAAGGCATCGTTGCAAAATTTTACCGATTGGCTATCCTTTATTAAGAACCCTGATGATAGAATGAGAGCCGAGAATGCTTTTAAAGGTAAAGGTTGTGTGTTAGAGGGCTATAATATTATTACCGACAGTAAATATGGTAAGTCGTATTTTACCAACAAATATGTCCAGGCTCATTTTATACCCTCCTTGAAAAACAATACGGTAGCCTCGGTTACTTTGATAATTTTAGACTTAACAGAGGTTAAACAAAATGAAAACCTGCGGGTTGAAAAGAAGAGTGCCGAAATTGCCAATAAAGCTAAAAGCGAATTTTTAGCCCGGATGAGCCATGAAATCAGAACCCCGCTAAACGCGGTTATCGGCTTTACAAACCTGTCGCTGCAAAAACCCATCAGCGATAGCCGGTTAGTTAACTACCTGACAAAAATTAAGGCTTCGGCTAATCATTTGCTAACCATTATAAACGATATTTTAGACTACTCAAAAATTGAAGCCGGTAAAATTGAGCTGGAGAAAACATCCTTTGATATTGAAGAGCTTTTAAACGAAGTATTTGATTTGGGTGCTTCCATCGCACACGATAAAAACCTTGAACTTATTATTTCACATTCGCCGTTAATTCCCTACCCGTTAATGGGTGATCCGGTTAAACTGAAGCAGATAATAGTCAACCTGGTTAGCAATGCCATTAAATTTACACAAGAGGGTGAAATACATGTTAATGTTGATATTGAAAAACAAACCAAAAACAGAACAACACTGTTGGTTTCGGTTAAAGATACGGGAATAGGATTATCGAAAGAACAACAAAAAATACTGTTTCAACCATTTGTGCAGGCTGATGGTTCCATTACACGGCGGTTTGGGGGAACAGGAATAGGCCTTACCATATCCAAACGGCTGGTTGAACTGATGAAGGGTAAAATATGGATCGAGAGTGAGGAGGGCAAAGGTAGTATCTTCTGGTTTACAGCTGAATTTAAATCAGATAATAAAAACGCCGGTTTCGTTGAGTATATTAAGAAATTTAATTTACCTGAAGATATTCGAAATCTCAATGTTTTGGTATGCGACGATAACACCACTTCGCTGGATATTGTTAAAACCATGCTCGAAGCCTTTAATCTGTCGGTTCATACGGTTAATAACGGCTCTGAAGTTATTAATCTTTTGGAGCGGGGGTCTCATTACGATTTATTAATAATCGACACTATTATGCCCGAACCTGATGGCATTAAAACGATGCAAATCATTCGGGATAATAAACTCAGAGATAATATTGACAAAGTAATGTTACTTACCGCGTATGAAAATTTGGCTGACGAGTCTGAATTGGCTAACATTGGAATCGATTTGCTTCAACCAAAACCACTTACTTACTCAGGGCTTTTTGATGGCATAATGGCGGTATTTGGAAAGAAAAGTCCCGGTAGTGTCCGATATAAAAGACAAAGAAAAGCGGAGGGATTGATACAGGTTGTTTCAAAAAACTGCAAAGTACTGGTGGCTGACGACAATGAGGTTAATCGTGAAGTAGCCGGTGATTTACTCGAATCGATGGGTTTACAGGTTGAGTTTGCCACCAATGGTGAAGAGGTGGTGAAAATGGTACAATCTTCGGGAAGCCCTTCAAAATATTGCCTCGTATTTATGGATTTGCAAATGCCTTTGATGGATGGTTACGAGTCAACCCGGGCTATAAGGCGATTAGCATTGTTTAACGACCTGCCCATTATTGCCCTTTCGGCCGATGTGATGCAAGGAGTAAAACAACGGTGTACCGAAGCAGGTATGAACGATTTTGTTTCAAAACCAATCGACCCTTCGGAGCTTGCCGGGGTTATTACCAGATGGCTTAAAAATGTTAATGTTAAAAAGAGCCCTCTTCCTGCCGTGTTGTCCGGATTAAACCATCTTAAGGCGCAGGAAGGTGTTAATCGTATAGGGGGAGAGGCAAGCCGCTATATCGAGCTCTTGAAAAAGTTTAGTGCTAATCAACATGACTTTATCAAAAAGCTAAACTCGTTACAGCGTAAAGAAGATAAACTGAAGATTGTTCACTCTTTTAAGGGCGTTACAGGAAACATTAGTGCTACTGATTTACATGCACTGGTAATTGATCTGGAAAATAGAATAAAAACCGATGAAGAGTATATTGATTTGATGTTGCTTATCGACGAGGAGCTTAAAAAAGTTATAGCTGAAATAGGCAGGATTCCTTTAAAATCAAAAGCGGAACAAAAAACAGCTTCGTCTCAAAAAACAAAAGAGCAGCTTAAAACCTCCCTCGATAAAATAATAAAATTGCTCGAGGAGGGAAAACCCGATGCCATTGAAGAACTTGAAAAACTGGCTCCTTATTTTAAAGAAACCCCTTCTTTTAGCAAAAGTGTGAAGATGGCTAAATCATATAATTTTGATGAAGCCGTTTCATTCATTAAAACCATAAAACTTTAACCATGGAGAACTTGTTTGATAAAACCATACTAATTGTGGACGATACACCGGAAAATCTGGATGTGTTAAACGGATTGCTGTCGGAATTTAACCGGAAAGTAGCGGTCAACGGCGAAAAAGCATTGCAACTGGCTTTTTCAGGTACTCCTCCCGATTTAGTTTTGCTGGATATTATGATGCCGGGGATGGATGGATATGAAGTTTGCCGGCAACTTCGTGCAAACGAAAAAACCAAAGATATACCGGTTATTTTTTTAACCGCCAAATCAACACGCGATGATATTGTTAAAGGTTTTGAAGTGGGTGGCCAGGATTACGTTACCAAGCCTTTCGATCATCATGAGCTGCTTCAAAGGGTAAAAACCCATCTGGAATTAAAAACACAAAGGGAGACGCTGAAAAGAATGAATGAGGTACTTGATCAGAAAGTGAAAGAGAGAACGTTGGAGTTGGAAGAATCGAACCGTAAACTTTCAGATGCTCTTGAACAGTTAAAAGGACTTGATTATGCCAAATCAAATTTCCTTAAAATCATTAGCCATGAAGTAAGAACACCCATTAACGGAATAATGGGATCCGCCTATTTTTTAGAAGAGATAATTGAAGACGAAGAGATGGCCGAATTTATCGAAATGCTAAAAATTTCGGTGGAAAGGCTTAACCGGTTATCAAATATGGCTCTTGAAATTACCGAGATACAGACGATTACAGAGCTTCACTCAACCGAAACCATCAACATGGCTGAGATAGTTAAGGATGCTATTGAAATAGAAAATAATCCGGATTACACCTTTAACACTAGGTTTGAAGATGCTCTGTTTTACGGCGAACGTGACAGGGTTTTAAAAGCGTTGTGTGAAATTGTAAACAATTCCGTGAAATTCTCGAAAGAGCACACCATTGATGTTTTGACAGGTGCTGACGAAAACTACAGTTGGGTATCTTTTACCAACACCAGTGACAATATTGACGAACAAAAAATTAGCGAGTTGTTTAAACCATTTGGATTATCGGGCGATCATTCCGACAATCATACCGGCCTGGGGCTGGCTTATGTGAATGCAGTTGTCGCACTTCACAACGGTAAACTGGAAATAAAAAATAGTGGCGGTAAAACGTCAGTTTGGTTAAAATTTTTAAAATAATAAGGTAAAATATGGAGTTTACACCTATCGATTTAACAAAGCTAAACAGCATAAACAAAGGTACCATGATGGAGGTTCTGGGTATTGAATACCTCGAAGCCCGGCAAGGCTATCTAAAAGCAAAAATGCCCGTGGATGAACGCACGTTTCAACCGGCAAGATTGTTACATGGTGGCGCTTCAATGGCGTTAGCCGAAACATTGGGAAGCGTGGGCTCGTCCATTATGGTCAACCTTGATGAGTACGAGGTACGAGGGTCGCAACTTAGTGCCAACCATATTAAAAGTGCCAAAAAGGGTTGGGTAATTGGCGAAGCCATCCTGCTGCACCGCGGAAGCAACACCCATGTTTGGAATATCGATATTAAAAATGAATCTGGCAAGCTGATATCTACCTGCCGGCTTACCAACTTTATTATTAAGAAGCGGCCAAGACCATAGCAGTAACATCAGAGAGTAACTAATGACTATTTCAAAACTCCTTTCAATGCTTCAATACCTCCTTTATCTTGGTAACAAGTAAGTTAATCACACTATAACAACGTGTGAAACTGCTATGGCCAACGCCTCCTTTACAGTGGAGGTTAATACTATCTTCACCTGAACTCAATCATTCAAAAAATAAAAATACAAAGATTTAAACCATCTTTTATTTTAGGTTATTCTTGCCTACGGCAGAGCTTCAAATTATTAATTCATACGGTTATCGAAAAAATAAACTACTTTTGCAACTGGTTTTTACCATTTTTGACTTCAATAAGCCATTACGCCATTTTGCTGCCTCAATAAATTATTCATTCTGTCCAGCAATTTATTTCTCGTTGAATAACGGTTTGTCGAGCCTGCAATAATACCCATTGCATTTCAAAATAGCCGCCTTGTATTTTGAAATTTGCAAGGGCATCATTGTTTTATCACAAAAAAAAACAGAGAAAATGAATAAATTAATCTTAGGAGTGATTGGAACTTCAAGAAAAAAAGATGAAAAACGTGTCCCAATTCATCCTGATCATCTGTCACGTCTCCCGGAAGAAATTCGTAAACAATTAATTTTTGAAAAAGGATATGGAAAACCTTTTGGATTAGAGGATGACTTTTTTATTTCACAAACCAGAGGGGTGGCTTCGCGCCATGAATTATTAGCTGACGTTGGATCGGTAATTATTGCTAAACCCATATTAGCCGATTTACAGGAAATACGTGAAGGAGGGTTTATTTGGGGTTATCCGCATTGTGTTCAGCAAGCTGATATTACACAAACTGCCATTGACCGTAAATTAACACTTATTGCTTTCGAGGATATGTTTGCGTGGTCGGCTGATGGACATATTGGCCGGCATACATTTTATAAGAACAACGAACTGGCAGGTTATGCCGCAGTAATTCACGCGTTGCAATTACGAGGCATTGATGGTCATTACGGGAACCAACGTAAAGTCATTATCTTTAGTTTAGGTGCCGTTAGCCGTGGAGCGATTTATGCGCTTAAAGCACATGGATTCAGAGATATTACCATTTGCATTCAACGTCCTGATTACGAAGTGCGTGAAGATATTTTAGATGTTCATTATGTACATATTCGCGAAGGAAATCAAGGAGAAGCCCGAATGGTAACGGTAGAACATGACGGAACCGTCAGACCATTATCCGAATTAATTGGAAAATCTGAAATTATTATTAATGGTACCTACCAGAATACGGATCATCCTGTTAATTTTGTTACCGAAAATGAAAAAGATGTTTTAAAACCGGGAAGTTTAATTATTGATGTTAGTTGCGACGAGGGCATGGGATTCTATTTTGCCAAACCTACCACTTTTAATAGTCCAATGCTAACGATCAATAATGTTGACTATTATGCCGTTGACCATACGCCAAGTTATTTATGGGAAAGTGCTTCAAGGTCAATATCTGCTGCATTAATTGTTTATTTATCAATCATTTTGAAAGGTCATGATGGCTGGATGAGAAATTCCACCATCCAAAAAGCGATTAATACCGATAAAGGGGTAATAAAAAAAGAGTCTGTTTTAACCTTTCAACACCGTATGCCAACTTATCCGCATCATTTTATAAACAGCTAAAATAAAGGTCTGGTCATTGGCAAACTACAAAAAGAAGTTGTTTAAAGTTAACTTAATGATTATAAAGGTAAAGCGTTTAAAATTAGGAAATAAACATCTTTTTAATTAATTCTCCTGTGTATCGGTACGTTATCATGGATGTTTCATCTTATTACAGTAAAAAACTCAAATCGGAATCGGGTGGGTACTCTATCGGTTCTTTTCCAAATACAAAAAGACGCAAGTCTCGTTTTCCCATTAGCCTCATAGAGTCGCCTTCAACATAAAGCAGGCTGGCTTCGCGCAACCCCAACACTTTCATGTCGCGGTTGACAGCGAGAAACTCCTCAATTCGCTGCTGGCGGGTTTCTCCCCCATGGCCTTCCGGATTGGCATCGAGATAGTGTGGATTGATTTGAAATGGAATCAGGTTCAAAGCTTCAAAACGTACAGGCTCGTAAATGGGCATATCGTTGGTGGTTTTCAGGGTAGGGCATGCCACGTTGGAACCGGCACTCCAGCCTATGTAGGGCGTGCCCGATTCAGCTTTTGCTTTGATAGCCTTCATAATTCCCGTTTCATGCATTTTACCTACAAGATGAAAAGTATTTCCCCCTCCTACAGCAATAGCTTCTGCGTTGGCAACCATCTCGACAGGATTGTTTGTTTGATGCACCGATTCTATCTCAACGCCAAAAGTGGCCAATACTTCTGACACTTTTTTAGTATAAACGTCATAAGATTCGGTAAGTCCTTTATCTGAAAGATTAACGCCCGCGAAAGGCACAAACGTTATTTTTTTAACATGATGCGTTTGCAAAAAGCCCGCGATATAATTGAGAGGCCATCCCAGATAGGCCTCGCCTGCCATGGTTGAATTGCTAATAAGTAATAAGTTTCTTTTCATAACTGCTTTATCAATGGTATTATTTAATGAAGTTGTTTTAAAGTTGAAATACTTTTTTTTTACAATAACGCCGTGTAAATCAGAAAACAAATATCTTTTTTAATACTCCTCCTTTGATTTCCCTCCAAAGAGGGAAATAATGGAATTTGTTTTCTGATTAACAATGTATTTCATAATTACTTGAGTGGTCAACTTGAAACAACTTTAATTTGAACTTTTCTGATTTTGCTCTAACGTTTCAAAGATACATGTTTTATCGATGAGTTTGATAGGTTTTAATTAATGGCTCAAGCCAATCGTTGTTACCATCAACCACATTTGAAAACTTTTCAGGGGATAGCTGCACCACCATCTTTCGACCTACCTCCACCTGAAGTGCTTTGGTTTCACGTTCTGACAGTCCAAGCTCCTTTAACAAAAGTAAATAACGAAAAGCCTGTAAACTATTGTCGGCTGACAGATAGTATTTCACAACCCTTTCCACATTGTTTCTGCTTTGTTGTCGTTTTAAAATTTGATACTGCCCCGAGGGTGTCACCCCCCATAAATCGAGCTTATGGTTAACATAATAGGCATCAAGGGTTGCCAATTGATGCCACACCTTTTCGTAGCCATAGGCATACAAGTCAGCTTTTACTTTTTCGTACTTTGACACATAAGTAAAAGTATAGCGGTAGCGATACTGAAGTCCTGTAATCATTAATGTATCCAATTGACAGTTTTGGTGCGATTGAATCAATTTTTGAGCGCTATTCATGGTCTCTAAGGCCTCTCGCCATTTGTGTACACGAATTCTGTTTTGAGCTACCTCCAAATAGTTTTTCAGCGAATACTCAGCATCAACGCAACCCCTGTTTTTTAGCATCTCATTAAGTTCGTTTACTTTCGCGCTCACTTCACTATTTTGCTCTAAAAAATATTTTTGTTGAAAAGTGATAATTTTTTGATAATGCAATTGTGCTACATCCATCTTGTTGGCCCATACTTCCAGTTTTACCTTCTCAATTTCATGAAGAATAACAGGAATGGCGGTTTGATTCATCAGGTCGTCGAGCCTTTTTATTCTGTAATGCAAAAAGTCGTTCTGCAACTCGAGGGCGGTACTAAAATGATCCATTGCCTCGTCATGCTTACCTTTATCCATTAAAATTTCACCTTGTTGGATAAATTCTAAAATTAGTCCGTAGGCAATTTTTTCAATCTCTTCGTTAGCTTGCTTGTTACCCGCCACAAACTCTTTTCGTAATTGGCGATAGCTTTTAACAGTCTGCATCCTTTGCAAAGCTTCATCGATGTATCCATTGTCCAACGCTGTTTGCGCCGACCGGATGTATTGGTGGTATAACCTTTGGTAAGCAAGCGATTTCAGATTAAAAATATCCTTTTTCTGCTGAGGTGTGTAGCTTAAATACCGGAATTGGAAAAAGAGGTCGAGCATAGCTTGAAAATTTTTGCTTACCACCTCGTTTTTGGCCAACTGCACCAACGTACTTTGAAAAAGTGGAAGGTTACCGAACACTTTCCCTCGATGGTTTGCTGATATTTTTCTGTATAAATTATCCGCTTTGGCAACATACCTCATTCCCATTAACCGGTTACCGACCCGGTAACTTGCCGCTGCCACTTTTAAATAGGAGGTCATCATTCCATCAAGCACACCGTTTAACCCGGCACTAAATGCGGGTTCCTCAGTCACCCCCGGAGCCATCTCTGCCCACAAAGCAGCATTGTCGAGCATAATCATGGCAAAAGGGTACTGTTCAGATTGTCGGTAGAGGTTTGCTTGCGCCAGAAACTCGTCAAACACCCTTTGACACAAATTTACATCACCCCGATTTTGATGGGTAAAGTTACCACACAGCTTGTTGTAAAAAGTATCCGTCTCCTCATCATGCACCAAACGAGCCATCAGCTGATACGAGGCTGCCATATAGGGCTGATACTTATTTTGATCAGACAAGTAGGTTACAGATAGCCCGGACAACTTCCTATCCATGTTCTCCTCCTCAGCGTTAGTGATAGGCTGAGTCATTTTTTTAAACGAAAGCGTCTTTTCACGAGTTTTATATCGTCTGGCCTTTGCCAATAAAGGCAACAACTTTTCAGGATCATGTGCTTTTAGATGAAGTTTGGTTACCAAATGTAATTTTTGAATCTGGTAGAGAGCCCTGTTCACTTCAAGGTAGTTAACCGTTACCTCGTCGGATTCCTTGTTTTTACTTTTGAGTATATTCGTCAGCACCGAGTGAAATCCATAGTAATGATTGGCAACTCCGGCGGCTGCAATAAAGCGCTGATACTTTGCTTTTGAAATATCAAAATCTGTTTGAACGGTCACTTCATTCCCATGATATCCCCGAAGGGTAAACAACAAATTAGTGGCTGGAAAGGAAACCCAAAACTGCTGTTTCAGCATTTGATTCTCACCTTCTGAAGACCATGTTATGGTTATTAGTGCCCTGTCGGGAAGCAGCAGGGTATCAAAAGGAAAATCTCTGAAAAAGGTATCTCCTGACAACGAAACATCTTGCCACGATATACTTACTCCCCGGACGGTATTTTTGATACTCTGCTTATAGGAAAGCAGCAGATGCAGGCTATTAATGTTTTTTTCGTTGTTTACTGACAACATGGAAAACAGCGAATGCAGGTTGGCAGTGTCGCTAACCGACTGATTAGATAAATCTACTGTTTCAAACGAAACACGTTGTTGTCCCATCAGCGAAGCGAGAAACCATCCTGACAAAAGAAAAAGTAAAGAAATCCTTTTTTTCAATATCCTGCAATTTGGACGGCAAAAATAGGAAAAGCCGCTGAAAGCAATAGCAAAAATCTGTTAAAGTTAATTAGTTTTATACTCGAACTTTACACGGCTAAGTTCATCGTTGGCGCTAACAATTTTTTGTTTGAGGTTCTCCTTATAGATTCGAAGTTTTTCCATCAACAATTTATCGCCCAGCGCCATCATCTGAGTAGCAAGAATAGCTGCGTTTAAAGACCCGTTAATGCCCACGGTTGCCACCGGAATTCCGGGAGGCATCTGCACGATAGCCAGCAGGGCATCCATACCATCTAGTGTGGCATTAACAGGAATCCCAATTACCGGCAAGGTGGTCATGGCAGCAATTACACCCGGCAGATGGGCAGCCATACCTGCTCCTGCAATAATAACTTTAATGCCTCTTTGTTGCGCTTTTTTGGCAAACTGTTCCACCGCCTCGGGGGTTCGGTGCGCCGAAAGAGCATTCATCTCGAAAGGAATTTTCATCTCCTCAAAAAATTGAGCGGCTTTCTCCATTACTTTCAGGTCGGAGGTGCTGCCCATTATGATACTAACAACAGGATTCATAGTCATATTTATTTTTGCCAAAGATAATGGTAAAATTAAAAGGAGGAAAACGTTATTAAAATTGTTTAATGTTAAATTTCATTATTAACAATAAGATATTGGAAATCAGAAAACAAATATCTTTTTAATTACTCCTCCTTTGTTTTCCCTCCAAAGAGGGAAATAATGGAATTTGCTTTCTGATTTTTGCAAGATATCTCAATTAATTTAACGCAAAAGCCAAACTCATCAACTAATAATGCCTATATTTGAACCTCGACAATAATTATTTTTTTTTGAATCTTTTTTAAATGATTAAACGATTTGACATCCTATTTGCAGCAGGAGTTTTCCTCTTGTTTTTGCCCTTTTTTATGAGTGAGGGGTTGTACGACATCTACACTCACTTAAATCATATTCACGGCTTTATTATGGCCTTTATCAAGTTTGCCATTTTAGCCACTTTAGGAGAAGTTATTGGACTTCGTATCAAAACCGGGAAATACACGCAACCCGGTTTTGGTATTTTACCAAGAGCCGTAGTATGGGGTTTTCTCGGCATCACCATCAAGTTTGCGTTTATCGTTTTCGCCTCCGGGACACCCTCTTTTCTGGAATACATGGGCATGCAACATGCCAGAGCCATCTTTGCTGGCAACCTGTCGGTAGGGAGAATTTTGGTTGCCTTTACCATTAGTGCCGCCATAAATCTGATATACGCACCGGTGATGATGACACTCCACAAAGTGACCGATACCCACATTTTAACCACCGGCGGAACCATAAGAGGCCTTTTTACTCCTATTCCGTTCGCTTCGATTTTAAAAGGACTTAACTGGGATGTGCAGTGGAATTTTGTTTTAAAAAAAACCATTCCATTTTTCTGGATTCCGGCTCACACCATTACCTTTTTAATGCCTTCCGATTTCAGGGTGCTTTTTGCAGCCCTGCTGGGAATTGTGTTGGGCATAATTTTAGCCGTAGCCAATATGAAAAAATAGAAATCCAAACAGCTTAATAATATTATTATGAGAAAAACACCCATAGATTTCAATATTGTAAATAAAAAAATAAAGGAAAGCGGATTGGACTCGGTAGGAACCGGAACCATCCGCGAGATAAAAAAATTGATTGACGAGATTGAATCAGCCACGGGCGAAAAATACATCCGCATGGAAATGGGGGTTCCGGGACTGCCACCTGCTCCTATTGGCGTTAACGCCCAAATAAAAGCTCTTGAAGCCGGGGTGGCAGCCATTTATCCAAACATTCAGGGATTACAGGTGTTAAAAGAGGAAGCGTCAAGATTTATCAAACTCTTTATGGATGTAGACATCGATCCTGCAGGATGCGTTCCTACGGTTGGCTCGATGCAAGGAGGGTTTGCCGCCTTTTTAACCCTGAGCCGCATTGACAAAAACAAGGACACCACCCTGTTTATCGATCCCGGTTTTCCGGTTCATAAGATGCAACACAAGGTACTTGACATTAAACATGAAAGCTTTGATGTGTACAATTATCGTGGCGACAAGTTGCGCGAAAAATTGGAATCTTACTTTAAGACAGGTAAAATACATTCGGTTCTTTACTCCAATCCCAATAACCCATCATGGATTTGTTTTACCGATGACGAGTTACGAACTATCGGAGAATTGGCTAACAAATATGGTGTTGTTATTTTGGAGGATCTGGCCTACTTCGGTATGGACTTCCGAAAAGATTACGCAAAACCCGGTGAACCACCCTACCAACCCACGGTAGCCAAGTACACCAACAACTACATTTTGTTTATCTCCAGCAGTAAAATTTTCAGTTATGCCGGCGAACGTATTGGCATTATGGCGCTGTCGAATACTTTGTTTAACGCTCATTATCCTGACCTAAAGCGTTATTATGTAAACGACAAACTCGGGTATTCATTAATTTTCGGAACGCTATACCCCTTAAGCTCCGGTACTTCTCACTCGGCTCAATACGCTTTGGCGGCAATGCTCAAAGCTGCCAACGATGGAGAATTTAACTTTGTTGAATACGTGAAAGAGTACGGTCGGAAAGCACATGAAATGAAACGGTTATTTACCGGAAACGGGTTTGAAATTGTTTACGACACCGATGTTGACGAACCCATTGCCGACGGTTTCTATTTTACCTTCAGCTACCCGGGCATGAATGCCGAACAACTACTTAACGAGCTAATATATTATGGGGTAAGCGCCATTTCACTACTTATAACGGGTAGTGAGCGTAAAGAGGGCATCAGGGCTTGTACCTCACTTGTTCAAAACGATCAGTTCGGTGATTTAGAAAAAAGGCTAAAGCAATTTCATCTGGATCACAAGGTGGGGTAGCGCTATGGCATTGAGTTAATACTATGAAGTAACGCCGGGGTATTCCGTTGGCATGTAGCTATCCAATAGCAAGTAATGATAACGATACTTTTAACCAGGTTCCGGTAAAAGTCTGTATCTGCTTTTCTTATTCCTCACAAAAAGTAAAAAATCTACTTTACCTTCTGTGAATTGATTTCATAAGTACCTGAAATAGTTGCAGGGAAGCTCATTCCTTGTTGTTCCATCTGTAGTTCAAAATCCTGATCGAAAGTGGAGTGGGTTACCCATCCGGTTTTTCTATCGACAGTCATCTCGCCCGAAATAGTGCCCTTTAATTTGGCCGTTGCATCCGGCGAGGCAATGGTGCCTTTTACGTCAATAAACGCTTGTTTTCGCGTAGCCTTGGTAAGGGTGTAGGTGAGGTGCATATTCATTTCGGCAATGCCACTCGTGGTGATATCGTTTTCCCATGATTCGCCAATTTTAACTTTATGATCGGGATAAACAGCCTGGCTAAAACTACTTTTCATGTTGCTCGCTACCTCGTTATCTGAATCAAGGCCGCCCAAATCGATGGTTCCAACATTCCCATTAACGCTGGTTGTAGAAATAATTTCCTGGTCGATGAGTTTATTCATCTGATCAGAAATTTTTGTTCCCACCGTGGCATTGTTAAAGGTAGATGTATCTTTCGAGTCGTATTTAATCTCCATACCCATCACCGACTGATCCATTTTAATGGCGTTGATATTTGTGTGCAAATTAAAACTATCAGCAGTAACATCCGAAACAGAATAACCGAATTCAAAATTCATATCCTGGTTTATCACCATCGACTGACCCTGCACCTCCATATCAATTTCCTGATTCATGGTCATGGCGGAAGTGTATTTATCTCCGTTTTTGAGGTTGTATTTAAGCATAATTGCCTTTTGAGCATAGGTCGTCAGTAAAAATCCGGGCATCATCATGAATGCCATTATCATTAAAAATTTGTTCGATTTTTTCATTTGTTTGATATTATTTGATTGGTTATATTATTTCCATTCTGTATGACTTTAACTCTGTACCGTTATCGATCGGAATCATTAACGATATGTTATTAAATCTGCTGGTAAAAGTAATAAATTCCTACACGATGCAAAGAAGTTATTTAACGAAACAAAAATGCTTTATTTTAGTATCATTTACCAGACTGCAAAATGTAGAGTACCTCCCGAAAGATTCCCCCACAAAAACCGTCGTAAATTACATAGCAAAAAACTTGTTCTGGATTTAGTTCAATACGGGACTAACCGCTAGGTTGTTTCGATCGCTCATAGTCCTGTTTATTAACGCCAAGTATTTTTTTTATTTCATTCAATTTAGTAATTCATTCCAAAAGCCCAAAGCGGTATTACATTACGGTAACCAAATTCAATCTCGTCTTTTACTATACCGACCTAAAGGTCTATTTTGAGAAATTCGTCGTAAGAATTACTTTTGCACAAAAAAAAAGCATGCAAACAATCCATGACAATAATTTAAAAAATTACATTTCATTTGAATACACAAGTTTTGATAGAGTTGTTTTGCGTGGATATGCTCAACGTTTATTTGTTGAAGGTTCGGTAATAAACATGCTACGTAATTTAGGTTTTAAAAAAATCAGATTGACACTTTTTTAGGCTAAAAGGTCTCTCTTACCTCCCTTAAAAGTTTTTTTAGTCCCACAAATTCGCCAGAAGTTATCAGACTGCTTAAGCTTACCCCCAACATACCGTGCAGGTTTAAGTTTTGGCCGGTTAAAAAAAGGTTGGGAATTTTTGTTTTATGTGAGATGTACGAATCGAAGGGACGCTTAAAATTGCGTTCGGTACCATACATCGAACCTGTGGGAGTTCCCAAATAATCTTTAAACGATAGGGGAGTGGCCACGTAGTAGGTTTCCAGGTTCTCTTTAAATTCGGGAAATTGTTCTGACACCAGGTCTAACAGTTTCTCTGCTTTTCGTTTTTTAAACGCTTCATATTCTTCGCCTCGTTGCTTAACAGGCAGCTCTTTCCATTTTTCCACCTCTTCAAATTTCATGTGGGTTAAAATGGTAACATTGTTCACATATTTAGGATTAAGGGTGTCGGCAGGCCAATGGATAAAGTAATGCTCAGGCCATTTCTTTTCATCGTAGGTTGAGGCGTACCAAACATCGTTGTTTTTGTAAAAGTTGTAGTTAAAATTGCGATACTTTACAGTCCCCGGTTTTACTATCAGATGCAGTGAAAAGGCAGAAAGTGTATCGTTAAGTCCGGTGAGTCTTTTACGGTAAGTTTTCTTTATCTTACCTTCTGGTATCCAGCTCATGGTAGTGGTGGGGTGTGCGTTTGAAATAAAATTGTCAGCAAAATAAATTTTGCCGGAGGTGGTCTTCACGCCGGTTAGTTTTTTTTCATCAAAAACAAGCTCTTCAACTTCTTGCCGATTGAAAATGGTACCTCCAAGTGCTTTTATCTGCGAAGCGAGTTTGTCGGCAATCATCTCGGTGTTGCCAACAATGCGGTAGGCACTGCTGATAAAATAATAATTGATAAGGGCATGGTTGTACATGGGCGTAACTTCCTTACGGCCTGCATAAACAAAGTTGAGGGCGGCCATGGTGTTTCTGAGATTGGTATTGTTTGTTAGTGAGCAGATGTAATCCCAGGCGTTGGTAGCCAAAAAGTTACTTTCTGAGTTTTTGCCTTCCGAGGGCTCTTGCAACGAGTAAACATCCTGCTCTTTAACGGTACTTAATAATCCTGAAATATATTGGTTGATGGCCTTCTCCTCATCAGAAAATTGTTGAACCATACTCTTCCGGTAGTTGTTCATCCCCATTGGAAACTTGACCTCTTTTCCTCCAATGTTGAAAACATCAAATCCATCGTCATCTAAACGTTGATATTGCAATCCGTCAAAAAGCCCGAAATACTTAAAAATATTATGCATCATTTGCCCTTCATCCAAACTGCCTATATAGTGCATCCCGGTTCCCAGTATCCGACCATTGCGTTTGTAGGCCTGTAGGGTACCGCCCAGTTTTTCGTTTTTTTCCAATAGGCAGACTTTGTAGCCATGTTTGCTCAATACAAAAGCGCTCATAAGACCGCCAATGCCGCTTCCTATAATAATGATATCGTATTTGTTGTCCATAAATTATTGATTGGTTCGTTACTGTTTTTTAGTCATTACAAATATAATGTTCGATGTAAATTGGGTTTTGTCGATGACTTCCACATCAAAGTGCGATAAGTCAACCAAGTCCCTTATCATCGACTCGGATATAAAAGACAATGGATGTTCCGTTTTGTTAAAACCCGTTTTGGTTGAAATCAGCTCGGTTAACCGGGTTCCGAGATGTCTTTTTTTCAACTCATTGTTTCCGTCGCGAATAATAATCATGCCCTTGGGGCGAAGGCTTTCCATACATTGTAAAATGACTTTCTTTTGTTGATCTTCGGGGAAGTAGTGTAAAACATCATTTAAAATAAATACATCGGACCGGGGTAACTCAAAATTGGTGATGTCAGCTTGCGAAAAGGTACAGCTATTCCCGGCAATGGCACAATTGGTTGCTGTTTTAATTTTATCTTCATCATAATCAAATCCGTGAACAATGCGCTGCGCCGACCGTAGTGAGAGCATAAAACCGAGATATCCGTAGCCACATCCCAAATCTGTAATAATACCTTTTCGAGGGATGATTTCATCAAACAGTTGGTAGTTTGATTCCAGCCTTATCTTAATCTTTGTGTACCATTCCAGTACAGGTCCTTTGTAGATGTAATTTTGTTTGATAAATCCCGCGAGGTAAGCTGTTGTTTCTGCTTCCGCTTTCAATGTTGCATATTCTCTGCGAAACCACTCCTGAATGGTATGTTTCTTTTCTCGCAAGTCGTTTCCCCATTGGCTGTCAGCCATCGAAAGACGAGGATAAATCTTAACTGTTATTTTCCCTCTTTTTAAAAAGAGTTCACTTTTTTTGAGCATCTCGTTAGGGCCATAAATAACCATGGGGATAATATCTAGGTTTAGCTTCTCGGCAAGATAAAATGCCCCTTTGTGAAAGCGCCGGATGTTGCCATCATCGGTTCGGTGTCCCTCAGGAAAAATGGCCAGCGAATAGCCCTCGTTAATCAATCGCGTAAGTTGTATTGTTGCATCTTCATGACCCGTGTAGGAAGGAATAAACCCTGCATATTTAAGCGCTTTTCCATATACTTTGTTGTTGTAATTGTCTTTGTTTGTAAACACGGCCACTTTGTGGGTTTGCAACATCAAAATCATCAAGTCGATGTGCGATTGATGGTTGGCGATAATGATGGCCGGTTTTGAAAAGTCCTCGTGGTGAGGGTTGATAAATTTTTTGGGAGATAGAAAATTGGAGTAAATCAGCGCTTTGGTTGAATATTTTAGGAGCTTATGGAAAAAGAGCTTTTTCTTTTTGTCGTTTCCGGGAAGTAGTTGTAACAAGCTCGCGATTATCGATAGCAATGCCCCTCCACCTATAAACAGAATTCCCGACCAGATGGAAAAAATAAAATCCAGGAAGGTAACAGGCCTTTTACGCTTTCCTTTGGAATAGGTGATTAGCCATCGGAATAAGATTGGTTCGATGGTGAAGGTGATGAATGCTACCGAAAGGATGCCTATAATCGACATTATGGCAATAGATTGTAACGCAGGATGCCGGGCAAAAATCAATACTCCTATACCCAGCAAAGTAGTAACCACCGACAATAAAATAGAAACCCGGTAGGAGGCTGGGTCAACTTTGCCATACTTGTAGTTTAGCAGCATGCCACGCATCAGAAAAATGCTGTAATCGATGCCCAGCCCAAAGATAAAAGTAATGATTATAATATTGAAAATATTAAAACTGATACCTGTCAGCGCCATAATGCCGGTAACCCAAAACCAGCTAAAAACTACGGGAACCATGGTGATAATGGTTAATTCAATTCGGCCATAAGCCACCAGCAGAATAATAAATATTACAATAATGGAAAACCAAACCAGGGTATTAAGGTTGTCTTTTAAAATGGCCACCACTTGTCGGGTTATGGATTGCCGGTTGATAATCCACAGGTTGGGCTGATGTTGAAACGATTGCTCAATTTCGGGCAATTGACTGATGGGCGCATGAATCACGTTTATTACACCGAACAGACTGTCGGTTTCAATAAAATTATCGTTAAAAATAGACTTTACTACAGGAATATCTTGGATTTTTATTGGCTGATATTTTTTGTTTAGAAGATTGGTAAACGACGTAAATGCAGACTGCTTAAAATGAAGTGCTTTTCCGGATTCAGCCAGTAAGTTAATTACTCTGTTTTTTTTGTTATTCCAGTAATTATTCCAGCGTTCAATTTTTCGCTTCTGTTCCTGCCTCGAAGGGAATAGAAGGGGTGAACCATCATACGTTGGTAGTTTACCTTTTGCTTTCAATGCTGTTAGTTTATGGTTCGCTATTTCATTGCGTTGTATGGCTTCGTTGAGTGTTTTCCCTGTTGAGACAACCAAGATGGGCTTGCCATTGTTCCCCGTAAGGTTGTTGAGTAGTTTTTCCGCGTTAGCGGTTTTATTAGTCATAAAGTTAAACTCGTTCATGTCGGCTTTAAAAATCACTTTATGCGAAACCAGCGTGAATAAAAGGGTAACTACAATAATGCTCCAAATAACCATTCTTTTTTTTGAAAGGTCGATGGAGGCTATGCGAGTGATAAAGTTGTTTTTAGCCGGTTTTTCTAATTTGGTTTTCTTCGAAAAAAAATGGGGCAGCACCACCAAGGTAAAGAGTGCTGCACTCAGCACACTAATGGCAGCAAAAATTCCCAAATCATTCAATACTTTTGAATTGATAAAAAGTAACGATAAAAATGCTGACGAGGTGGTTATTGTGCTTAACAGAATGGGGGTAGAGAGTTGTTTAAGAATGGTTTCGGGATGACCAAACTGCCTGTAATGCGAATACAGATGAAGTGCGTAATCTACCGAGATGCCAAGTAGTATGGAGCCTATTCCCAACGAAATAGCTGAAACCTCTCGTTCTAAAAGCGCCAGTCCTGCCAATGCTATTACTCCCCCAAACAGTACGGGTAACATGATTAGAAAAAAGGACTTCCAGTTTCTGAAAAACAACGAAATAAGTAAAATAAGCGCTATGGTAGCAATGGAAACCGTGAGTGTGATGTCCTTTTTAATTTGCGCAGCATTACCTTCAGCTACCACGGCACTTCCAAAATATTGGATCTTTAAATCGGGAAAATTGTCTGATAAGGAGCCCAATAATTGATCGATATGCTTAAACAAGATTTTATTTTCAGCCGTTTCGTGAGGATGGGCAGGTGTAATAAAAAAGAGCAGGTAAGCATGATCCTTGGTGAAGATATGATTTTTGTATAGAACAAAGTTGTTGTTAACTTGCAAGTTTTTGAATTTGTTGAGTGCAACAAACGTAAGGTTTATCGGATCCTTCCTGATCATACTTGTAGTGGCAAATCCCGCGGGCGAACGTAATGTCCGATAGTCTTTTTGCAGTGTGTACTTTATGGATGAGTCGGTTAGTAGCGAATCAAATTTAACGTAATCACTACTGTCGAGAAAAAGAGGTAGGTTGTTATATACTTCATCAAAAAGTCGGTTTATTTGTGTATTGTCAGGACCGGTTACAACCGAAGTGATTGCAGATGGAACAAACCGGGTATTCAGGGAGTCGGTTAACCAGTTGGCAAAATTTACCAACAAGTCAGGGTTGGCAGGGGCGGCGTTTTTTTTTAACGACACCATAAATACAACTTTGTCTAAAAACTTCGCGTTGTTGTAAACGAAGTTCATCTTTTTTATGTCGTCATTGTTGGGAAATATTTTTGTGATATCTTCCGAAAATCTGATTTTTGACCCATACCAACCGGCTCCTAAGACCAGTAATAACAGGGTAACCAGTGCCGGTATCCAAAACCGTTGGTTAAATCGGTAAAGAAATGCAAAAAATGTTCCCATCGCTGTTTTTTTTAACAAGTGTCAAAAATAGGGCTTATCTCTTAACAAGCCTGCAACGTAATAAAAATATGTTTGTTTTTGCATATCCTGTATAAGATTTATCTTGAGAAAAACGAAAAAAGCATATAATTTCCGATATTGGGAAACATTTTAATTATGACACAGTATAAGATAATGTTAACATCATATTATTATGGTAAAGCAAGGTTGTTAACATTGAATAGTTGTTAATTCTCTTAGAAAACTGCAAGGTGTGCCAATTCTTGTAGTATTTTTGCGGATGGAAAAAGGTTATTGGTAAAGCTTTATTTAATTTTTAACGACGTGAACTTTTATTTGATACATAAAAGGTGGGGACTTATTATACTATTTTTAGTGCTAAGAATGGTGTATAATCCCATGTTAGGACAGGAGTCATTGGGCCAGTCGTTAGGTAATTATAGTGGTGTTTGGGGAGGGCTGCTTAACCCCGCATCGTTAACCTCCAACAAAGTCTTTTTAGATGTCAATATTGCGGGAGCTCAGGTACATTTCTCCAATAACTTTGCTTACATCCCGTACAAAGATTATTCGCTATTTGGTTTAATCACCGCTGACACCATTATTCCCAAGTATGGTAAGTACCTTTATAATGGTTACTATACCTATTTTAAAAATCAGCATCATAAATGGGCTCGTATAAACTCAAGAATCATGGGACCCTCGGCCATGTTTCAAAATGGAAAAAATGCTTTTGCTGTTTCTTCATCCATTCGCTTTGCCTCTTCCGGCATGGATATTCCCTGGGAAACTCTCGTTTTTATGTACGAAGATTTAACCTATGAACCCTTACAGGGAATCCGATTCGATGATAGTGATTTTAGTTTTTCCTTACTTACCTGGGAAGAGCTGGCCTTTTCGTATGCCGGTGTCATTTACGACAGAAACGGAAATCAGCTCTCGGCAGGTATTACCGGAAAATTATTGTTTGGGCTTAATGGCGGATATAGTGAATTTCGTATTGTTGATTACATTGCCATCGACTCGAAAACAGTTGACTTTTACCGATTTCAAACCAATGTGGCTTTTGCCATGCCCTCCACGGGACTTGCTTCCTCTTTTTCACATCCTTTCAGTTCGGTAGGCTTTGGCTTGGGAGCCGATGTGGGTTTTACTTTTATCAAAAAAAGTAATCGCTATTCCGACAACAGAGGGTATCGCCCCTGTGAATTTGCTTACGAAGATTACAGCTATAAAGTTGGGCTGGCAATTCTTGATTTAGGAGGGATATCTTTCCATAAAGATACTGAACTTCATACCTTTAATGTGGAAGATGTAACTTTAAATACCGATGATCTGGATACCCTAAAAGGGATGACTGCAGATGTTGGCATGCGCTATCTGAGCAAATTGATGCTGGGTGATTCTAATGCCTCGTTAAAGGATAATAAAATGAGAATTGGCTTGCCTACCGCTTTGAGTTTGCAATTTGACTGGCATGCGCTGGGTTCCTATTATGTGGGCATGGTTTGGATACAGCCATTACATTTTCATTTAAAAGATACCAAAAGAGCGGCTCAAATAGCAGTAATACCGAGATATGAAACCAGGATGTTGGGAATAAGTCTGCCGCTGTCGCTATACCAATACGAGCGTTGGCGGTTTGGTTTGGCGTTACGTTTTTATACTTTAACGGTTGGTACTGAATGTATGGGCACTATTCTTGATTTTAAGGACATGGATAGTGTTGACTTTTACTTTTCGTTTAAGTTTAACCTCGATAAAGGAAGATGCAACTCGTTTAAACGTGGTGCTTGTGCAAAAAAACGTGATTGGTAACGAAATGATTTAATCTCTCTTTTGACTTTTTATCCTCTTAATTCCCGCAAATAGAGTTGAATGGTGTTTTCCAGACCAAGGTATAGCGATTCGCAAATCAAGGCATGGCCAATCGAAACCTCATCAACCCATGGAATGTTGCTGATAAAATAGTGGAGGTTTTCTAAACTAAGGTC
>Ga0164318_10000823_pt1 | contig 25601 bp, 22 predicted proteins | sample GuaBasSedimGuay9_FD_113734 | JGI IMG/M metagenome (GOLD analysis project Ga0164318, IMG submission 113734) | Subseafloor sediment microbial communities from Guaymas Basin, Gulf of California, Mexico - Guay9, Core 4571-4, 0-3 cm | ecosystem: Environmental > Aquatic > Marine > Hydrothermal vents...
TCTCGAAGAATCTCCTATGTTTACGAGAGGGAGACTCTTCGTTCACTAATCTTAGCTCCGCTAAGACACGTTCTCTCAGAGTGACACATCAACGCTTTTTTATTGGGGGGAGTGAACGGTTACTAACAAAGTAACCCAACTATGTCGCTGCGAGAAATGTCTTTTGTGACGTGGCAGTCTCCCCAACTATCTGGGAGGTTGCCACACCTCCTGCCAATGGCACGCACAGCGAAAACGGAGGTTCGCAATGACATCTACCCGATTACGCCAACACCGCCTCAGTAACGTCTAGGGCAGCTTTTTTGGCGTTTTTGTTGCGGCGTCCACGTTCATGGGCAGAAAGAATCCGTTTGCTAATGCGATAACTGAGCGGCGTAACCTCTAAAATTTCATCCTCCGCCAGATATTCTATGGCCTCATCTAAGCTCATATGACGTGGAGGTGTCAGGCGCACTTCAATATCGGCGTTGGCGGCCCGCATATTGGTAAGATGCTTTTTCTTGCACACGTTCACATCTAAATCGCCGGGGCGCTGATGTTCGCCCACCACCATCCCAGCGTAAACCTCCAAGCCCGGCTCTACAAACAGTACCCCGCGATCTTCGGCGTTCTTCAGCCCAAAACTGGTCGTCACGCCTGTCTCCCAGGAAACCAAAGACCCGAAAACGCGACTAGGGATTTCCCCAACCATGGGCAAGTATCCATGAAAGAGAGTGTGTATCACTCCCGCGCCGCGTGTGGCAGAAAGAAAGTGTGAGCGGAAACCCAATAACCCTCGCGTGGGAATCAAAAATTGAATGCGGACGCTGTTGTCTTGCGTATTTTGCATGTCTTTCATAACGCCGCGCCGCGAACCTAGCATTTCTATCACTACCCCAACAGTATCGGGACTGGTTTCAATATAAACATCTTCAAAAGGCTCAAGAATTTTGCCATTTTCGTCACGGTGCAAAATGACGCTTGGGCGTGAAACTTGAAATTCATAACCTTCGCGGCGCATGGTTTCAATTAGAATAGCCAAATGCAGCTCGCCGCGTCCAGAGACCAAAAAAGTGTCGGCTTTCTCTGTTTCTTCAACTTTCAGAGCAACATTGGTGCGTAATTCATCGAAAAGCCGCGCTCGCAGTTTGCGAGAAGTTCCCCAACGGCCCTCACGTCCGGCGAACGGCGAAGTATTGACGCCAAAAGTCATGTGCACCGTGGGTTCTTCAACGTGAATAGTAGGCAGTGCCTGGGGATTTTCGGGGTCGGCCAGCGTTTCGCCAATCACAATGCCTTCCAGCCCAGCCAGCGAAACAATCTCTCCCGCCTGAGCCTGCTCTACTTCTATTTGCTTAAGCCCTTGATAGATGTACAGATAAGGCGCACGTTCGGGAATTTGCTCGCCATTAGCGCGGATGCGTACAAGCGGCTGACCGGCGTGGATTTCTCCAGCGAATACCCGTCCCACAGCGGTGACACCGCGATAGGCATCGTAACCCAGCGTGGTTACTAGAATTTGTAGAGGTGCTTCTACGTCTACGCGCGGGGCTGGAATGCGCCGTAAAATGGTTTCAAAAAGTGGTTGTAAATCTGGCCCAAGCTCTGGAGTCATTCCCGCTTGAGCGGTGACGGCATTGGCGTAAACCACGGGAAAATCGGCCTGCTCGTCACTGGCACCCAATTCTATGAAAAGGTCAAAGGTTTGGTTAAGGACACGTTCGGGGTTGGCACCTTTACGGTCAATTTTGTTGATCACTACAATAGCACGGTGTCCCATCTCGAGGGCTTTCTTGAGTACAAAGCGGGTTTGCGGCATGGGACCTTCGGCAGCGTCCACTAACAGCAGCACACCATCTACCATGTTCATCACTCGCTCCACTTCGCCGCCAAAATCGGCGTGCCCAGGAGTATCTACAATATTTATTTTGACTTGTTCTTCGTGATGCGAATCCCAAACTTCAATAGCTGTGTTTTTTGACAGAATAGTGATGCCGCGTTCACGTTCCAAGTCATTGGAGTCCATCACTCGCTCCATTACTTTTTGGTTCTCGCGGAAGACACGCGCTTGCCTAAGCAACCCATCTACCAGCGTAGTTTTGCCGTGATCTACATGGGCAATAATGGCAATATTTCTGAGATCGGTTCGTTCTGCTAACATAATATAATCCTAGCCGGTACAATCTTAATTTCATCCGCCCAACCTTGACCAGGAGTAGACCGGAAATTAGGTCCTGCGAAGGTTTTAGTCTGAGCAGTAATGTTCAACAGTTTCAACATAACACATTAACACACACAACGACCCCGATCAATTCAGTCCGGGGTCGTCCTGTATTGTAGCAATCATATCAAGAAGCGGCTATTTTGGAAAGAGCAGACGTTTACATGGAGCTTAATTGATAACTGTCTGAGGTTTTTCCAGTTCAAAAATTACGTGCTTACGCAAATCAAAGGCGTTGAGCCGGAGATTTAAGTCCCCAACTACATTTAAGCCAATGTCTTCAAACAAGGTATGCCAAGTATCAATTTGTAGAAAATTATAAGGCAAATCAATGCCGTAAAATTTATTTCCTATGTAATCTTGGGCACTCAACACGAGATGGTCAAAGCGGCTATTCCAGTAATGATCTTTAATTAAGACGCGCTTTCTAGAAACTCTTTTCGCCTCGGCCAATAACTCGCCTGGGTGTTCATCGTGATGAAGAACGTCAATCATCATCACACAGTCGAATGCATTATCTTCAAAGGGAAGGCGTTTACCATTCCCCTTGACCATAGGGATGAGGGGTTGGGAACCAACCACCACATCTATGCCGGCAAGGCGCAAATCTGGTGCAGATATCAACATGCTTGCAGCCAACGCGCCGGTAGAAGTCCCCACGTCCAGGACGCTTTTATAATCATGAAGATAAGGTAATAAAATATGCGCGAAAGATTTGCATCTTAGATAATTATGAATAGAGTGAAAGGTACGAACGAACATAAAATTATTGGCCGCCTTTTTTTGAGATGTGTGTTGTTAAAGTTCAATCATACTAAACAACTCTGCCAACTTCGTCAAGCGTCTTACTGAGTTATTGTCCATTATTAACTCACGTTACACAATAATGCAATGAATATTTTTTCTAACTATCTGATAGTTAGAAAATTGGCCTTGGAATAGAATGCAAATATGTCGGGATAATAAACTCGCAAAAAATAACCGACAACTTTTTAGCACGCATATTGTTCCTGATGAACTTGACGCGCAAACTATTTTAGATACAATATCTACAAATAGACAAGATGTCTACTAACGTTGTTTGTCAGGCGAGGCAATCCCATGGTCAAAACCTTAGACCGGCGCATTATACGCACCCGCAAATTGTTGCAAGACGCCTTGCTCAAGCTTATTTTAGAGCAAGGGTATGACGCTATTCGAGTGCAAGATATTACCGAAGAAGCCAATTTGGGGCGGGCAACTTTTTATATACATTATAAAAGTAAAGAAGATTTGCTCTTGGCTATTATAGAAAGCACTCGGCAAGAGCTGCTGGAGCGGGTAAAAGCCAATCCCGAACCTGGCCCTTTGGCGGGGTTTAGGGTTCAATTTGAGCACGCGGCAGAGAATCGTCTCTTTTATGAGGCTATTCTTAATCATGTTCAGGGACGACAGCAAATTCGCGATGTCTTGGTTAATGCCATACAGGAGCATCTTAAAGAAGTAGCGCCTAATTCGTCAATTCCCATTGAGGCCGTCTCTAATTACCTGCTTGGAGCGGTACTGCAATTGATGGATTGGTGGTTGGTCAACGACATGCCGTATTCTATTGCTGAAATGGAGACCATGCTTTTGAGCTTAATCAGGCAAGGTATTCCATCCGCATTAGGGATTGAAGATTTTTTTAATTCATCTCAAGAAAAATAAGAGGAGTATTCATAATGAAAGAAAACACCAATATTCCCAAATTTGTCTCTGTAGTAATTATTGCGCTCGGTTGTTTAGACCTAGTTCGAGGCTTTCTGCACACCATTTTGCTTGAATACGCGGCGGCTAATATCGCCGGGCTTGATCTGTCTACCTCATTGGCCAGTGACCTATTACAACTGATGGGTTCGTTTGGGATATCTAATTACCTGACTGGCGTCATGTTCATTTTACTGGGGTGGAAGGCGAGACCCTTGGCATTAACCATGCTGGGCGTTACTCCGCTTGCTTATATAGTTGGCGTTGTTGGCACGAAAATCAATTCCGCACCTTACGCCCCTTCGCAAGCGGACTGGGGCGGCATGCAACCAATGATGGTCTATTTGGTCATTTGCGCCATCACGTTTATCGCTGGGGTTTGGGTTGCGCAACAGCGCGAGAAAAAAGAAATATGAATCAGAATTCAAATGCTATGATGGGAAAAATATGCCTGGTAACGGGGGGAACTTCGGGAATTGGGAAAGTTACCGCGACGGCCTTGGCCGCTTTGGGCGCAGAGGTGATTATAGCCGGACGGAATAAACAGAAAGCTGAGGCCACAGTCCAAGAGATTGTGTCCGCGACGAAGAACGAAGCCGTTCAATATCTGCTGGCCGATTTTTCTTCTCTGCAACAGGTTCGAGAACTGGCAAGCTCTTTCAAGGCTCACTATTCACGGCTTAATGTCTTGGTCAACAACGCGGGCGTGTTTTTCAACACCCGGCGAAAAACACCTTACGGCGTCGAGATGACTTTTCTTATTAACCACTTAGCTCCATTTTTATTGACCAATTTACTCATAGAGACCATGCGAAACAGCGCGCCCGCCCGAATTGTGAATGTTTCTTCTGAGGCGCATAAACACGGCACAATGAATTTTGACGATTTGGGCTTTGAGAATAGCTACGTGGGAATAAAAGCTTACGCCCGCTCTAAGTTGGCAAACATCCTTTTCACCTATGAATTAGCACAACGTCTGTCGGGCAGCGGAGTGGCGGTCAATGCCATTCATCCTGGGCACGTAGCCACCAATATTTGGAAAAATGATTTTTCGTTTCTTGGCCCAGCTCTAAAATGGGTCATGGGCTTATTTGCCCTCACCCCAGAAGAAGGAGCGGATAATTCAATCTATTTGGCGTCTTCGCCAGAGCTAGAGGGCATAACGGGAAAATATTTTATCAAACGAGAACCCGCCCCCTCTTCTCCTCTCTCTTGTGATGAAACCATCGCTCGAAAATTATGGAAAATCAGCGAACGTATAACCATCTAACCAACCACCAAACCACTCAACTACTTAACTAACAAGGAGCACAACATGGATTCTTCAGCAAGCATTATTATCACCTCAGCTTTGATTTTATATTCTATTGGCGTATGGAGCGAACGCATCGCAGGCCGGTTGAAGCCCTGGCATTTGGCATTTTTTGTCCTGGGTTTAATTTGCGATACCTGGGGAACAGGGATGATGTTGGAATACAGCGGTGGAATGATGTTTGACGTTCATGGGATAAGCGGAGTGATTGCCATTGTACTAATGTTCATTCATGCCATTTGGGCATTGGTTGTCTTAATTAAGAAAAATGAAAAAGCCATCCAAAATTTTCATAAATTCAGCATTGCCGTGTGGATCATTTGGCTAATTCCGTATTTCAGCCCCATGATTTTTAGACTGGCGGGGTAACAATAATTTACAAACCTAGGTGTAGTCATGAGTATAAGAACTAAAATTATCAAAAAAATTATTCGCCTCCGAATGACTGGTTGGACAGATGGAAGTATAGAAGAGCAGCGTGCCAAGCAAGAAAAAACTACCAAAACGGCTATCCTTCCGGGGGATGTAAAATGCCAACCCGTTGATGTGGATGGCACACCCGCGGAGTGGATTGACGCCCCTGGCGCGGATTTGGGCGTGCTTCTGTACCTGCACGGTGGGGGCTACGCTTTGGGATCCATTAACACCCACAGGGAACTTATCGCTCGGCTGGCGCATGCCACCCATTTACGCGGATTGCCGCTCGACTACCGGTTGGCGCCCGAGCACCCATTCCCCGCCGCGCTAGAAGATGCTGTGAAGGCCTATCATTGGTTATTGGCTCAGGGGATTGAACCAGGCCAAATTTTTATCGCTGGTGATTCGGCAGGAGGCGGGTTGACGCTGGCAACGCTCGTTAAACTGCGAGAGGGCGGGGTTCCGCTCCCCGCTGGGGCGGTATGCCTTTCTCCCTGGACAGACCTAGCCCTCACTGGAGCATCATTCCAAGGCAAAGCCAAAGCTGACCCAATGCTAAAACCAGAGGGCATTCGCCAATACGCAGATTATTACACCGGAGAACACTCCCCGACTAATCCGCTAATTTCGCCCTTATACGCGGATTTAGAGGGTTTACCGCCGTTGTTGATTCAGGTAGGGTCAGACGAGATTTTGCTGGACGACGCCACACGTTTGGCTGAAAACGCTCAAAAGGCGGGTGTGAACGCCACCTTAGAAGTTTGGGATGATATGTTCCATGTTTTTCAAATAACTCCGTTTTTATCAGAGACCAAACAAGCTGTGAATCATATCGCCGAATTTGTGGCGCGGCATATTAATTTATAACCCATAACAAAAGGCAGACAAGAATAGACAAAAATCATCTTGGCGGTTTTTGAGAACACCAATTATAATTTCTTGACCATTCAAAAAAATTACAATGACCAAAAAAACCTACAATGAAAATTGATGAAGAATACACAATTACAGAACTTGAAACCCTCAAAGTGATTGGTGATCCCCTGCGGGTGCAGATTTTAGAATTTGTGGGCATGGCCTGTGAATCGGGGCGGTTGCCCACCGTTAAGCAAATATCTGATGCTTTAGAACTTCCCGCTAACAAACTCTATTACCATGTTAATTTGCTTGAGAAACACGACCTAATTCGAGTGGCAGAAACACAGATAGTTTCTGGCATCATTGAGAAGCATTATCAAATTAGGGCTAAACGACTGCTGGTTGATTTGAATGTGGCGGGGACAGATAATATTAGCCGCGATGAGAAAATGGAACTGACGCTGGCTTCGGTGAGATCCATGTTCGATAACGCTTACCAGAATATCGAAAAGAGTTTTCAATACCGCTATAAAAATACGCCTGAAGAACTCCCCGAAGATAAGAAAAATCCCATGCACTATGGTCAAAGCATATTGCAGCTTTCGCCAACACAAGGGAAAGAGTTTGTGACCGAAATGAATGCTTTGACAAAAAAATATGAGGACCTCAAGACCGCTGGGGGGATAACCTTTGGGTTGACCGTGGCGTTCAATCCTAACTATCATCTTAGTACAACTCAAACCGAGGACGCGAAATAATAGCTCCTCCTGTTGTCGAAACCAGAAAGTTATCATTACTTAAGGAGAAATTAGATGCGCAAACAAATTCAGCAAGAAATTGAGCGTCTCAAAGGGATGGGAGCCGCCTATGTGGACACCCGTTGGTATCCTTTTGAGGAGCAAGAATATTTATTAATGTGGAATGGCAATCTTAAAACCACCGCCTCTGCCCGCGAGAGCGGCGTAGGCATTAGGGTACTTTACAAAGGCGCTTGGGGATTTTCCGCTTCATCCGATCTAAGCGATCTAGGCGCACTGTACAGCAAGGCTTTTGATAACGCTCGGGTGGCCGCCGAACGCGTCACTTTCCCCGTGCGATTAGCTGAAAAAGACGCCATTCAGGCTCAATTCGAAAGCCCCTGCAAAATCAATCCCTTTGATGTTTCCCTGGACGATAAAGTCGCTTTCCTAAAAGCCATGGATGAGAAGCTCAATCAAGAAGGTGTTGAGCAGCGCACGAGCGACTTGAACTTTATACGCAAGCAAATTATTTTCATAGATTCAGAAGGCAGCGAAACAGAAAAACTAATCACCGAGGTTTTCTCTGGCTTGCGCGTTTCTGGCCGAGATAGTGAGGGAGGTTCCCATGAACGAAAGTTTCGTCTTAACCGCCGAGGTGAATCTCGGGGATGGGAATCATTCGACATGGATTACTTCAACGAAAACGCTGACCGCATTGTAAAAGAGATGAACCAAGTTCTAAGGGCTGACGATTGTCCCAAAGACAAACGTGATGCCATTCTTATGCCTGGCATCCTCTTCTTACAAACCCACGAGACAATTGGCCACGCCCTAGAACTTGACCGTATTTTAGGCTATGAACTGGCTTACGCTGGAGGATCTTTCGTTACCCTAGACGATTTTGGCAAGCTGCAATATGGCTCTAAAAAATTGACTGCCCGCGCCGATGCCACCTTGCCCAACTCCCCTGGCAGCTTCGGCTACGACGACGACGGCATCCCTGCTAAAAACACAGTCCTCATTGACAAAGGCATTCTGATTGGAGCTATCACCGGCCGCCAAATGGTCGAAGAAGCCAACGCCAAAGCCAAAAAACACATCTTCAATGAGAGCGGCGGCGCCAATCGGGCCACATCATTCTACCGAGTGCCCATTGAGCGCATGACCAATATCAACATTGACCCCGGCAACGATGGCACACTTGAAGATATTGTCAAAAATACTGAAAAAGGCATCATCCTAGATGGTGAAAAAAGTTGGTCTATCGGCTCCAACCGTGAACAGTTCCACTTTGCCACCGAGATTGGCTGGCTGGTTGAAGATGGCGAAATCACCGATGTAGTCAAGAACTCCACCTACAAAGGCGATACCGTCAAATTCTGGAACTCCCTCTCACTGGTGGGAGACGAATCTACCACCGAAGTCCAATTTGTCGACAATTGCGGCAAGGGTCAGCCCAACCAAATCATGCAATTGGGACATAGCGTGCCTGTTTGCCGCTTTGATAATGTCACCATAGGAGAATAGCCGTGAAAGAACAAATATTATCAACCCTACGTGAATTACGCGCTTATGCTGTCGAGAAAGGCTATGAAATGGTGATTTATTACCATGAAGAAGACAGCTACCTAATGCGCTTTGCCAACTCAGCCATCTCTCTAAATACCAATGAGCATCTCGTCCGTATTGAAGCAATTGCGTATGATGGCAGAAAACGAGCCAGCTATGAGATGATCACAGACCTCAATGAAATAGAGACCATCAAGGCAGGCATGGATGTGGCTGGTGAGATGGTTCAGCACGCCATGCCGCTAACCTACGACCCAACTGTACCCCATCTCGAAGTTGATTTCATTGACGATAAAGGCTACGATGAATCCCTGGCCAAACTCAGTAACGAGGAGCGTTTAGCTTATTTCAATGCCGTGGCAGGAAAACTTGAAAGCGAGGATATTAAACTCTCTGGCATTTTCTCAAACGGAACAAACACACTGGCACAAATCACTACCAAATCGGAATCGGTTCAATATTTCAAGACCTCTGACGCCCAAGTAACGGCCGTTCTCTCTCACGAAAAACTGAAATGGGAAGTGATTGCCGAACAATCAGCCCAACAGAAATCTGAATTAGACCCCATGGTACTAAACGAAGAACTGGCATTCTTGGTTGAACGCTATCAAACCGAAGAGCCTGAACAAATTCCTTTGGGGAATTACGACATTGTCTTTGGCCCCGCCGCTACTGCCGAGATGGTACGCTTCTTAAGTCTCATTGGCTTCAATGGCGGATTGATGAAACGAGGTTACTCTTTCTTGAACGAAGAAAAAGTCGGAGAGCAAGTTTTCTCTGAAAAATTCACTCTCACCGATGACCCCGCACGAATGGAAACTTTCCCATTCAAGCAAGACTTTTCGGGCATAGATCGGAAATTGTACTCGCTATTTGAACAGGGTGTTTTTAAAGGGTTTATCTGGTCGCAAGATGAAGCCGATGAATTTGGAGCTGACCCCACCGGGCATACCGTGATGCACAACAGTTTTGTTTTGAATGCTGGTGATCACGAGGTTAACTCACTCCAAGAACTGGTTGCCCAACCACGCGAGAAAGATATTCTCTATATCCCGTATCTGCACTACATGAATATAGTCAACCCCTCGCAAGGGTTGATAACGGGGAGCTCTCGTTTTGGGGCATTGCTGCTCAAAGCCGATGGCTCTGTTGTGGTGCCTTATAACGTGCGCCTAACTCGCAGCCTATTGGAGGTCTTTGGCGAGAAAGTGGCCTGGCTCTCTAAGAAGACGGTGGCTTACAACGTATCCAGCAGCTATGGGGCGCGTAATCCGACTTCGGTGATTGTTCCACTATTTATGCGGGTTAATGATTTAGAGATTTCGCACTCGAACGATTCGTACTAAGTTGTCTATTATTAACTTCGTGTTTTTAGCCGCTCTAGGAACATGGCTCTTTTGAGGAACCGGCTAGCTAATTGTTGAGCATGAATTGATAGCTTGTAGTAGCGAACAAGAGTTCGCTCAATCCCTAAAATAGGCACTTGCGTGCCCTGCTACGAACAAGAGCAAAAAAAGACCTCGGATAAATTTATCCGAGGTCTTTTGTGTAAATACTGATAGGCCATATTATTCCCATGAGATTGAAGATTTATAAACTGATTCTGGCTCACCATCTCATTGCCATGAAAACTGCGGTCAAAAATACCAAGACAAATGCCGTAATCATCCCACCCAAAACAGTGGAATAGTTCTGGGGAGCAATTTGACCGTTTTTATCCATCTTACGTATCAGCGGAAAGAGACGCCAAAAGAGGGTAAGTGTAGTGTTATTACCGTGATTGCAATGCTTATCAATGACAATTGGAGCTAGGTTTACCCTTGGTAGTTGCATACACTTAATTTACCGCATATTTCTAATTTTGGGAAATGCCAAATCATAGGGATTACTCAAAAGTTGTGACCTCTTTTGAGGTCTGAAATCTCGGAGGTTTTCGAGATGGTGGTAAAATAAGTTGCGTTTACGCCACACACTTACAAAGTCTGCGAAGATGCAAATATCGCCAAACACCACAAATAAACCAAAGCCATTAAAAGGAGTATGTCTATGAGCATCATTGAAGTCAATAATTTGACCAAGTATTATGGAACGACCAGGGGAATTGTTGATGTATCTTTTAACGTAGAGGAAGGCGAAATTTATGGTTTCATTGGCCCAAACGGAGCCGGAAAATCAACAACTATTAGATTGTTTTGTTCGCTGATATATCCCACTTCTGGGAGCGCGAAAATCTTCGGTAAAGATTGTATAAAGCATGGCCCTGAAATAAGACAAGAAATTGGCTATTTGCCCTCAGAGGTTTTTTATTATGAGGGTATGAAAGTACTCAATTTATTAAAATATTCCGCAAGTTTCTATAAAAAAGACTGCACGAAAAGAATGTACGAGTTAGCCGAGATCATGGAGCTTGATTTGCACCGCAAAATAGACGATCTCTCTTATGGCAATAAAAAGAAAGTGGGAATTGTGCAAGGACTTTTGCATCAGCCCAAGCTCATTCTATTGGATGAGCCAACCAGCGGCCTTGACCCTCTTATGCAACAAAAATTCTTTGACCTAATAAAAGGTGAGAATGAAAGAGGAGCAACAATTTTCTTTTCGTCACACATCCTTGGCGAAGTTCAAAAAATGTGTGGTCGTGTTGCTATCATCAAAGAAGGCAAAGTAATTAAAATTGAAGACATTAAAACGCTTCAAAGAAACAACTATAAAAAGATTAGGGTTGTAGGCCATGGCCTAGAAAAAGCAAGCTTTGATGTGGCTGGCGCGAATAAACTAGAACAAGATGATGGCGAAGTGAGATTCTTTTTCAAAGGTGACATCAACACCATCACGAGAATCATCAGCGAAAAAGAAGTCTCTGACGTAACCATTGAAGAACCTACCTTAGAAGAGATTTTCATGCACTATTACGAATAAGCAATGACTATGAATATTTATAAACATGAATTCAAAATGAATTTAAGATCTGTCATCACTTGGTCTTTGTCAGTAATGGCGTTAATTTTTGTCTACACTTCGTTGTTCTCTTCTTTTGCGAAAGACGCAGAACTTTTGAATGATGTGATGGCTCAACTCCCAGAAGAATTGCTAATGGCCTTTGGAATGACTGGATTAGATATGTCAACCGTTCTTGGCTTTTTTAGCTTTGTCTTTCTCTTTACCCAAATATGTTTAGCAATTCAGGCCTCAAATTACGGCTTCTCATTAGTCTCTATTGAAGAGCGAGAACTAACAGCCGATTTTCTCTTAGCCAAACCAATTGGACGTGCCCAAATACTAACCATCAAATTCTTAGCCGCATTAACCAGCCTGACTATTACCAATATAGTCGTTTGGATTAGCAGTTTCACCTTTATCAGTATTTTTCGAGATGGGCGAGAATACGAAACCAAGCCCCTGGTGTTGCTCCTTCTCAGCATTGTAGTATTTCAATTGTTTTTCCTTAGTGTAGGTATGGTAATTTCTTTGTTGATGAAAAGAGTAAGAAGCGTGACCCCGCTTTCTATGGGACTTGCCTTTGGAATGTATATCCTAAGCGCCTTTGGCGGGATGCTGGGTGACAGCAAATTGGAGTTGATTACTCCATTTAAACATTTTGACCCGAACTATATCATCGGCAACTCAGCTTATGACATCCCCTTGGTGATTATAAGTGTCTTAGTGATCGCCGTTTCTATAATAGGCAGCTATCTGCTTTATACTAAACGAAATATCCCCTCTATGGTATAAGGATAAATTTCCGAGGTATCTGAAACTTCGGAAGTCTTGTTTCATAATTTTGAGATGCTACCTGTAAGGAGCAAAAATGAATATATTTTTAAGAGAATTAAGGGCAAACCTAAAATCACTGCTTACCTGGAGCGTGATAATATTCTTGTTTACATCTATCGCAATTGCGAAATTTTCAGCCTACGAAAGCAACCCTGAGATGTTAGAAATCCTAGATTTGATGCCCCCGGCATTGCTTGCGGCGTTCAGCATGCAGGCATTCAACCTAACTACCATCACCGGTTTTTTCGGTGTGATGTTCACATTCTTCGCGCTCATCCTATCCATTGCCGCTGCCATGTGGGGCAGCAATTTCATCTCAAAAGAAGAACGCGATAAAACGGTTGAATTTTCCCTCACTCTGCCGGTGACGAGAGGAAAACTAATAATCGCGAAAACGCTGGCGGCGGTAACCAACTGCATTGGCTTATTACTCGTCACTGGCGGAATCACACTGGCCATGGTGGCAAAATATCAGCCCGACAGCGAATTTTACGACTTTCTATCTCTGTGCCTGCTAGCTATTTTCATCGTGCAAATGATATTCTTAGCAATTGGCATCTTTCTAGGTTGCGCCATGAAGCAACACAAACGATCAAGCTCTACGGCAGTATCTATATTGCTTGGCACTTACTTTCTCTCAACCTTAGTTGGCTTAAATGAAAACCTAGATTTCCTCAAATACTTTTCGCCATTCAAATATTTTGATGCCGGCATGATGCTGCGGGAATCTAAATTCGAAGCGCCCTTTGTCTGGCTGTCTCTGGGTATCATCGCCGTTTCATTAATCGGGGGATATATAACGTACTCAAAAAGAGACCTCTACATTTAGGGCAATATTCTGGAAAATGTCCAATGCGCTGAATTAGAAGCAATTCCACCACAGGGGCACAACCTTGGGGCGTTGATTCGCTGGAATTTAGCCATGTACCATCCCCAGCGGCTCAACCATCCAACTTACCAGAGCGTGTTGCTCCTCCCCAGCCAAAACCTTAGCGCAAGACCTCCGAGGGTTATACTACAAAACCCTCGGAGGTCCCAATTCACCCCAAAATATTGAAAAATATTTCTCTAAAAGCCGAACCTCACTCGCCGCCTGATTCTAACACCACCCTAAATCCAACAGAGTTGCTTCTATAATAGGCGTAGTTCTTATCACGAAAGGCACAGCGCAAATTTCTAGCAATACTTTCAAATGAACCGCCCCGTAAAACGCGGAACTCCGTGGAGGTGGGGCCGGTGGGATTCTCACGCGGGGAACTTCTATAAAAATCTTTGGCATACCAATCTGCAACCCATTCCGCGACATTGCCAGCCATATCCATAGCCCCCACCCAACTGGCGCCATTGAGCCATCTTCCTACGGGGATGGTATCCTCAGAACAATCAGCGAACTGAACCAATTGACAGGTAGGTTCCCACGCTCCCCACGGATAAACGGAGCTTTCTGGCCCACGGGCAGCATACTCCCATTCCGCTTCTGTTGGCAACCGCCCCCCAACCCATTCAGCATAAGCCCGCGCCCCATACCAGCTGACCTCTACAACAGGATGGTTGGCATAACCGCTTTTAGGCTGGAACTTGCCATCAATCTCTTGAATCAAACTATCGTCTGAGTATAACGCCAACCAAGTATGATTCCCCTCTGTCTGATTGCCTACTTCGTTCAAAAAAGCGGCGAATTGAGCGTTGGTGACCTCAAACATGTCAATCCAAAAACCATCCAGCGTCACTGTGTGTACCGGAAGCTCGTCAAAGTCACCTTTGGTGCTGCCCATCTCAAATTCCCCGGCCGGAACATAGACCATCACCGCGCCATCAATTGCACGAGACCAAGCGCTGCCCAAAGAAGCCCCTGGCTGGGGAGTATCCGGCGGCTGCGTGGGCGTAATGGTGGGCGAAAGCGTCTCGGTTGGTTCTGCGGTTAGCACAAGCGGAACGGTTGTCAGGGTGGCCGGCACGCTCGTTGGCGTTATCTCACGCGCGGGCGTAATTGTAGGGGATGGCCTCAACCATATTTTGCCCCATTGGCTCGATATTCCCAAACCAACCACTAATGCCAACAGCACACTTACAAACCAACCCCAATCGGGGAAACGTTTCGTTTGTGGTGTCCGGTATGGCTGGTAAGACAACGCTGCCACTCCATCTTCGTATCTGCCTGGTTCTTCACCTTTAATACCGGCTATCAGGCAGCGCAAGGCATCGGCGTCATCTAATCCTTTGCGAAAATCTACCCAAGTGAAGCGTTTGAGAAAAGACTTAGTTTCAACCTCTTCCAATGTGGCAGCATCTATGCCTGGCAAGAGTACGGGGATAACACGACGGCCTGGGTCGTCTACACGTGTGCCAAGAGCTTTGCGCATCTCTGCGTTATGCCAGCCGCTTATTCCCGCTGGGCCAAGAAAAACAGCTACAGTACTAGATTCATCGAGGGCGTTTTCTAATTCTTCTTGCCATGGATCACCTGGTACTAGATGCCATTTATCAAGAAAAACTGTTAACTTGCCTTCATCTTCTAATTTAGCGGCCAACCATTCAACAGCTGGTTTATCTTCGCTATTGTGAGAGAGAAAGACATCGTATTGGAACTTCGGCATTGGGTTTTCTCCTTGACGGTAAAAAAATAAATTCAGTGATTGTGTGGTTAGTGTAAATGACTTTCGTTTCTGGGTTTTCTCTAACGTTCAATTCTTAGGGTTATACTCCTCCCAGGCTTTTAGAATGGCATAATGGTCGGGAACTTGTTCAAGACTTATTTGGCGTTGAGCGGGAGAAAGACCAGATAATGCTTCTTGGAGAAATTCATAGGATTGTTGTATTGCTTGCTTTTTCTCGTTGTGTCGTCCCATGGCATCTAGCACCTGCGCGTGCCAGCAAGGAATCATATAAGCCCGCTCAATATCTGAACTTAGGAGAGACATGGCTTCGCTGGTGGCTTCAATAGCCTCATCAAAACGTTCTTCTTGGATAAAGGCTAAACCGCACAAAGCAAGAATGGGAGGTTCCATATTTGCCATCCCCGCCTCACGACAAATCTCAAGGGCGCGATTCAAGTTAGCAAGTGCCTGAGCGGGTTTCTTTTCCTCAATATCCAATCTCCCCAACGCTCGCCTCTCTTGAGCAAGGAGCCAAAGGTCGCCAGTAGATTCTATAACTTTGATACCGTCTTCCATATATTGACGAGCTTCTTTTAAGTTACCATTTCTACGTGCTGCTTCAGCCAAAACTGTTAAAGCCTGTCCTTTGCTAAGCGGGTCATCAACTTGTTCTGCGTATTTCAGAGAATAAAGTGCGTCTTTCTCAACTTCCGATGTATTTCCAAGCATATTTAACGAAATAGAAGCCCTATTTAAACGCACTTGCACTTCACCTCTTTTCTCTCCCAATTGCTCAAAAATCTTAATTGCTAAGCCATAAAATTCCAAAGTTTTGCTCATTTGTCCCTGAAAATAGTGTAAGTTTCCCAAATTTACCAATACTCGGCCTTCGCCATACTGAAAGCCAATCTCCTGGCAACAGGCCAAAGATTTGTTATACGTCTCCTGGGCAGATGCGAAATCCCCTTGTTCCATTTGGATAATGCCCAAAATATTGAAAATCTCTGCCTGTTCCAAAAGATCATTTTGCCGAACAGCCCACACAAGCGATGTTTCCAATTCTTCTTTGGCCTCATCGTAGCTTCGAATACCAAGCAAAGAATTCGCCAAAGAACGGCGATATTTAGCTTCCTTTTGATAATCTTTTATCTCTTGAGCCAAGGATACAGCTTCTCTCAATGGAGGAATGCTCTCCTCAGTTTTTCCTTGCCAAATAAAAGCACTTCCTAATGCATTTAGAGATTCAGCCTGAAAGCCCTTATCTTCGAGATGTTTACTCAAATCCAACGCACATTGAACTTCTACTTGCGCCGCGTCAAATTCACTAATTTGGGTTAGCAGCCATGCCCTGCGCAAGGAATATTTCACCGACTTCTGAGCATCATCCCCTGCCAAGGTTTGCATTTCATCTAAATCTGCGGCTTGAGCATCGCGATTTCCGAGCAAATTATTGATTTTTTCGCGAGCCAGCAATAAATTAAAACGAGCTTCTCTTTCTTCTATTGGCGTGAATGCCAATGCTTGACTGTACAAATCAAGAGCTTCTGGATTGGCGAAGTGGGCAGCCGCATAATCCCCGGCGGTTAGATACCATTTCTGAGCGGAGGTCTCTTCCCCTGCCAAATAATAGTGTTCGGCAATTGCAGCAGCGTATTCGTCTTGGCGGTCGCTTTCTTCTGTAACATCTACCAACCATTGAGCCGCTTGCTTATGATAGAGCTTTCGCGTACGTTTTAGGACGCTTTCATAGGTAACATTATGCAGCACAGCATGTTTGAATGTAAATTCCAGCGTATCGGTAAATGCCGGAGACCTGCGCTGAAAAATAAATTCTTTAGCTTGAAGATTAGATAAATATTTAGAGGTTTCGGGAAAATCATCCGCGGCCAATTGAACAAGAGCGCGGTCCCAAAAAATTCGTCCAATGACAGATGCACGCTGCAAGGTGACCCTGTCTTCGGGGTCAAGTTTATCCAAACGCGCTTGCAATACCTCTATCAACGTAGGGGGAACGTTCAACGCCCCTAGACGGTCTAAATTGATTTGCCAATTTTCCTCATCAGTGACAATGACGCCATTATCAATTAGCATTTTGATTAATTCTTCAGCGTAAAAGGGATTGCCTTCAGCCTGATTGACAATGAGGTCATGCAAGGTAACTGGAACAGATGTTGCTTTTTGCAAAATCTGCTCTACTAACTGATAGCTTTGCTCAATTGGCAGCGTGTGCAGGTCAATTTGAACGTAGACAGGGATATTTTCCCCCCAGTCTGGTTTGCTCTCGAAGAAAGGTGGACGCGCCAAACTCAGGACAAGCAAAGGTAGTTGGGGTTGACGCTTGAGGACGTTGACGATAGCGTCTAGGGATGGGACATCGGCCCAATGAATATCTTCAAGCAAAATAATTGTGGTGTTTTTCTCTGCGGCTGCGCTAAAAAATTGCGCTAGATACAAAAGTCCACGATCATTCAATTGTTGAGCATCACCGTGAATGACGGCCAAATGCGGGCTATCTTTAAAGTTATATCCCAGCCACGCGCCCAAAAAATGGGCTTTTCGTTCGCTATCTTCAAAAAGGTACTCAGCAACTCCATCTTCGAATTTCTTCCAAACCGTAGGCAAAGAGTCGTCTTCTTTAATTTGAAAACGAAGAGCGAATAAACCACGCAATAATGCGTAAGGTGTGCCTGTTGTCTGTTCGGTAGCGCGTCCCTTAAAATAGCACACAAGGTCAGGAGCGACATAAAGCCAATTATTGAACTCAGACAACAAGCGGCTCTTCCCAATCCCTGCCTCGCCAACTATGCTAACTAATGTAGTTTCTTTTTTGCTGGATACGGTATAAAAAATAGCCTTAAGTTTTTCCAATTCGGCGTCACGCCCAACCATATGCGTTTCAATGCCTTCAATGCCTCGCGTACTAGGGTGAAACTTATGTGGGCGTGCCCGTTTGACTAGATAAACTTGTAATGGCTCTGTTTTTCCCTTTACGCTTAATGGCTCTTGTTTAACGACATCAAAGATACCCTTGATCAATTTATACGTGGCATGTGAAATAAGTATTCCGCCAACAGGCGCGGATGTTTCAAGACGGCTAGCGGTATTTACTGTGTCACCCATGGCGGTTAATTCACCAATTGTGCCAACTGTGCCAAAGAAAACTAGGCCAGTATTAATACCAATGCGGATTTCTAACTGGAGGTTGTGCATCTCGCGGATATTGACAAGTTCTCGCTGCATGGCTAGCGCCGCGTGAATAGCTTGTTCTGCGTCATCTTCACGCGTTTTGTCAACGCTCCACAAAGCCATGATGGCGTCTCCAATATGTTTGTCTATTTTCCCACCATGCTTGGTGATGATTGCGTCTAGTCGATTCCAGACAAAATTCATGGTGTTAGTGATGTCTTCCGCGTCCATGCCTTCTGACATTGCCGTAAAACCAGAGACATCGGCGAAAAAGACTGTGATTTGTTTGCGTGTCTGAACAAGAGTAGGCGTGCATTTCTCAAGCGCGTCCAACTTTTCGCGCAAAGCAGCAATTGTTATATCAACAATCGCGTCTCCCAGTGTAGCTCGCATTTTTTCTTGTGCGGCAATAGTATTCAGCAATTCTTCTCGAGTATACATATTATCTCTCTGGAAACTTTTACATTAACAAAAGTGCAAGTATATCTATTATAACTGCATAATCTTAAATGGATGAAGAATTTTTTTGGCAATTACTGTCAAAAATGTTAACTTTGGTTAGCTGACTCTCATTGCTAAAATTCCTGAACCTCAAATCCCTTAAAATAGCTATATGTGTTAAACTATATGGGAGCAACGGCGATATATCCCCAATCATCACAATTCTAAACTTGAACTGAAAAAGTGCGCCGCACTTCTAAAACTCTGAAACGCAGTGCCCCTCTCACAACTGAATTTTGAGCAATTACGAAAAACCATAAATATCTACACTTATCACTATAGGAGGTATGAAGTGGACCTAAAAGATCGAGTTTCCATTATTACCGGCGGAGCCAACGGCATTGGCCGCGCTGTCGCCAAACGTTTTGTTGAAGATGGCGTTAAAGTCGCTATCTGGGACTTGACCGATGAAGCTGGTCAATCGCTTGCTGAAGAGATTAACGCTAATGGCGGCGATACCATTTACCAACACGTCAACGTCACTAATCCAAACCAGGTAGCCGCCGCCGTTGAAGAAGTGGTAGAACTCTGGGGACAGGTTGATATTCTGGTTAATAACGCCGGCATCCTCCGCGATGGGCAATTGACAAAGTTCAAGGAAGGCGAAGTCAAAAAGCAAATGACGGACGCAATGTTTGACAGCGTCATCAATGTCAATCTTAAAGGCGTTTTCATTTGCACTCGTGCTGTAGCTCCAGTGATGATGAAACAAAAAAGAGGCGTAATACTCAACGCTTCATCTGTAGTGGGACTCTACGGCAATTTTGGGCAAACTAACTACGTAGCCACAAAAGCGGGCGTGATTGGTATGACCAAAGTTTGGGCACGCGAATTTGGCCGCTACGGAGTTCGCGTTAATGCTATTGCGCCTGGCTTCATTGCTACCGAGATGGTTATGTCTATGCCAGAAAAGATTTTAGAGGGCATGAGACAACACACCCCTCTGGGGCGCATGGGTCAGCCCGAAGATATTGCCAACGCTTACGCTTTTTTGGCCTCGGACGAAGCCAGTTTCATCACTGGTACAACCCTAAGTGTAGATGGCGGCATTGTGGTTGGAACCTAGGTTAATAACTTTAGAAACCGGGAAATTAACACCTGTCCCCTTGCAGGAAGACCACAAAGAAATTCTTTGCGGTCATGCCATAGGCATGCAAAACGCATTTTTTACATATACAAACGAGCTATCGAAACACACTACAAAATTCTATATATCCCATGACAAAAAGTACTACTAATGTTATCGTATCCTAGTATACTCTCCGTTGGTTTATGATAAAGCAATCTTTTCAATGACGGAGTATCTACTGGCAATCGATGGATGAGAAATTAAAGGTATTGGCCCAAAGACAAGCAGAACTTTGTAAGGTGTTCAGTAACGAGCAGCGAATACTGATTACCTGGGCCATCGACGAATGCAATTGCACTGTAAGTAAAATCGCTGAAGCTATTGGCTCATCACTGCAAAATACTTCCCAACATCTCAATCTAATGAGAGACAAAGGCGTTCTGGCCTCTCGCCGCGAAGGCAGGGAGATTTATTACCGCATTATCGAAGATGAAGCTGTTCAGAATTGCCAAGTAGTGAAAAGCCATCCGAGTCTATTTACACAAAAGGAGAATTACCATGACTGACCTAAATTCAATTGAACCCGCAAAAGTTATCGATGCACGAGGGAGTGCCTGCCCTGGACCGCTTTTGGAAGCCAAGAAAGGTATTGGCGATGTTAGAATAGATGAAGTCCTAGAAATTTGGGTCGGCGAGAAAGGTACACGAGAAACCATGCCTCGCTGGTGCAAGAAAGTTGGGCATGAATATCTTGGCGAACTAGAAGCTGATGGTTATGACCGCCTTTTCGTTCAGAGGAAAAAATAGCTCATAACTCAAACTGTTTGCAAAGAGAAAACTTCTCAAGAAAACACTCCTTTGCGCTGCAAAGGAGTGTTTTTGGGAAATTTTCTTTGAAATTACATTTAGGAGAAAATTCTATGACTCAGAAAGTGGCTGAGTATGAACCTCGTATTCTGATTATATCCACCCTCACCTGTGCCTATCCAGGTGCAGATAATGCTGGACAATTGCATCTGGATCACAATCCTCATGCTTATAATTTACGCGTGATGGCGCCAGTGATTTTCCCTGAAGAGTTTTACGTTTATTGCTTTGAACAGGGCTTTGACGGCATTATCGTTATGGCATGCGGGGAAGAATGCCCTTACCCGAGCGCTTATAAAACATTAGCTAAAAGGCTTGATAAACTCTATGAGATTATGAAAAATGGGTCTTTTGCCCAACTATCTGCCAGAGTTAAGGATACTTATAGGACGATGGGAAAACGAGGTATTTCCAGTGACCGCCTAAAACTCACAGCTATCTGTACAGTTTGCGCTCAGTCTTACGTTAGGGAGATCAACGAGATGACAGAAAAACTGAAATTATTACCTCCAATTAAAGAATGTCTGAGTGATGCTTCTCAAGGAGATAATTAATATGGATAATAGGAACTACGATGCAATGGTCGTCGGCGGAGGAATTGCCGGATTGCAAGCAGCCAGCGACCTGGCAGATCAGGGATATAAAGTTTTAATTGTTGAAAAAGAGCCTAGTGTTGGTGGAAAGATGATTTTACTTGCCAAAGTCTTCCCTACTTTGGATTGTGCAAGCTGCATCACTACCCCCAAGATGTCCTATGCTAAAAACCATGAAAATATTACTATTCTGACCCTATCTCAAGTGACAAGTGTTGAAAGGCAGGGGAATGACTTTAAAGTGCAAGTACACAGAGAACCTCGGTATGTAAATGAAGAGACTTGCACCGGATGTAGAAAATGTGAGCAAGCTTGTCCCGTTTTGCGTCCCGATCCCTTTGATTATGACCTGGGTATTACTAAAGCAATTCATCTCCCATTTAATAACGCTATCCCCCTAAAAGCTGTGCTTGATATGGATCACTGTATTCAATGCGGAGCTTGTGCTAGAGCTTGTCCCGTCCCAGACTGTATTAACTATTTGGACCAGGGCGAAGAGTATGAGTTTACCGTGAAAACGGTTATCAAGAGCACAGGCTTTGACATGACTCCCATGGGCGCCAAAAAAGAATATCACGCCAATGAGCTAACTAATGTGATTAGCCCGATGCAGATGGAACGTTTGATAGCCCCTCACGGTCCTTATGGAGGTGTTCTGCGTCCTACGGATGGCAAGCTGCCTGATTCCATTGCCTATGTACAATGCGCTGGATCACGAGATGAAACACTTGGTGTACCCTACTGTTCCCGGGTTTGCTGCATGTATGCTATCAAACAAGCCATGCTACTTTCCGGGATATTACCACTAGCTGATATCACCATTTATTACATGGATATTCGTACATTTGGTAAAGGATACGAGGAGTTTTACCAGAGTGCCAAATCAATGGGAATCGAATTTGTCAAGGGCAAGGTGGCCCAAATAACTGAAGCCGATAATGATAACGTAAAACTCCGCGTTGAGCAAATTGGAGAAAACGGTGGCTTAAAAGAAGTTGAACACGATCTCTGCGTCCTATCATTGGGAATGGTTCCTACAAAACTAGAAAATGATCCCTTTGGATTAGAACTTGGAGCTGACAAATTCATTTGTTCTCGCAATCCCAAACTGTCATCCACGCTAACCTCTGAAGAAGGCGTGTTTGCGGCAGGAACAGCGGTAGGCCCGAAAGACATTGTTGACTCAATTGTTGAGGCTAGCGCTGCAGCTATGCAAGCTAGCGTCTATCTGCAAAACTTACCAAAACTGGAGTTAAACCAATGACCGAAAAGAAAAACCGAGTCGGCGTCTACATCTGCCACTGTGGAGGGAATATCTCTGATGTTGTTGATGTAGAAGCTGTTAGAAAATACATTGAAGAACAAGATGGAGTGGTAGTTGCCCGCCGGTCAATGTTTATGTGTTCATCTGATGGTCAAGCCTTGATTGAGAAAGATATCGAGGATGGTTTGATCGATAGTGCAGTCGTAGCTTCCTGTACTCCCGCTCTCCATGAAGAGACATTTCGAGGAGCACTCAAACGAGCCGGAAAAAATCAGTACATGTTAGAACAAGTCAATATTCGGGAGCAAGTATCCTGGACTCATTCGCATGATCATGATTCGGCTACATACAAGGCCAAAAACCTGGTGGCTGCAGGGGTTGCGAAAGCTGGGCTTTTAGAGCCGCTAGAGCCAATTAAGGTAAAAACCATACCGCGTTGTATTGTCATTGGAGGCGGTGTGTCAGGCCTGCGCGCTGCACGCGATATCGCCCGATGGGGCAGAGAAGTAGCCCTGATAGAGAAAAGCCCTTTCTTAGGGGGACGCATGGCCCAATTGGACCGTGTTTACCCTACCAATGATAGCGCTCGAGAATTGTTGAGCCAACTTATTGACGAAGTTACCAATGATCCAAATATAACCATTTATACTAACGCTCAGGTTATTGAAGGTGAGGGCTCCTTAGGGGATTATATGGTTAAGGTTGAGCAAATTTCACGAGGCTGCTCCAAAGAATACACTATGGAACAACTCAATGAATCTATAAGTGACCTGCCTCAAGATATTCCCAATGAATTCGACTATGGTCTCTCAAATCGCAAAGCCATCTGGATGCCCTACCAGGGTTGCTGGCCTGCTATACCCGCCATCGACTGGGATAACTTTTCCCCAGATTTCGCTGAAAAGGTAACAGGGAAGGGGTTTGAATTTGAACGCCAGAGTGAGGTTTTTGAAATCACTGGTGGCACTATCATCATGGCTACGGGTTTCAATCCTTACGAACCTCACGAAGGCGAATATGGTTATGGACAAATACCTGAAGTCATCACGCTGCCTCAACTCATTCGTTTGATGTCGCCAGACGGACCTACCGGCGGAAAACTAGAGGTTAATGGCCATGCAGTCAAATCAATGGCCTTTATACATTGCGTCGGTAGTCGCCAGGTAGAAGGAATAAACGAACCGCAGCCTGACGGTCAAGTCAACAAATACTGCTCGCGTGTGTGCTGCACAGCTACCTTGCAAGCTGCCAACGAATTAAAGGAACATTATCCTGACTTGCATATCTTTGATATTTATCAGGACATTCGCACCTACGGACGAGGTCATGAGGATTATTACAGTGAAGCTGCCAAGAATGGAGTTTTATTTTTCCGCTACGACGCTCATCATCCAAGTACCGTTAAAGCTTCTGATAACGGAAAATATCCGGTGTCTATCACAGTTAATGACCTGCTTACCCACGGTGACGAAATGGAAATGGACGTGGATTTGGTAGTTTTATCGGTAGGCATGATACCCCAAAATATTGACAAAATCACTGATACCTTTAAATTATCCACAAGCACGAACCGATTCTTGCAGGAGGTACATCCGAAACTTCGCCCGGTGGAAATGGCAGTAGAAGGGATTATGCTGGCAGGAACCTGCCAGAATCCTATGGGAATTACGGAAGCGACAACAACTGCTTCAGCAACCGCCGCTAAAGTCATGAAGATTCTGTCCAAGGACTACGTGTATCTCAATCCCTATGTTGCTACTGTCGACAGTGAGCTTTGTACTGGGACTGGTGATTGTATCGTTTCTTGTTCAGAGGTAGAAGCCATCAGCATGAAAGATGGTAAGGCGGTAATTGACGCCACTCTTTGTAAAGGGTGTGGGATGTGTGTGGCAGCCTGTCCCAATAATGCCATTAACATCCAGGGTTGGACCATTCCTCAGTATAAGCTTATGGTCAAAGCGATGTTAGCCCAAGAATTGGAGACAATATAATGAACGATAAATACACTATGCAAAAACCGATTATGCCGCCCTGCCAGGCTGCCTGCCCCATCCATCAGGATGCCCAGGGGTATATCAAAAGCATCGCGGCGGGAGATTTTGAAAAGGCAGCCTACATCATCTTGGAGGACAATCCTCTTCCCGGCACTCTGGGGCGGGTCTGCGCCCACCCCTGCACCGTTGCCTGCACCCGTGGAGAGTTAGATGAACCGATCAACATCCCCGGTCTGAAGCGCTTTGCTGTGGACACAGTGCCAGATTATGTGCTGCAGAAACCCGATGTGGAACGAAGTGAGAAGATCGCCGTGGTAGGCTCTGGGCCGGCAGGTTTGATGTGTGCTTACAAACTCCGGCAGCAAGGCTACCAGGTCACAATCTTCGAATCTCAGCCGGTTGCGGGAGGCATGCTTCGTTTGGGCATTCCTGACTTCAGATTGCCCCCTGCTCTCCTGGAAGAAGAAATCCGGAAAATCGAAGACACAGGGATAGAGATTAAACTCAATACCCAGATTGGGAAAGACGTCTCCCTCAGCAAATTAAAAAGTTCCTATAAAGCTGTCTTTATTGGCATTGGAGCCCATATTGACCGCCATCTGGGTCTGGAAGGTGAAAATCTGCCAGAAGTAAGAAGTGGTATCGATTTCCTCCGTAAGGTAAACCTAAATGAGGAGGTTGAACTTGGCGATAAGGTGCTGGTCATTGGCGGCGGCAACTCGGCCACAGACGTGGCTCGTACCGCCAGAAGGAGAGGATCTGAAGTCACCATGGTCTATCGCCGGACTCGGGATGAGATGCCCGCAGACGAGATCGAAATCCAGGAAGCCGAGGAAGAAGGCGTAGTCTTGCGCCTGCTGGCTTCCCCCAGTGGTATCATTGCTGAAAATGGGAAACTAAAAGCACTGGAATGCCATGAAATGAAACTGGGAGAA
>Ga0164318_10000824_pt1 | contig 25573 bp, 25 predicted proteins | sample GuaBasSedimGuay9_FD_113734 | JGI IMG/M metagenome (GOLD analysis project Ga0164318, IMG submission 113734) | Subseafloor sediment microbial communities from Guaymas Basin, Gulf of California, Mexico - Guay9, Core 4571-4, 0-3 cm | ecosystem: Environmental > Aquatic > Marine > Hydrothermal vents...
GTGAGTTCAACATCTTCGCCGTGACGGGCAACAGCGACAACTTCAGAAATGGTGAGGGTGTTTCCATCGATTGTGAGCATGTGTTTTTGTAGTCCTTAGTCGAGTAGTTTCCTAGTTTCCTAGTTCCCTAGTTTCCTAGTTTCCTAGTTTCCTAGTTCCCTAGCTCCCTAGTTCCCTAGTTTCCTAATCACCACGCTTCATTCGTAGTAGAAATCCCCGCGTGCTTCCCGACGTGTTTATACATAGTAACGCCAGTGTAGGGCTGGCCGAGGATACCGTCGTGAATGGCCCAGGAACGCAGGCGGACGCTGTGGGCGGCGTTGGGGTGACGGAATGGGGTGTTGCCATCAAGGAGCGAGATGTAGTCGCCAGCGGGGGAGAATCCGCGCTCAATTTTTTGCATGAGCTTGCGTCCGCTTTGATAAGTGAATCCGTGGCGCTCAAATGCGACTGCGACATGGTAGTAGAGCGGCTCGGCAAAATAAACGTTGTGTCCCAAGCTGGTGACGAAATATTCAAATTGGCGTATAGATGCGGCCAATAGGTGCGGGCCAGGATAGATTTGCCCAGGGGCTAAGCCAGCTTGAAGGGCGGCTTTTTCGGCCTCTAGGTTGCGGTATTGGGTGCCAAATTGGGTTTTTGTACCATCGGGAAGGCGGTCAACATTGAAGCGCTGGACGGAGGGATCATTAAGTCCATAGAGTAGAATATGGATTTGGTTGTTGATTGTGTCGGTGATGTGACCATAGAAAATAGGGTCAGGCGCGTCTTTGTAGCGGTAAAGAGCCATTTTGGCGTCAGTGCTGTTTTCCGGGCACCTGAGCCGCAGGAGATCGCGCCCCTCAGCGTCTTGCAAGCTAGGAGGAATATGGAATGCATTCAGCAACTCAGGGGCGATAATATTGGCGTAAATGGCGCGTTTTTCGGGATATGGGAGGCGGTTGATACCGCTGATAGTTGAGGGCATTAGTTGTATGTTGGGAAACTGGTAAATTGTTTTCTTTAGCTCTTCTGGCTATTTTTCTTGGCTCATGTATGAAAAATGTGCAAAACGACATGAATGTCGTACTACGAAATCGTAACGCGATATTTATATCGCCTTTTGTTGTACACATTTAACAGATGAGCCCTTTTCTTTATACTTCTTATACTCTTCATAAACCTCAAAAACCTTACAATCTTCAGAAACCCTATCTCCCTTAGAATCCAAAGCGGCTCATCTCTCTATCGGCTTGGCGGTTTGCGTCACGCTCGGCTATATCATGGCGTTTGTCGCCGTGGCTCTTCCCTTTGGCGAGAGCTATTTCTATTTTGGCGATGCCGTTTTTGAGGTAGACTTTGAGAGGAACGATGGTGTGGCCTTTGATGCGTACGCCATCCCACAGTTTGCGAATTTCCTGTTTGTGAAGGAGGAGTTTGCGGCGTCTCTTGGGGTCGTGATTATAATACTCTCCGCCTTGTTCGTAGGGGTGAATGTAAGCATCAATAAGCCAGATTTCCTCGCCATCGGTTTGGACGTAGGCTTGTTGGATGCTGATGTTCTGCGCTCTAATAGATTTTATTTCGCTGCCACGAAGTTCCATCCCCGCTTCATAGGTATCGAGGATTTTGTAGTCGAATCTAGCTTTTTTGTTTTTGGTGATAATTTTTATGTTCATGGGATTGATTTTAGCATATTTTGGTAGGTTGGGATATTGAGGAATGGTAAATTGGGAAAATGGTTAGCGGGTGACGAGATGACGAAGCGATGAATAATGAGGGCGCACGCAAAGAGAAATCAATGACCTAGTTGAAAAACAACTCTAAGAATGCTATAAATATTAAAGACTCAATGGAAAATAGTGGGGTAGATGTCATTGCGAACCCCCCGTTTTGGGGAGGCTGCCACGTCACAAAAGACGTTCCTCGCAATGGCACATTGACATTGAAAGCAGCTACATATTCAGGAACCATCTCAGATTTTTGGTTATTTAGTTGGATTGGAGGAAACTATGAACAAGAATTATCTTGGAATTGCCATTGTAGCGTTGGGCGGGGTTTGGACATTGGCGTGTCTTTTTGCTGACGCATTAGGATTGGGGACTGTCATTTTTGGATTTTCCCCTGGTTCGACAATTGGGCGTATCCAATTGGCGTTTATCTTTGTGGGCGTCCTTATCGTTTTTATAGGCGTGGCGGTACTGGTACTAATAAAAAACGGTTCTTCAGAAAATAATGGGTTTGGGAACTGAGGTGCCATGTTGAGCTAGCACTTGTAAATTAACTTCTCATTCAAGAGTAAGCTCATTTTGGTTCTTGACTACTACCAATAATAATCAAATCTAGTGTCTTGGCGGTAATCCGTTGTGCTCCTCGTTTGCCCAGTCGCCTAGCTGATCGAGCGGCATCGCGTATATGTTTGACATGAGCTGGAAGTAGCAGTATAGTTAGCATTAGTGGGTCTCCTTTTGACTTTAGCTTTTCCAGCATATAGTCTATCAGGAGACCCTACTTTTCCTTCTCCACACTATTTCCTATTGAGCCCTTTTAATGTAACAAAGGAGAATTATTATGAAAAAACGGATTGTTTTATCGGTCATTATTGCCCTGAGTGTGTTGATGCTGATTTCTTGTAGCCCAGACACGCAACCCATTGAGCCGACACAGCCCCCTGTTGAAGAAAGCCAACCTACAGACGTTCCTCCCACAGAGCCTCCCCCATCTCCCACAAATACATCTGTGCCCGAGCCGACTGCTGTACCCCCCACAGAGACTCCCCTTCCAGAACCCACTCAAGCGCCTACTTTTGAACCTTTGCCTCCAGAACCTCAGGAGATAGACTTTGAGGCTGAGGATGGGCAGGTCTTACATGGCCGGTACTACCCCGCTGCGGTCAACCCCGCTCCCGTGCTTGTTCTAATGCACTGGGCGCGAGGCGATATGAATGACTGGAACGAGATTGCATTCTGGCTGCAAAACCGTGGCTTGGCCGGCACCAGCCTTAATGCGGGGACAGCTCCTTGGCTTACCCCAGACTGGTTCCCGCCGATGTTTGAGGGACAATCCTTTGCTGTATTCACGTTTACTTTTCGTGGTTGCGCGGGTAGATGCTCTTTCCTTGATAAAGATGGCTGGCGGATGGATGCGCTTGCTGCCATGCAAACGGCTCGAGAACTTGAGGGCGTGGACCCAGCGCGGGTGGCGACCTTTGGCGCTAGCATTGGCGCTGACGGTTCCCCTGATGCTTGCGGCCCGCTCAACGTAGAATTTAGCGGTACTTGCCTGGGAGCGTTGTCTTTATCCCCAGGTAATTATTTGAATGTGCCTTATGCGGATGCTGTTGAGGTATTGGATTACCAAAAGCCTCCCAGCCCGGTTTGGTGTGTCTACGCTACGGGCGACAAGCACGCGGCAGATACTTGTAAGTCGGCCACTGGAGATCATTATGAACGTTTTGAGTGGGCAGGAGATTATCATGGTATGGATTTGCTTAGACCAGACATTGAACCAAACACTATGCAACTGATCCTCGATTGGCTGGCATTGCTTTTTGACTTGTAATAAGACAGCATGGTACATCAAAGACCTCCGAGGTTTGTGTATAAAAACTCGGGGGTCTTATTTTTTAACTGATGTTACGCACTAAAACTTGAAATAGAGCTAGCAAGCTGTCAAATACGAAAAGATGGTTTGTAGTAGGGCACGAGAGTGCCCCTTTTCGACACGGACGCATCTTGCGAAGCGGAGTTTTCCCGCTGAAGCAATCTCCTAGAACGTCTGGGAGACTGCTTCGGGGCAAAAAAATGCCCCTCGCAGTGACATTCCCTCCCCATTTCCCAATACACCAACCTACTCATCCCCCGGCAATGGCGTCTGGCACGGCTCGGGTTTATCGTGAGTAATATGAGATGACGCGGCTCCGCTTGAATTGGCGACCAAAATCTCATTTCCTCGCGTGAGGGTTCCTAAACGCGGAGCTTCCCCAGCGTGTGCCATCCAACCGCTAAGCACAAATGGAATTTGGCCGTCAGCCGGAATCCAAACGCCATTATATTTGCGGGCAATATGTAAATGCGTTCCAGACGAAATGCCACCCTCGCATGAGGGATGCCCTATATTCTCCCCAGTGTAGAGATACGTTCCCACTGGCACGCGGCCATCTTCAGCAATATGTAAATATAAAATCACCCATCCTGTTTGCTCATCCCCGTCCCCGTCTAAATCTTGAATAACTGCCCCCAACTCAGAGCGGACTATCAATCCATTAGTGACAGCGGTTACCCATTCGCATGTGGGAACGCACCCTATTTCATCCATAGGAGGAGCGAAATCTAAGGCCGCCCAAGGGCCATTGCCTTCAAATGGTTCGTGCGGCCCGCTTGTGTAAGCCCAAGTTTTCCCAACCTCAAAAGGTAGAACCAAGTGCGGCTGCGACAAACCATTGGGAATTAGCGTCCCAATGGTGGCCGCCCGCGCCCAGGGATCGCCAAACATCTCCTCGTAGAGGGCGGGGAAGCCATATTGGGGGTCTAACGCCCGTTCCCAGGCATACCTGTCATAAAGCTGAGCGAAAAAATACTGCACCGCCACTGTCCCCGGGTTGGCGTCCGCCGGGGGATGGTAAACCGTTCCGTCTAAGAAAGACCACTCCCCCAGCGTCCCGCCCCACCATCCGTAAAACCCCTCCGAAAGAATGTGCGCCGCCCACACCAATTGCCCGTAAAAATCCTTGCGAAATTGGTTTTCCGCGCCCATGGCAGCCCCAAAATCTTCAGCGTGGAGCGGGCCGCCAAACACGCAATTGCTCTGAAATTCCAGCAAAGCTAGCAACAAACGCGGGTTAATAGAGTTCTCTAAAGCTACCATCTCAACTATTTTCGCCGCCGGTGTCCAGCCTGTAATCATCAAATATTGCTCGTAACCGCTCAAAAAGCCGTCTGCCTCGCGCAGATACGCAGACGTGTCAAAATCGAGCGCGGTGGCCGAATACACCAACTCTGCGTCTGGCAAAATGAGGTAAGCGGGGCGGTCTGTGGGTTGTGTGGTGGGGGAAGAGAGAGGCGTTGGGGAGGAGGTGGGCGTGTGAAAGAGCGTGGGCGTTGGGCTGGGAAAAGGCGTTTGGGACGCGGGGGCAGGCGTTTTCGCAGTTGCAGTGGGCGTTGGTGCCATCCCCGAAGCGGGTAAAGGCGTCACCGTTGGCCTTGAGGCGCACGCACTCAAAAGAACTATCAAAAATAGAATACCGCAGAGAGAAAGTTTCTTCATGGTTTTTTGCGCATAGGCATAAGGGCGTGATGGGGTGGATTTAGGCGAGACACGCCTTTTAAAAGTGCGTTGTGTCTGATGTTTTACCGCACAATAATCCGAGTCCCGTTGCCGCGCACATCCCAACTGCAGTGGTTGCGATAGGGCGGGTCATACGGCGGGGTTGTCCAACGGTAAAGCCATTTGGCGTCTTGGTTGCGCATATTGATGCAACCATGGCTCATGGGATAGCCAAAATTATTGTGCCAATACGTGCCATGAATGGCTACACCGCTATCATAAATGAAAAACGTGACCCAAGGGACACCGGGATAAGAGTCGCTTATCTGATCCTCGGTGGCGTTTATTATTCCCATGTGTTTAGAGGGCATTTTGGTTGTTACAGAAAATTGCCCGGTGGGGGTGCGCATTCCCTTGGGGACTTCTTTGACTCCCAGCCCCGAAGACATAGGGGCGTGCAAAACAGGCTCGCCGTATTCAAAGGCGGTTAGCGTTTGGTCGGCAAGAGAAATCTCAATCCTTTTTTCGTGGTCGGGAACATGAATGGCGGTGGGGATATACTCAACTTCAGGGATTGGCCGTAGATGTTCTGGGCGGACGTAGTAGACCAAAGTATCGCTAAGTTCTGAGGTTATTTTGTACCAGGGTTTGCCATCTGGCCCCGTTTCTATTCCTGTGATCCAATGATGTGATTCGTAATATAGGCGGTACGATTTTTGCCAACCCCTGTACACTCCGTAACTATATGTTTGCGTATAGGGAACGGTCACTTCAGCCAATTTACCACATTCAGGTATGCGGCTAAGAGGTTTGTTGTATTGGTAGCGCGTGCGTTGCACATAGGGGCAGTGTAAATATCCGCCCCATACCCGATACCAGAGGTTGTTCCTGCCTTCTTCAGCTTCAACCCGTACTTCGTAGTAGAGGTGGATGAGTTCGTCAAACGTGGTTTCGCGAACGATTTCGCTGTCTAGGCTGGGTTTTACGCGAATGGGAGCCATGTTTTCATCGGTTGTGATGCGCCCAATGATGCCCGGATACGTAGCCCAGATATCCCTGGCCTGTGGGCGGGGAGAAAACCCTGCTCCGAGCAAACTTAAAAGGCCTAGTTTTAGAAAGTCGCGTCGTGAAATGTTACTTGTCATTTTGCCTCCGAGGGACTATTCTAACCAAGGGGCGGGGAGAAGGCAAGGGGCGGGGAAAAGGGGCGACCTGCGGGTTGTCCCCAGAGCGGCCATGGTCAAAATCACCGTGTGGCGCCCGAAGAATATCATCAGCGCGTACTTGAATTTTTCAATCGTGTTTTGCTTCTGGAGGATGGTAATAATGCTTTTCTTTGTCTCTGGGCAGGTTAAGTCGCGAAGACTTTGGCCTCTGACTTAGCTTGTTTTTGTCCAATGGGGAGCAAAACAGAGAAGTTACTACCTTTGCCTTCCACACTTTGCGCCCAAATTTCCCCGTTATGCAATTCAACCATTGTCTTTGCTACCGAGAGACCCAAGCCTATACCTTCGTGTTTTCGTGTCATGTGGTGTTCCACTTGGTAGAAACGGTCGAAGACTCGGAATAGTTCTTTTGCTGGTATGCCAATTCCATTATCAACGACAGAGAGCTTTATGTACCCCGAAATTTTCTCTGCACTAATAAGAACTTTGCCGCCCTCTGGCGTGAAGGCTATTGCGTTATCTACCAGATTGTTTAGAACGGTCGCTATTTTTTCTTTATCCCCATTGATGAATAAATCTTCATCTTGTAATTCTGTCTCTAACGAGATGTTCTTCGCGGTGGTTTTTTCATCGAATTTCAAGAGGGTATCTTGGAGCAGATTGACGATTTTAACAATCCCCTTGCTCATGCGGGCTTGGCCTTTTTGAAATTTATCTATCTGATCTATGCCCTCAATAATTTTCTTGAGGCGGAGCGCGCTCTTTTCGATGACCATCATTCTTTCTTTGAGGTTATCATCGGCGGTTGTTTCTCGAATGACTGAGGCATGCCCCAAAATTAGTCCCAGCGGGGTGCGGAATTCGTGCGAGGTGATGGAGATGAAATCTGATTTGCGGCGGTCTAATTCCTCCAATTCGGCAGAGGTTAATTGAAGCGCGTTTAGCAGGCGAGTGTTTTTGATAGCCGTAGCCGCATGGGATGCCAGTGTTTCGAGTGTGTGGACATCTTCCATAGTGAAGGAAGTGTTATTCACTTTGTTGATAGCTTCAATAACGCCTATTGGTTCATCTCTAAAAAGAAGTGGGACAGCGAGCAGATCACGGGTTTCGAATGTTAGTTTAGCATCAATTTTTCTGTAAATGCTTGAGGTGTCTTTATCGTTTTGGATAACGACCGGCTGACATTTTTGGAACACGCGTCCAGCTATGCTGCCCTCCAAGGGAACAGAGAGGTTTTCAAGCTTCGCTTTTTGTGAGGCGGGAGCCGCGATGAATCTTAGAGCTTGTAATTCTTCATCGTACAGCAAAATAGAACTGGTTTCGCACAGAATAAGTTCCCTGGCCGCTTCGACAATAGAGGCTAAGAGCGGCTCTAGTTCTAGAGTCGAATTCAGATTACGGCTTATTACCAGTAATCTTTGGAGGTGTTTTATGCGCTGGTCTTTAGTATCAGTTGCCATTAAAAAAGCTCCTCTCCCTTTTTGAAATTATAGCATATTTTATTTATCATGCGTGTCTCTAGGCTCGGGCGAAAAATACAAGATAAGCAAACGACATGCTCTTCCTCGGCGTGTTGGCCACCTCAGCGCCTACAATATGCCAATTTCTTATTTTCTAACACATCAATGCAAAATTGCACTACGTTTGGGTCTAGCAGATGTTATAATATAGCATTGCGCAACCCTAGAGATGACGTTTGGGGCTGGAAATGACGTTCTAAAGTAAATTTCCAACCCAAAACCAAGATTGATACGAATTGGAAAACATATTTTAGAAAGGATGAACGAGGAGAAAGAATATGTCAGGACACTCAAAATGGTCCACTATAAAACATAAAAAAGCCATAACGGATGCTAGGCGCGGCCAGGCTTTTACCAAACTGGCACGTGAGATTGAAATGGCAGCACGGGAAGGCGGCGGAGATATTGAAACTAATTTCAGTCTGCGTTTGGCTATCGAGAATGCCAGAAATGCCAATATGCCAAAAGATAATGTGGAACGAGCCATTAAACGCGGAACTGGCGAGGATAAAGATGGCGCGAAGATGGAGCAAATTTACTATGAGGGATACGCTCCTCATGGTATTGCTGTGATGCTCAAGTGTATTACCGATAATCGCAACCGAACCGTGTCTGATATTCGGCATATTCTTAGTAAAGCTGGAGGCAGTATGGGGGATAGCGGTTCTGTAGCTTGGCAGTTTTCCAACGTTTCATATTTTGAAATTCCAGCTGAAGGAAATGACTACGATACTATTTTTGAACTGGCTTTAGAGGCAGGAGCTGAAGATGTTACCGAAGATGGCGATTACATTAGAATTGTAGGCCCTGTAGAAATATTTAAAACCACTCACGACTTGTTGCAAGACAAAGGAATCGACGTAGAAAGTTCTGGCTTGCGCCTCCAGCCTAATCAAGAAATTGCGCTTGACCTAGAAAAAACTTTGCAAGTTGTTGGCGTGATTGAAAAATTAGAGGAATTATTCGATATTCAGGAAGTATACTCAAATTTGGAGATCAGTGACGAAGCCTTAGAAAAACTAGCGGAAGCGGATGACTAACCCCGTGGTAGTAATTGGCATTGACCCTGGCACAGCTACCACCGGCTATGGGTTAGTACGGGAAGACGAGCGTGGAAACCTAGAAGCCGTGACGTATGGAGTGGTTACCACTCCCAGCAATTGGGAGATGCCACAGCGTTTACTAGCCATATACGAAGAATTGAGGGAAATTGTTCAAAAGTATCAACCCGATAGCTGCGCGGTCGAAAAGCTATATTTCCAAACTAATGTGCGTACTGCTATCAGCGTGGGACAGGGGCGTGGGGCAGCATTGATTGCCTTGGCCTCGTCAAACTTGCCTCTTGGCGAATATACCCCATTAGAAATAAAACAAGCTGTAGTTGGCTACGGCAACGCGGATAAAAACCAAGTGCAGCAAATGGTTAAAATGTTGCTGCACTTAGAAGAAATTCCCCGCCCAGACGATGCCGCAGACGCCCTCGCCGTAGCTATTTGTCATATCCATTCTACGGCACGCAATCGACTTACAGAGATATAAGATGACAGAACCTACACTTTTTTTGCGTTTTGGAGCCGCTTTACTAATAGGCGTCCTAATTGGACTGCAACGAGAATATGCCTCCGGTGACTCCGATCAAGAATTATTCGCAGGTGCCAGAACTTTTGCTCTTCTGGCTATCTCTGGGGCATCTGGGGCGTTAATCGCCGATATTTTAGGCTCTCCTTGGGTATTTATTGGGCTGGTTTCTGTTTTGGGAATTTTGGTTGTAGTGGCTTATTTCATCCAAGCTTCTAAATTTGCTTCCATGGGGCTAACTACCGAAGTGGCCGCCTTGCTGACTGTGATAATTGGCGCTATTTGTTATGCCTATTCTATTGAGTTTGCTGCCGCTTTAGGAGTGGCCGTGACAGTTTTACTGGCGATCAAATGGGAGATGCGCAGCTTGATAAAAGTGATAACAAGAGAAGATGTATACGCTACTTTGCGTTTTGCCGTTATCACAGCCATTGTGCTCCCTATTTTGCCAAATCGGACGTATGGACCTCCACCGCTTGATGTTTTAAATCCGCACAATATTTGGCAGATGATAGTTTTCATCTCAGGCATTAATTTTTTGGGCTACATTCTCATTAAAATGGTCGGCCCTCGCCGGGGGATTGGCCTAAGCGGATTTCTGGGCGGTTTGGCTTCCAGTACGGCCAACACGCTTAGTTTCTCTCAGCGCAGCAAAGACGAAACAGAACTGGCAAGACCTTTTGCCACAGCTATCATTGTTGGTTGGACAGTAATGTTCGTTCGTGTCCTTGTTGAAGTGGCGGTAATCAACAAACAACTTCTTTTCACCTTATGGCCTCCCATTGTCGCCATGGGAGTTTTGGGATTGGGATACTCAATTTACCTCTATGTTTCCCAATACGCTTTGGATGAGACAGAAGTTAAAATATCTAACCCCTTTGAGTTAGGCCCGGCCATAAAATTTGGTTTATTATATGCCGTGATCCTGGTCGTCTCGAAAGCTGCTCAGTCTTATCTGGGTGCAAGTGGATTATATATTTCGAGCTTCCTGGCCGGTCTAGCCGATGTGGACGCCATTACCCTTTCAGTAGCAGACCTCACGCTTCATTCTGGCGGCATTGGCCTAGATATGGCCGAAAGAGCGATTGTTTTAGCCGTGATTTCTAATACTTTGGTGAAAGGTGGTATAGTACTATCACTTGGCTCTCGTTTACTGCGCCGGAGTATATGGCCGGCGTTCGTTGGCATGGTGGCGGTAGGCTCGCTTATCTCTTTTCTCTTCTAACACAAATATTTATGATAGCTAGTATACAAGGCAAAGTTACTTATATAGCGGAAGATTATCTTGTCGTTGAAGTTGGCGGAATTGGATACCAGGTATTCGTCCCACGCCCTTTTCCCAGCCAAGTTCGGCCTGGAGAGAATGTGGCCTTGCGGACGCTTTTGGTCATCCGCGCGGATTCGCTAACCCTTTACGGCTTTCCCGAACCCGAGCAAGTGGGAATCTTTGAACTGTTGCTGGGAGTGAACGGGGTTGGCCCCCGCCTAGCGTTGGAGATCCTTTCCACGCATTCGCCAGACACCATTCGCCGAGCAATTATCCACGAGCAAGGAGAACTTTTCCAGCAAGTTGCTGGTGTTGGTAAAAAGACCGCGCAAAAGATAATTCTCCATTTAGAAGGGCGTGTCACTGCCCGAGAAGGGTTTGATGACTTTGCTCCTGCCAGCGAAGTGAACGCGGAGGTTCAAGAAGCACTAGCTGCCCTGGGATACAGCATTGTCGAAGCCCAAGCCGCTTTGCAGACCATTCCAAATGATGCTCCCGAAAATGTAGAGACACGTTTGATGATAGCGTTACAGTATTTCAGTTGATGGTTTTTATTAACTAGACAATATAAAGCAATTCCATTATTATTTGAACAAATGTTCCCTAGTAAGACTTTTTAAATGGCATTAGATATATTTATATATTACGCAAAATTTATGGAGGCGACATGACCGATTTGATCAACCAAATTACTGCTGACCTCAAGCAGCAAATTGAAGCTTTCCGACCTGAAATAGATATCCATGAGGTAGGAATAGTAATGGAGGCAGGCGATGGTATTGCACGGGTTAAGGGTTTATCTGGAGTGCGTTACCAAGAACTTGTTCAATTTGAAGATGGCGTACAGGGCACGGCATTCAATCTCGAAAAAGATAACGTTGGCGTTATTATCATGGGAGACTATACCAGCATTACCGAAGGTATGCAGGTTAAAGCCACAGGGCGGATTGCCTCAGTCCCTGTCGGAGATGGTTTGATTGGTCGTGTAGTTAATGCCTTAGGCAAACCTGTAGACGGCAAAGGCCCCATTCAATTTGACCATTATCGTCCTGTCGAGCGGATTGCTCCTGGCGTTGTGGCCCGAAAAGACGTCGACCGCCCCATTCAGACCGGGGTAAAGGCCATTGACTCTATGATTCCCATTGGCCGTGGTCAGCGTGAATTGATTATTGGAGATCGCCAAACAGGAAAAACGGCAATAGCTATAGATACAATCATTAACCAAAAAGGACAAGATGTTATCTGTATCTATGTCGCCATAGGGCAAAAGAAAGCGGGAATTGCTCGCGCTGTAGCCACCTTAGAAGAACACGGTGCCATGGAACATACCATTGTGATTGTTGCTTCCGCCGATGAGTCTTCTGCTTTGCAGTATATTGCACCTTATGCTGGTTGTGCTATAGGTGAAGAATTCATGGAAACAGGCCGTGATGCGCTCATTATTTACGATGACTTATCCAAACACGCTTGGGCTTACCGCGAGGTGTCGCTGTTGCTCCGACGTCCACCTGGACGTGAAGCTTACCCTGGTGATCTGTTCTACTTGCACTCTCGATTACTAGAACGAGCGGCACGCTTAGCCGATCACTTTGTAATAGTACCTGAAGGATTTTCTGAAGAGGAAGCTTCCCCAGAAGACGCGGTGAACGGAGAGGTTTATGAAGGCCCTCTGGCTTTTGAATATGCAAAGACTGCCTTGGCGAAAATTGACGATTGCAAAATTGTCAAAGTTGCTGGAACAGGAGGCTCGCTCACAGCTTTGCCAATCATTGAGACTTTGTTGGGAGACGTGTCAGCCTATGTTCCCACAAACGTTATCTCCATTACCGATGGGCAGATATATTTAGAGAACGATCTATTTTATTCCGGCATTCGCCCTGCTATTAATGCGGGAATTTCTGTTTCCAGAGTTGGTGGGGATGCTCAAACAAAAGCCATGAAAAGTGTCGCCGGTCGTTTGCGATTGGATATGGCTGCATTCCGCGAATTAGCGGCCTTCGCTCAATTTGGCTCCGATTTGGACGAAGCGACACAGTTCCGTTTGGAGCGAGGTCGCCGCTTGCAAGAGATATTAAAACAGCCTCAATACTCACCGGTTTCTTTAGATGAGCAAGTTATTGTTATTTATGCGGTTACTAGCGGCTATGCAGATAATGTAAAACTTGTAAAAATGGCGGAATGGGAAGAAGCTTTGAGGCAATATATGAAAGTTTCTTATCCAATGATAGGAAATTTCCTATTAGAAAACGGCAAACTCACCGAAGAACTTGAAGCGCAACTTCAAGAGGCCTTAGCCCTTTTTGGAGATAGTTTTGTAACTTCGTAGAAGTTTTAAAATAGTTATTAGGCGATAAGATATGGCAAATGCTAAAGAAGTAAAACAGCGTATAAAAAGCGTCAAAAATATTTCACAAGTTACAAGAGCTTTGCAAGCGGTTAGTGCTAGCAAGGTAAAAAAATCTGTTGCAGTTTTGGAAAAAACACGTCCTTACTCAACAAAAGCTTGGCAAGTCTTACAGCACATTGCAAAACAACCGGCTCACGAGGCATTGCACCCTCTTTTAAGCCGACGTCAGACTATTAAGGATGTACTTGTAGTTTTAGTAAGTGGCGATCAGGGTCTAGCGGGAGCATATTACACCAATATTATTCATTTTCTGCAGACCGAGTTTGATGAACACCAGGCTCATGTTCGCTACATCACTGTGGGAAGTAAAGGCAGAGACATCTTGATGCGCTTGGGCAAAGAGATTTTGGCAGAGTTTAGCGATTTGCCAGCTGATCCTTCCTATGCTGACGTCTCGGCAATAGGGCGCTTGGCCGTAGAAGAATTTCTAGATGGCAAAGTTGATGAAGTGTATCTTGTGTACACGAAATTTGAGAATATGGTAACGCAAACTGCCTCAGTTAAGAAATTGCTTCCTCTTGAGACAGGTGAAGAAAGTCGGGTTACGGGATTTGAGATGGAAAATTCATCCTTAGGGACAGGCGTCTACATCTATGAACCTGGACGCGAGGCAATTTTGGATAACATCATTCCCCGCTTTACCGCGTTGCAAGTCTTTCACGCTGTTTTAGAATCCCTTGCTAGCGAACACGCGGCTCGACGGGTGGCTATGCAAAGTGCTACCGATAACGCCACAGAATTAGCGGGTGTTCTGCAGTTAGAATATAATAAGGTGCGACAGCAAGTAATTACGAATGAGATATTGGATATCGCTGGCGGAGCGGAGGCATTAAAGAAAAGTTCATAAGTCCCCCCCCTTTTTTTGAGAAGATACAAAGAAATCAGAAGACTATTTTTTGGAATAGATTATTATAAATGGTAATGGAGGAAAACATGGCAATGGCGAATGGCCAAATTACCCAGATTTTAGGTGGTGTAGTGGATGTGATGTTTCCGATTGCGAAACTTCCTGAAATTTATGAGGCGCTTGAAATTCCACGACAAGATGGAAAAAAAGTCGTTTTAGAGGTTCAAAAACATCTTGGTAACTCTGAGGTTCGGTGTGTTGCTATGGATGTTACAGATGGTTTAGCTCGGGGAATGTCAGTAATAGCAACTGGCTTCCCAATCAGGGTGCCAGTTGGGGAGCATGTTCTAGGGCGTGTATTCAATGTATTGGGTGAGCCTATTGATGGAAAAAAACCTCCTCAAGCAGAGGAATATTACCCTATTCATCGTCTAGCGCCTCCCTTTGAAGACCAAATCACAGACGTGGAAGTATTTGAGACCGGCGTGAAAGCCATTGACCTGATTGCGCCATTTACGAAAGGCGGAAAAACTGGAATTTTTGGTGGTGCTGGTGTAGGCAAAACCATTGTCATCATGGAACTAATTCGCTCTGTAGCCACCGAGCATGCAGGAAACTCCGTGTTTGCTGGCGTTGGTGAACGAACTCGTGAAGGCACAATGCTTTATCGCGAAATGCTAGAGACAGGCGTGATGAACGATACGGTTATGGTTTATGGTCAAATGAATGAACCCCCCGGTGTGCGTTTGCGTGTTGCCCTTTCAGGTTTGGCCATGGCTGAAAAATTCCGTGATGAAGGGCGAGATGTGTTGATGTTCATTGACAACATTTTCCGCTTCAGTTTGGCGGGCGCAGAAGTTTCTGCTTTGTTGGGACGTATGCCTTCCGCCGTGGGTTATCAACCTACCCTAGCTACAGAGATGGGCGCACTTCAAGAGCGAATTACTAGTACTAAAACTGGTTCTATAACCTCCATGCAGGCCATTTATGTCCCCGCAGATGACTACTCTGACCCCGCGCCAGTAGCGACTTTTACACACCTAGACGCCACCATCGCGCTTGAACGTTCCATCGCCGCGAAAGGGATTTACCCAGCCGTTGACCCCCTGGCCTCTACCTCCCGCATTTTGGAGCCAAGTATCGTGGGGCAAGAGCATTACCGAACTACTCGCCAGGTGCAAGAAGTATTACAACGCTACAAAGACCTTCAGGACATCATCGCTATCCTTGGCATGGAAGAACTAAGCGAAGAAGACAAACTCACCGTTTCCCGAGCACGCAAGATTGAGCGTTTCTTCTCTCAACCATTCTTTGTTGCCGAACAGTTCACCGGTCTTGATGGAGCTTATGTCTCGCGCGAAGAGACTGTCCGCGGCTTCCGAGAGATATTGGATGGCAAACACGATGATCTTCCAGAAGAAGCCTTTATGCTGGTTGGCACGATTGATGACGCTGTAAAAAAAGCTGCTGGTATGACCAAGTAATTTACTTGTGGAGGCATTTGTATGCTTATTCGTTGTGAGATTGTTTCCCAAGACCGCCTAGTATTTGAAGGGGACGCGGATATGGTAGTTGTTCCCGGTACTGAAGGTGAAATGGGGATTTTGCCCAATCATATTCCTTTACTTGCCACTTTAGCATTAGGCACCATCAAGGTGCGCAATGGTGATGCGGAAGAGGTTTTTGCTGTTACTGGTGGTATAGTAGAAGTTCAACCAGATATTGTTACCATTTTGGCTGACGCGGCAGAACATGTTGACGAGATTGATATTGAACGCGCTGAAGCAGCCCGCCAACGGGCAATAGATTTTCTAGAGAAAGGCCCATCGCCTGATGCTAGTACGTATCTGAAAATGCAAGCCGCTTTAAGTCGTTCAAATTTGCGTCTAGAACTAGCTAACCGGCGGCGTAAACACGGGCAACGCGCTCGTCCACCAGGAATGGGTTCTTAGTACAATTTAAATAAGAAAATTAATCACAGGTACTAACCCCACGGGTTAGATAGATGAAAGATTAAATTTTAGGATAAGTGATGCCACTTTTTTCTCAAGACATTGGAATTGATATTGGAACATACCACACCATGATTGCCGAAGGGGGGACTCTCCTTGTGCGTGAACCAACGGTTGTGGCTATTGCCATTGAAGAACAAAAGATCGTTGAACTGGGGCAAGAGGCGAAGAATATGTACGGTCGTGTCCCCGAGTCGCTTGAGATAGCGCATCCTCTACGGAATGGGGTCATAGCTGAATACGAGATAACCGAAAAATTTCTTGAACGCATGATCAGGAGAGTCACAGGTCCAATTCGTTTTTTTCATCCTAGAGCTATGGTTTCTATACCGTATGGAATAACTAGCGTTGAGAGTCGCGCTGTTCATGAGGCGGTCTTAGAAGCGGGCGCACGTGAAGTGTTCTTGATTGAGCAGCCACTCGCAGCCGCACTGGGTGTAGACCTTCCCATCAACACGCCCACCGGCAACATGATCCTTTGTTTGGGCGGCGGAGCTACTCAAGCTGCTGTGCTGGCAATGTATGGAATTGTGGCTGCCGCAACTCTTCGCGCTGGTGGAGTAGATTTGGACGAAGCTCTCGTCTCTTATGTGCGCAGAAAATATGGTTTAGTGATTGCTCAACCAACCGCCGAGCGCGTAAAACTAGAAATTGGCGCGGCTGTTCCTCAAAAAGAAGAGAAAAGTATTACCATCCAAGGGCAAGACCAAGTTTCAGGATTACCACAACCCCTTTCGCTTAACACAGGGGAAGTTATTGAAGCCTTCCAAGGCCCATTGGATGATATTATTGAAATTTCCCGAAAGGTTCTTGAGAAGACGCCCCCAGAGCTAATTTCAGATATTATTGATCGCGGCATTGCTTTATGTGGCGGTGGAGCGCTGTTGCCGGGTATCGACAGCCTTCTTACCAAAGAATTGGGCGTTCCTACCTACTTAGTAGATAACCCGACAACATGCATTGTAGAAGGCGCGTCTAAGGCTTTAGCTCCTGGAATATTCCCAAAAATTAGACGAAACCTAAAATCATAGCAAACCATTCTCAGAAAACCAGAAACGGACTGTGATACTGAAAATGCAGTCCGTTTTTATACTTAAACTTAACATCCCCAAAAATTTTGGCTCATATATAAATATTGTGCAAAGCGACATGAATGTCGTCCTACGAAAGCGTAACGCGATATTTATATCGCCTTTCCCCGCACACTTTCAACAGATGAGCCAAAAATTTTATCGTGCTGATGGTATAATGCACTTGCTTATTTATGGGATGGCTCTCCTCGAGCTAAAAACTAGTTAACACTTTTTCCCAAAACCTCAGGTCATTGCGAACCCTCCCGCTTTCTGGATGTGTGGCACGCTCTGCGCCCCCCTTGCGGGGCTCTCCTTGATTACTTATACATGTTTTGACCACTTATAAATCTATGTTCGTTGACGAAGTAATAATTCACGCAATAGCAGGAAAAGGCGGAGATGGCATTGTCCATTTCCGCCGAGAAAAATACGTCCCTCGCGGTGGCCCCGATGGAGGAGATGGCGGACATGGTGGAAACGTGGTCCTTTGCGTTGACACCCATACCAACACCCTCTCAGATTATCGGCACCAAAAAGATTTTCGCGCTAAAGATGGCAAACGCGGAGGCAGACAAAACCAAACTGGAGCCATGGGCGAAGACATTATTCTCTACGTCCCTCCAGGCACACTCATCTATGATCAAGACACCAACGAGCTAATAGGCGATTTGATTGAGCCAGGACAAACTCTAATAGTTTGCGAAGGCGGACGCGGGGGAAGGGGTAACGTCCGGTTTAAAAGCTCCCGCAACCGAGTGCCGCGCATCGCCGAAAAGGGAGAACCGCCCGAAGAACGCAATATCCGCTTGGAATTGAAACTCATCGCCGATATAGGCATAGTCGGCGTGCCCAACGCTGGAAAATCCACCTTGCTTTCCGTCATCACCAATGCCAAACCCAAAATAGCTGCCTACCCCTTTACGACTATCCAACCGCATTTGGGCATAGCCGAGCTAGATCTCGACACCCGGCTGGTTTTAGCAGACATCCCCGGCCTCATTGAGGGCGCTCACGCCGGAATTGGTCTGGGACACGCGTTCTTGCGCCACATCCAACGCACACGGGTACTTATTCATCTCCTAGATGGATTATCAGCCGAACCGATCATTGACCTAGCCCAAATCAACACCGAATTATCCCTTTTTGACCCCCAACTTGCGGAAAAACCACAAATCATCGTCCTCAACAAAATGGACCTCCCCAGCGTTCAGGAAAGATGGCCTCAGATCCGAGACGACCTCAAAGAACGGGGATACAATGACGTTTATGCCATCTCAGCGGTCGCCAACCGAGACATTCGCCCCGTTCTCTATCGAGCTTTCCAGCTTCTAGCTGAAACCCCTGACCTCAAAACGATTCAATCAGATGTTGATAGCACCTCTATGCCCATTTATCGCCTAGACGCCGACCCCACTGCCTTCGAAATCACCGAGACCCCTGAGGGATGGCGGATAACCGGCAAATCCCTAGAACGAGCAGCCCTGATGACTTATTGGGAACATTACCAATCTGTGCGCCGATTTCAGAGCATTATGGAGGCCATGGGCGTGGATGAAGCCATGCGCCGCGCAGGAGTTGAAGTGGGCGACACCATTCTCATTGGCGAATATGAACTAACTTGGGAAGAATAACGTATTATGCACCTTGGTATTTTCGGTGGAACATTTGATCCGCCTCACATAGGGCATTTGGCATTGGCATTTGAAGCCTGTCACCAACTAGAACTAGACAACCTATTGTGGGTTCTTACGCCATGTCCTCCGCATAAACCAAACCAGCCAATCACCCCTCTCCAACAGCGCATAGAAATGGTTCAAGCGATAGTAAAAAATGAGCCAAAATTTGAACTTTCTAGGGTGGAAATTGACCGGCCTGCCCCTCATTTTGCCGTTGACACAGTAGAGATTCTGGGGGATAAATACCCAAACGCGCGTCTTGTTTACTTACTAGGAGGCGACTCCCTGCGTGACCTCCCCTTTTGGCGCCAGGCGCAGAAATTTACGCGTCTCGTTGACACCCTAGGCGTAATGCATCGCCCCCGCGCCTCTATAGACCTCTCTGCCCTCAAACACGATTTGCCCAACCTGCGCGAAAAACTTTTTTTCATTGAAGCACCCTTATTGCAAATCTCATCTACCGACATTCGCCAACGTGTTCGTGGCAATCGTCCCTATCGCTACCTTTTACCCCCATTGGTAGACAACATCATCATCAAACACGGGCTTTATGCCTCACGTTTCTAACATCGAATTGCTTTCTTAACCACAGCTTAAAAACAAAAACGGCGCACTTTTAAAAAGTGCGCCGAAGTTTGTAGTAGGGCGGGTGGGACTCGAACCCACACGGGTATTAACCGGGGGATTTTAAGTCCCCTGCGTCTGCCAATTCCGCCACCGCCCCGCATTTTATTACGCGCTTAATTTTACACAGCCTCTCTATCTGGTCAAGGCCTATGGCTTATGAAATTAAGCTTTAAACAAAGATATGGTACATTTTAATACTTATGATCATAGCTTTTGTAGTTTTCTAGCTACCTGACAGTTTAAAAATTAGCCTTGGTGATAGAACGCGGATGACGTTGATTGGGCAGGTTTGCGTGGATTTTAATCCGCGTTTATCTGCTACATCCGCGAGGCCGTAGGCTATCCGTGTTCTATTTTCCTGCTTTTGCCAAAGTGTCCGGCAGCTAGGTAGTTTTGAGCGTTGAAAGCAACAAAAAAATCAGAACAAATCCCAAAGCGCGTTACAATTAATTAGAAAACTAGCTCCCCTGCAGTTTTAATTTGGACACGGATTGACACTGATTTCCACGGATTTTTTTGTTTTTTCACAGAAAAATCCGCGTTTTCCGTGTTTATCCGTGTCCGAAAAAAAGTTTTTCAGCATAAGTGTCATGCGGCTAGTTAGAAAAGGATGTTCGCTAACTCGGAGCGATACTCTCGTATAATGGGATGAGAATGATCTAAAAGCTCAAACAGACCTAAAATTACTTGGTGAGCTTCTCCATCGCGATAATGTTTATCTATTCGCAACACGTCCAGTAATCCATCCAATGCAGCTGGAATATTCCCCATTTTAATCAACTTAAAAGCTCGTAAATAAATGGCATCCACTTTTGTGTTTTGTGAAATATTTGCCGCTTCAAAATTGGCTAAAGCCAGAGCAAGCGGACGTAGTTTTTCAGCATCTCTATATTCTGGGCTGGGAGGAAAATTCTCGAGCAATCGGAGAGCTTCTGGGCTTTGGTTTTGGCAAAGAAGACTTTTCGCCAAAATCAGTCTCGCCTTGGGTTGGGCAGGTCGTTTGTTGAGTACTTCTCGAGATGTATCTTCCGCCTCTTCCCATTTTTCTTTTTTAAACAAACTTTGAGCCTTCTCCAAGAGTAGAGAAGCCGACCCTGACGCAACTTCGTGTATAAATTCTCGAATTTGATAATCAGATTTTATGCCGTTGAATTCATTCATCACCTGGCCGTTTTGGAAAGCCTTAACGGATGGAAGATTGTAGATATTGTAACGCTGGGTGAGTTGTGGATTCTTTTCCACGTCAACCTTGGCTAGACGAAATGCTCCCTGTTTTTCACTGGCTAATTGCTCCAAAAATGGCGTAAGGGCTTTGCAGGGAGCACTCCAACTAGCCCAAAAGTCCACTACTACAGGCTTCTTTTGAGAATAGGCTAAAACTTGATAGCCAAAATTAGAATCATTAGCGTTGACAATATCAGAATTTGACATATCGATACATTAAACCTTTGGGATCAATGAGGAAAATGTCATTGCGAACCCCGCACTTTTTAGGAGGCACTAGCAAGCTGTTGTTATTCGGGTTCTACTATGCCAGGTTGTTTTATTTCTAGTACCTCTCCGTGAAGATTGACGATTATTTTAAATCCCATCATGCCCATATAGGCACGGTTATCTTCAGAAAGACCAGCTTCTAACACTTGCTCAAATTGTTGGTCAATATTCTTAAGTTGTTCTTTTAGCATAGCACGCGAAAAAATATCTTCCTGCCCAAGCATTTTTGCCGCTTGTTCGCTGATGATGTCTTCGTGACCTTTCATCATATCTTGCATGTGTGCTAACACTTGGCGATCTATTTCCTGCGAGGGGATGTGGCGCTTGAAGCCAGCATCATCTACAACGTAGCATGATTCTTGACCTACATTGGTGGTTTCTACAACATTATCGTATTCATCAAATACGAGACCGGCGAAGAGAGGTTTAACAGACATAATAAAATAGGGACGTACTATTTTTTAGAAATTATTTTCGATTACTATATACATTTACACTAACTATTTTACGATGATTTTTGACGTTCTTCAATAGCACCTAGCAAAATTGCAGGCGTGAGGCCTAAGACGAGTTGCACTTCACTCATGGCACAGGGAGCACGTCTATAGCAGTTCCGCTTTCTTCATATGCCCACTGCTTTTCTGGCGGAACATGCGGATTAGTCCAGAGATAGAACCATTTTGAAGCCCTAGAGGGCAAATTTATGCACCCATGGCTGCGTGGTTTCCCGAAGTCATTATGCCAATAAGTACCGTGAAGAGCGACACCTTTTTCAGTGAAGTAAGTTGTCCAAGGAACCCCTGGCAAATCGTAACCATTATAGGCCAAATTCCCTGCCGCCATGTGGCGTGAGGGACGCTTGTAATTAACAATATGTCGCCCAGGAGGAGTAGAATAGTGCCCAGTGCTGAACACTGCCCCCGTGGCGGCCTTACTAACGAACACTGGTCTGTTCCATTCATAAGCAATTACTAATTGGAGGTCTGTTCTAATTTCAATCCGTTTCGCGAACGAAGGTACATGGGGAGATAGCATCGCTAATTCTTCTCTGGGAATGATGCGGAGATGAGCAGCAGGGACATAATATATTAAATCCCATTTATCCTCCTTGATTTCGTAGAACGCTCTTCCATCTGAGGCGTGAGTTATAGCATTTACCCAATGCGTGGTCTCGTAATAAAAGCGATATGCTACTCGTGAAGGTAGATTTGCATTCCACAGAGCATCTGTAAAAGGGACAGTAACTTCTGCTAACGCGCCTTCGCTGGGAAGTGCCTCGACGACAGGATTGGGCAGAGTGCGCACGGGCTGGATGCCTCCAGAGTGAGCGTAACCCCCGCTACTAATCCGATACCAAACACGGTTATAACTTGGCTCTTTATCGCCTATAGTGGCCTTAGTAATAGGAACGATCATATCTTTCCAGTACAGGCGCACCCTTTCGCTTTCAAAAGAAGGTTTCTTGTAAACAGAGATATTTTCGTAAATCACCCGGCCTTGTTGTTGGTCGGACAACTGTTTTAAAGGGCTAAGATGAGTGCTGAAAATTCCTAACAGCCCCATTCCGCTTAATTTTATAAAATCCCTGCGTGAAATTGAACTTGATTTTTGCATGTGGGTAATGAATTACTCGTCACTCTTTACATTCTGCCTTAGTAATGGATGTTAATAGTAGTTCCTACTTTAGCCCACTGAAACGCCCATTTGGCATCAGAAGTGCGTAAATTTACACAACCATGGCTCATAGGAGTACCAAAATTATCGTGCCAATAAGTTCCGTGAATGCCGTACCCTTTGTAAAAATACATTGTATAAGGTACATTCGGCAAATAATACCCAGGACCGCTCATGGGCGCGTAGCGATATTTTACATAAATGCGATAATGCCCGGTCACCGTGGGGTGCATCCATGTCCCCGTAGAAACTATGAAAGAATTTACCAGATCCTTGCCCTTGTATGCGTATAGCCGTTGAGTTGAAAGATTAAGGTCAAACCAACGTTCGTCAGATTCTACGCCCGGTGGAAGAGAGGGAGCGGGGGGCAGCGTTGGGGCGGGTGTGTTCGTGGGGAGCGGAGTTGTCGTGAATGTGGCCGTAGCGGTAATGCTTGGAGTTAATGTGGGCGTGAGCGTTGGGGATGGCGTGAACGTTGGGGTGGGGGTAAGAGTGGGCGTAAACGTGGCCGTTGGGGTGGGTGTGAAAGTTGCCTTGGCGAATTGCATCGCCCCCGCGGATGTGGGCTGAAACGCTGAGAGAGCGAGAGAAAAATCGGGCGTCCAGAGCCACGCAACAAGAACGGTTATCACCATAAGGATGCTCAATGCCCAGGGCAAGAGCGCGGGACGAGACACGATGAGCGCTTCGGGCGCGAATGGTTCGGTTACCAGTTTGCGCTGGGGAGGAGCATTAGGCTCAATGGCTCGCCAACGCTGAATGGCCCAATGCAACCCCTTCCGCGCTTTTTGGCTGGTGGGATTGATAGCCAAAGCTTTTTTAAGATAGGCAAGACTCGCTCTGGGAGATGAGATGGCGGCCAAATACAGCCATGGCTCTTCGGCCTCTGGGGCCAACTGAGCGGCTTCTAAGGCTAATCGCCGGGCGGTTTGCTTATCTCCATTGGCGAGGGCGAGTTTCGCTTGTGTGAGGACTTCTTGCGCTAGTTTCATGGTTTACAGTGAATGTTATTGTTCTGGAGAAATCTGTTGCCGTTCTAAATAGCACATAATTCCGTCTGCTATTCCTTTGGCGGCTTTATACGGATCGTCTATTAGAAGCCATTGGTCTTTGTTCATATAGCCTGTTTCGATGATAACCGCTGGGGTGATAGGGTTAATTTCACCAAAGGCATGGTATTCGGTCATATCTCTCGTGATGCGGTTTCGGTCAATAATAAGGCCAGTAGCGGCGGCATAACGGTTTTCGAGACATTTTAATAGCCTGGCGGCTTGTTCGGGACGGTGATTAGACTGTGTTTCAGCAATTTTGAAACCGCTGGTGTGACCTTCTAAATATTCGCATGTATCGGCGTGAATTGAAACGAGGGCATTGGCTTCGTAGCCTTCCAATCTTTCATCAGACTCTTTTAGAATATCAACTGTTACTCCATAGGCCTGAAGGTGTTGCCGAGTCAAATCTGCTATTGTGTAATTAATATCTACTTCTCTGTAGCCGCCCAAACTATCAGGGCATACCGCGCCGGTATCATATCCCCAATGCCCCGCGACCAGCCCCACATGGAAGTTAGGATGGGGTGTGGTTGTTGCCAAACCTGGGACGTTTGCCCCTTCCCAGCCAAGAGAGCTTAAATTAGCCGCAATACCTGTGGCAGGCCAAGCGGTGAACAGAGTAGCCATAAGTGTTGCCGCTCCGCAAACTGTGATGAGCGTTGTCAGCGTTCGCGAGATGATTTTCCATGCCGATTGTCGAAACAGAGAGTTTTTTTTGGTATTCATTGGTACAATGAGGTAGTTGGTTAATTGGTTAGTTAGCTTGGTTGGTTTGGTAGTTCCTTATTTTACCCCATCTTCAAGCTTTCCCGCTAATTTAATGACATTTACTCAGGGCAAACGCATTTGAACACTCAAAGTGATTTTGAATCAACTCAAAATCTACCAAAAGAAGTCAACTTGCCAATGGCACGCAAAGCGAAGTTGACTTAACCTGCTTGAGCAGGTTTTTTGTAGCAGGCATGGAATTGATTCCATGTCTATATGCGATTGCCCCGGACATTTACTTGTTACGCATTACATATCACTTCCTAGGTACAAAATAATGACTGAAAATCTCACCAAACAAGAACAGAAGATATTGCTCAAAATCGCTCGTCTGGCATTGGAAAAGAAAGTCCGGGGGCAAAAGCTTCCTCTCATAGACCTAGAGACCCTGCCACAGCGTTTGAGAGAAAAAGGAGCTTCCTTTGTTACTTTGACCAAAAAAGGGAGCCTCCGAGGCTGTGTAGGAACCCTGGAGGCCTTTCAGCCCTTGGCTAATGATGTTCAGGCGCGAGCGGTCGCCGCCGCGCTTGATGATTTTCGTTTTCCGCCTGTTACCCCAGATGAACTTCCAGAAATAAAAATAGAAATCTCGCGGCTGACACCTCCGCGGCCATTAGAATACGAAACGCCAGAAGAATTGCTGGAAAAACTTCGGCCTGGGATAGATGGCGTTGTCCTTCGGGATGGGATGCGGCGAGCAACCTTTTTGCCGCAAGTGTGGGAGCAACTTCCAGAACCGGAGCAGTTTTTAAATCGCCTTTGCTATAAAATGGGCGCATCCATGAACGCCTGGCGGGAAAAGAAACTGGATGTGTCCATTTATCGCGTGGAGAAATTTCGAGAGTGAGGAGTGAGTTATGTCCGCCTTATTACCTAATTCCCTCATCATAAAAGGATAACAAAAATGAAAAACTTCTACAAATGGAATTTGATTTTGGTTTTAGCCGCTATTGCCGCCCTGTTGATTGGCTGCGCTTCGCCTCTCCCGCAGGAAGATGTTCAGGGTGAGGGGAAATCAGCCTCCGCCGAGGCGACCAACGCCCCCACCTCCACGCAAACGCCTGTACCGAGTGCCACGCCAACGCTTGTGCCGAGCGAGACCCCCACTCCCACGCTCACTCCCATCCCAGCTTGGAGGTTGGAACTCATCGCCGAACTTGAAGCGGCA
>Ga0164318_10000825_pt1 | contig 25570 bp, 27 predicted proteins | sample GuaBasSedimGuay9_FD_113734 | JGI IMG/M metagenome (GOLD analysis project Ga0164318, IMG submission 113734) | Subseafloor sediment microbial communities from Guaymas Basin, Gulf of California, Mexico - Guay9, Core 4571-4, 0-3 cm | ecosystem: Environmental > Aquatic > Marine > Hydrothermal vents...
TAAGCCCCCCTAAACGGCGGGAGTAACTGTGACTCTCTTAAGGTAGCCAAATGCCTTGCCGGGTAAGTTCCGGCGTGCATGAACGGACCAACGAGGGCCCCGCAGTCCCAGCCCTCCGCCCGGCGAATCCACAGCCCAGTGAGCAGTCTGGGCCCACCCGGCTGGGAGAGAAGACCCCGTGGAGCTTCACCGCAGCCAGACGTTGTGGCTTTATCGGCCATGCGTAGCGTAGGCGGGAGCAATGAATCTGGGGCTTCGGCTCCAGAGGATGCGACCATGAAACACCGCCCATGGCTGATGAAGCCGCTAACCCGAAAGGGGACAGCGTTTGGTGGGCGGTTTGGCTGGGGTGGCACACCCGTGACACGAGATCACGGGTGCGCAATGGTCGGCTCACCCGGGACAGAAACCCGGGGTAGAGGGCAAGGCCAAAAGCCGGCCTGACTGCGAGTCTAACAACGGGACTCGCAGGGGGGAAACCCGGTCCTAGCGATCCGTCGTGTCCCCACTGGTGGGGGCCGGCGGTAACGGAAAAGTTACCCCGGGGGTAACAGAGTCGTGGCGGGCGAGAGTCCACATCGACCCCGCCGTTTGCTGCTCCGCTGTCGGCTCTTCCCATCCTGGCGGTGTATAGGCCGCCAAGGGTAGGGCTGTTCGCCCGTTAAAGGGGATCGTGAGCTGGGTTTAGAGCGTCGCGAGGCAGCTCGGTCTTCTCCTGCCGGGTGCGTTGCCGCCTGAGGGGAAGGCCCCCCTAGTACGAGAGGAACAGGGGGCCGGGGCCTCTGGTCTACCGGTCGTCCGACAGGGCGCGCCGGGCAGCTAAGCCCTAACGGTTAACCGCTGAAAGCATCTAAGCGGGAAACCGACCCCAAGACGAGGCGGCGTAGGGCTCCCCTAAAAGAGGGGCTTGATAGAGCGGGGGTGTAAGGCCCAAGGCTTCGGCCGAGGGCTTCAGCCTGCCGCTACTAAAAGCCCGAGCCCAGTTACCGCTCTAATGGGATTGCCCCTGCGCTTTTTTCTAACGATATGAGGTTAGTGAAAATGATGAAGCTGGTATTGGATCCTTATTACGAAGAGCTGGGTTTTTTAGTTGCCCAACGAGGAGGATTTCCTGTCATTAATGTTGAATATAAGGAGTTTCCTGATGGTGAGATGTATCTACGAATTGTAGATTCAGTAGAAAACGAGGATATTGCTATAGTTATGAGTGGATATCCATATCAAGATAGAGCTATATTAAGAGCTGAATTGTATGTTGGAACATTGAAAGATCTCGGAGCTAGGAACGTGTATCTCATTTTTTCGTATTTACCGTATGCAAGACAAGATAAGAGATTCCTCTCGGGAGAGTGTATTACAGCGAAAGAAATAATTAAACATATGATATATGCGGGCGCTGATGAAGTAATAACGTTAGATGTGCATTCGGAAGATGTATATAAAGTCTTTGGGTCTAAATTTAAAAATTTAAAATCGAAGACTCTTTGGATAAATTATGCAAGAAAATATGGCGATGATATCTTCTTTGTATCTCCGGATAAAGGTAGAGAAAATGTAATCAAAGAAATTGCACAGGAGGTAGGAGCCCCATATATCTCATTTTATAAGGAGCGTGATCTTAAAACGGGTAAAATTGTTAAAATTGTACCCGAGGACGAACGAAAGTTAATAGAGCTAGCTGAGCACAAAAAAGTTGCATTCCTTTTTGATGATATAATAAGTACTGGAGGTACTGCTAGCCGCGTAGTAAAAGCGCTTAGGAAATTTTTTAGAAAAAAAGTAATTACTGCATTTACTCATGGACTTTTTCTACGGGGCTCAGTAAGAAAGCTTCTAGATGCTAAGACGGATATTATTGTGGCTACAAATACTGTAAGAAATATATTTGCATTTGTAGATGCTTCTGAAGTTTTCGTTAGGTATTTGAGAAGTAAAAGTTAACTTTAATAGATTCACATATTCCTTAATAGGATAGGGGAATAGTTTGTTGGACGAAGATTATAGTTTTGAGATCCCAGATAATTTAGTTTATCCTAAAAATTTAGAGAACTATTTCAAAGAACTTTTACAAAAAGTAAATATAGCATATGCTATAGCGATTAAAGCTAGATCTAAAGGCTTGGATCCAGCAACACTTCCAGAAATTCGGATTGCTAATGATATGGCTACGAGAGTAGAAGCTATTACTGGACCAAAGGGAATTGCTAAGAGAATAAGAGAATTGCAAAACGAAGGTAAAGAAATCGAGGAAATAGCTTTTATAATTGCTAAAGAGATTGCAGAGGGTAAGTTCGGCAGCCAAGACCCGGAAACTATTATTAATCAAGCAATAAAGACGGCAACAGCTATTCTGGTTGGAGGAATTACTGCAGCGCCTCTCGAAGGCATAACACATGCGAAAATAAGAAATGATGGACATCTTGCAGTTTATTATGCCGGACCAATTAGATCTGCGGGTGGAACGGAGGCGGCTCTGACGGTGGTAATTGCTGATATTGTTAGAAGAACTCTCGGCTTAAAGAAATATGAACCAACAGAACGAGAAATAGAGAGAATGATAGAGGAAGTCATATTATATAATCGTTTCTCTAATTTACAATATCCTGTAAGTAAGGAGAAAATAAAATTTGTATTAGAACATCTTCCAATAGAGATTACTGGGGAGGGTACAATAGATACCGAAGTATCTGGACCATATAGAAATATGCCAAATATTGAGACAAACCGTGTAAGAGGTGGTGCAGTTCTTGTATTAAATGATGGCGTTATTGCCAAAGCTAAGAAGATACTTAAAATTACAGAAAAGTATAAGATCCAAGGCTGGAATTGGCTGAGTGATTTAGAAAATATAAGAAATTCGATGGAAAGTGATAAAAGCAATAAGGATAAAATAAAAGGAAAAGTGCATCCAAACCCAGCATATCTTAATGATGTAATTGCTGGAAGACCTGTAATTTCTCTTCCATCACGAATTGGAGGATTTAGATTAAGATATGGTAGATCTAGGAATACCGGCCTAGCAGCGGTAGGAATACATCCCGCAGTAATGATACTTCTAGATAATTTCCTAGCCGTCGGGACACAAATAAAACCAGAACGACCGGGAAAGGGCGCAATCGTAATGCCCGTGGATTCTATAGAACCCCCGCTGGTAAGACTTAATGATGGAAGTGTAGTTAAAATTAAAGATGAGATTGAAGCCTTAAAAGTAAGAGATAAAGTCGATAAAATTCTTTTTCTAGGTGATATTCTGGTTGCTGTGGGTGAGTTCCTAGAAAATAATCATATAATAATACCGTCACCTATTGTAGAAGAATGGTGGGTGCAAGAATTAGAAGAAGCTATTAAGATAAAAGGATGGAAAAATAATTTTGACTTAAAGGATATAATTGAGAAAGCAAGGACAGAACCAAAATTTTCCCTAGAGCTGTCTAGCAAGCTAAAAATACCTCTACATCCAAGATATACATATTTTTGGAGGAATATCCCTGCAAAAATGCTACGGTATCTAAAGACAACCCTTAACAAAATAACTCAACCACAAATTCCTTTTGATTCTAAGATTAAAGAAATTTTTGAGAGGCTATTTATAGAGCATCAGATTAATAATGGGATGATTATTCTTAATAAAGACGACTTTATAATTCTTAAAGAACTAATGAAAAGAATTAATATAAAACAAGAAGATGAAGAGAAGAATGCTTTAGAAATCATGAAAAAATTAGATATAAGGATTCTGGATAAATATACTGCCTTTATTGGTGCAAGAATGGGAAGACCCGAAAAGGCCAAAGAACGTAAGATGAAACCACCAGTTAATGTTCTCTTTCCAATGGGATTAGCTGGAACGAGAACGAGATCTATAATAAAAGCAAGTAAAGGAAGAGTAAAGAGTCTGGTAGAGGCTATGGACAGATTCTGCCCGACATGCAACATTCATACATATGAATATAAGTGTCCCAAGTGCGGAAAAAGAACGATCTTAGCTTATAGATGTCCAAAATGCGGCTATGAAACTATTGCTCCAATAGATAAATGTCCAAAATGCAAAACCGAGATGGTCAATTACAGATCCTATGAGATTGATTTTTCTAGGTTAGTTAGAGAAAAAATCAATTCATTAAAAGTAACCTTACCAAAAGAAGTAAAGGGTGTAGTTGGTTTAACATCAACAAATAAAGCTGCAGAACCTTTAGAGAAGGGAATATTTCGAGGGAAGCATAATTTATTCGTATTCAAAGATGGCACAATCCGTTTTGATGCTACAGATGCACCGTTAACTCATTTTAAACCGAGAGAAATCGGAGTAACAGTTCAGGAACTTAGAAAATTAGGTTACACTAAAGATATTCATGGAAGAGATTTAACAAATGAGGATCAAATTGTAGAATTAAAGGTACAGGATATTATTATTAACGAAGATGGTGCGGAATACTTAGTTAGAGTCTCACAGTTTATAGATGACCTTCTAGTTAAATTCTATGGCTTAGAGCCTTTTTACAACGTAAAAGAAAAGAAGGATCTGCTAGGGCGGCTTGTCATCGGATTAGCACCGCATACATCTGCAGGAATAATAGGCAGAATTATCGGATTTACAAAGGCAAAAGTAACTTTTGCTCATCCATATTGGCATGCAGCTAAACGTAGAAACTGTGACGGAGACGAAGATGCGATAATTCTCCTTTTAGATGGATTAATTAATTTTTCTAGAGAGTTTCTACCAAAAACTAGAGGCGGAATGATGGATGCACCACTAGTAATAACTACAATATTAAATCCAATCGAAGTTGATAGTGAAGTATATAACATGGAAATATCCAAGCACTTAAGCCTAGATTTTTATAGAGAATCTCAGAAATACCCGCTACCTACAGATATAGAAAAACTAATTGAAATTGTAGAAAGAAAGCTAAATAAACCAGAACAGTACTATAATTTTGGATATTCATATGAAACGGAAGATATCTGTAGTGGTAATATCGCCTCTTCATACAAGCAACTTAAAAATATGCTTGAGAAAATTAGAAAGCAGTTCAATATAATGTCCAAAATCTCTGCAGTCGATCTAAAAGAGATAACTGACAGGATCATTGAGGTCCATTTATTTCCGGATATTCAAGGAAATCTAAGATCCTATGGAACACAACAATTTAGATGCTCTAGTTGCAATAAAAAATTTAGGAGGTTGCCTCTCTCTGGAAAATGTCCTCGTTGTGGAAGTAAAGTAATTCAGACAGTCTTTCAAAAAGGAATTCTAAAATATGTTCCAACTGTTAGAGATCTCATAAATAAATATGGTGCATCAAAATATAACATAAGCCGTCTAGAAATATTCGAGAACACTGATTTTTTCATACTCACCGGCGTTAATAAAAAAGTAGATTTAGCTCAGTTAATTGATAATAATATTTCAAATGGAGAAGAAGGCAAAAAATCTAGCTATAGACGAGAAGAAATCAGAAAACAAATAATTTCACTTGAAGATTTCCTTTAAGATTTCATCTGTACAATAAGATTTTTGATAACCTCTGGATCCGCATTTGTTTTGATGGCTTTTCTATCGAAATGCGTCCTGCAGGCACAAAACCCCAACGCTCTTAAAACTTCTACAATTTCATCAGAGGCGGGACTAGAAGTATGCAATTTCCTGGAGATTTCCTGTAAGTTGTAATATAGAGGAATATTATTGCACCCAAGTTCCCAATCTATTATTTTTAATAATAGTAAACGATTCTTACCGTTAATTTCCAGAGCATTAAGAGAACGTATCATCTCATCACAGAAAGTTTCATTAAAAATTTTTCCTAACCAAAGTGGGCCAAGAAATTTCAATTTTTGTGTCCGAAGGTTCTTACTAATGTTAGGTCTAATTCCATATAACATATCAAATTGTAGAGACTCTCTATCATAAGCAATCCACCCAATTTCTTGCCAAAAATTGTTAGCCTTAAGTTTACCCTTCTCTACAATAACCCCTACTTTGATAAAATGACGTAAGAAGAATCCAAAAAGAGGTATTATCGATCTAGAAAACTTAGATGCAATACAACCAATACTATATAGCAACGCTCTAATAGCAATCTCCCTATAAAATGGATTTTTTGTTATATAACTTCCATATTTTCTTAGACAGGCTTCAGGAAATTTTCCTGCTAAAGGTGCTGTGTCTGTGGCTGTTATTAGTAATAAGCCTCCATTCTTCACATTAGCCAATCCTGCTGAAAGAAATGGTGCAGGTGATCCATAGGGATCTATCTCAATGATATCTAAAATTTCTCTCTGATTTCTTAAGTGGTATAATAAATAATTAGCGTCATTATTGAAAATCTTTATATTCTTGAATTTTTCTGTCGATTCCTTATTAAAATTCATCAATTTATATGCTCTCGGCTCTATATCATTTAAGAGAATGTTTATATTCGCAGCTAATTCATTAGCTATACGAAACCCACGAATTCCGGTACCAGCAAGAGCTTCTATATATGTGATATTATCTTTTGGGTATAATCTATAGTATGCCAAAATTGCAGATAGAGAAATATCTCTATTTATTTCCATTACGGGGTTATAAAATACAGGAAGAGCAGCGGGTAAATAGTCGCTCTTCTTTGGAAGATAATGGTCGGGATCTGGAACAAATATGCTTGTAGTTCCCTCTAGGACTCTACGTAAGATCAAATTATTCCATTCTATTCGTTCGTCGAGAAATTTTGCCAAGAAATCTCCCTCTACACTAAGCTGCTGAGTAGAAATTTTTAAAAAGTTGGCGGGCCGGGCGGGATTTGAACCCGCGACCTACGGGTTTCTTCTGTCCCAATATTCGAAGGGTTCAATAAAAGCCCGTCGCTCTTCCATGCTGAGCTACCGGCCCATTTTTAACTGAGGAGATTTATAATGTGTTTAAGAAGAGTATTTTTCTAATTTGAAGGTTTACACCAATTTATTGATTGAGAGACCTTGTAACTATATAAATATTACTTGTTTAAGAGCACAAAGATTATTTCGTAAATTAATTGACAAACTCGCTTCAGCAAAAAATGAATGATTTAAAGCCAATAAAAAAGAGAAAAACCAAGGATTCACTTAAGAACCAGTTAAATTCACTAAGATAATAAGGTATAGGTCTCTGGTAGCATGAGTCTATTACCTGTTTTCCTATAATAGAATCTTTGGGATTCATTCCATATGATTTAAAAATGATCTTGTAATGTATGAATGCAATAAAGATTAAGATCATCCTATAGAATAATCATGGGGGACTACAATGCCTATCGCAGATCCAGTACTTAGAGAGATTGCTAAGAATGCCTTATTAAAAGTCAAAATATGTATGAAGTGCTATGCCAGAAACCCACCATCTGCAGTAAAATGCAGACGATGCGGAAGTAAAAGACTCAGATGGAAGAAAATGAAGATGAGCGCTAAGAAATAGGAGGTTTATAATAATGCCTATCTATCATAAACCAGTGAAGAGGAAACCTACTGGTGGTAGAAAAAGATCTTTCAGACAGAAAAAGAAAAGGCACATAGGGAATTACCCGACGGAAACAAGAGTAACTACTACTCAGGAGTACCGAAAGATTGTTAGAACGAAAGGCGGTGGCAGAAAAATACGACTATACCGTGCAATGTATGCGAATGTTGTAGATAAAGAGACAGGAAGTTATAAGAAAGTAAAAATCCTCGGTGTTGTTGAAAATAAAGCTAACAGAGAATACAAGAGAAGGCAAATTATTACAAGAGGCGCGATTATTGAAACAGAAATTGGTTTAGCGAAGGTATTAAGTAGGCCGGGTCAAGATGGCGTAGTTAATGCACAACTCCTCAAAAAAGAAGAATAAATAGGTGATTTAAATGAGCCAAGAAGGCCAAATATTAAAAAATTTAGAGGGTAAAATAATCAACTTTAGAATCGGTAATAGGAATCCTAGATTCAGACAATTGATTGTAAAATTCGAAAATCTTCCTAAGGGTCTTAAACCTGATAATCTTATTGGCCGAAGAGTAATTATTAAATGGAAAAAGAAGATTTTCAGAGGAAAAATCTTCAGAAAGCACGGAAAAGATTCGCTCTTAATACTTACGAAAAAAGGTCTTCCAGGTCAGGTTCTTGGGGATGGAAAGGTATATTTAGTATGATCTCCTATAAAATCGAAACTCTTGCTACAAAAATTTTCTCAAAAGGAAAACTCTGTTCTTTTATGATAGAAATTCTAAGGCCCAAATCATTCTCAACTTTTTGAACGTCGCTAAAATTAGAAAGAGAGGAAAAAACAAGAAAAGCCTTCCCAAGTGGATTCAAGAAATTCCTTATGTTTTTTAAAAATTTCATAATAATCTCATTACCCATATAGCCACCCATTAGCGCGAGTTTCTCATCTAAAGGGAGATGAGAATCGAATGCTGAATCGCTAGGAAGATATGGTGGATTAAATGCAATATAATCAAATTTGAGATTTCTAACGGGCTCGAAGAGATCCCCTCTCCGCAGTTCAATGGGTATCTTATTAAGTTTGGCATTTTCTCTTGCACATTCGATTGCCTTGATATTAATATCTGTAGCTATAACATTAAGCCCCAACTTGGCCATGATCAATGCAATAATGCCCGTTCCTGTACCAAGTTCTAGAAAAGAGCGCCCTGGTTTGACATTTTCCATTAGGGAGTCTATGAGTAAAAAAGTATCTTCAGAGGGAGGGTAGACCCCCCTACAAAGTTTGATTTTTATACCCATGATTTCCAGCATAATAAAAGCGCTCATCAATCTCTTAGTATACTATCAACGATGAACTTAAAAATGCGCTCTCTATCTGTTTGTACAGTATATCTATCAATATAAAATACTTTCGTATCGCTTCTTTCTCTAATTTCCTTTATAATTGGATGAACAATTTTAATAGGAATTATTCCTATAATTGTCTTTTTCGACTCTACCAAATCCCGTACCACGTTTACAAAAGCTTGAGAAATGAGTTCCATTTTTCCAATCTCATCAATTACTACAACATCCGAGTTGTCAATCAACGCTCTTCTAAGAGCTGAAACCCCGATATCATTTAAATCTTTGATATTAACACCATATTTAGAAACACGGAAGGGAGACCGAATATCAACACTAGCAAGAATTCCGAATCTTTTACTTCTGATATCGAATAGCCTAAATCCTTTCCTAATATTTCCTTCTCGAAACTCCTCACAGAGAATACCAGAAATTTTTTTACCATGCTTTTCTAAGAAAGCAATAATCTCTCGAAGCAACGATGTTTTTCCGGATGCTGGTGGACCTGTTATGAGAAAGATTCTCAACAACGGAAATTCCCCCTAACAACATAACTTTAATAAAGGTTTGGTGTCAAGACAAATATTATAGTAACCCCTAAAAAAAATAATACACTAATTTTATCGGAGAAATAGAGAATGGTACAAAATCTAAAAGAGGACTTGCTATCGAGAGTCTGGAAGCTTCTCATAAATAACAATAGTAGATTAGAGGTTAGTAAAATTCAGGAGCTACTCTCAAACCCTAATATAAAAAACAAAGATATTGAGAAAGCAGTACAAGACCTACATAACTTACATCTTATTGATTATATTAACGAAAATGGGGATTTAAAAGTAACCAAAAAAGAAATCTTAGGGGAGATTTATGACAAGCTACCATGTCTTGGATGTGATCATCTTAATGAATGTAGAATTGGCGGTGAAAGATTTTCGCCAGAAAATTGTCAATACTTAGAATTATGGTTGCATGAAGCTCTTAAGAAAGATTAGATGGTATTAGGGGCTACCCCATCGCCCAATAACAGACCTTTCGGTAGTATCCTATTCGCTCTCGGATTTATAGAAAAAGAAATCACGGGGGAACTCCGTAAACCTATCTGGATTTTTAGATATACCTCCAAGTATAGTACCCTCCTTAAAACCCAAAAAACGAAGAAAAGATCTTATAATTCTTGGGCTTCTCATATCTTCTATACAGGAAGCCCCAGAGGAGATTATTAAAATAAGATCCTTTTTATTTAGAATTCTATTGATCCCTCTGATCTTAGAAATTAGTCTAATTTTATCCTTGAAGTTTAAATATGTGAAATCATTTAATGTAAGTTCTATTGGCTTTCTAAATTGCTTTATAAGATGATAAGAACTCATGCTTAGTACTTTGGGAACATCAACTATGCTTATAGAGAATAGATTAATAGTTTGGTTTGATAGGAAGTATCTTAATTCCTTCTCATTTTCGACTCTTAGAGATATTATAGCTAAGTTTTCCTCACTAATTTTTTTAAGTTGCTTTCTAATAGTCTTAAATTCGTTTGGTAAAAGTGTTATTCGAAGATATGCCCTTGTAGGGCTAATAACTTTCTCAAAGTGGTCTAGAAAATCTCTCATCTTAATTAATATGTAATGAAATGAACTACTAAATTTTTTTATTCTCTTACTAAATTCTTGTTGATGAGAGTTATTCGAGTACTTATTAGATATATCTTCTCCTCGAAATATTAACTGCTCTACTGAAAGCCCCACTTTTCTAAAACCAAGATATTTGGCAGCTAAAATTAGGTTCAGTAGATCAGAGTCCTTTATTGGAGATAAAAAAAGATCACAAAAAATTTTTTGTTTCGGCATAGTGATTACTCCTTGATGAAAATAGATAGAATATCATCATCTTCAAGCTTAAAATTAAGTCCAACGCGCATTTTAGGAATTTTGGAATTTTTTCTCTCAATAATAGCATAGCGGAATTTTTTAACGAAATCTGTATGTATCTTCTCTGCGGCATCTCTAACCGTGGCGCCTTCTTTCAAAACAAGGGCACGTTCTTTAATTATATCTCTTTTTCTTGTCCATACTCTTATTAGGCCTAATTTATTTTTTAACAGATTTCCAAAGGTTTTAATACTTTCAGGTTTTTTTGCCGAAAAAGATATACATGGGATTTTTGTACAAAGGTCCTCAGGTAGGATGACGCTTTCCACCAAATCGCTTTTTGTAAATACGATAATCGCCGGCTTAAATACAGTGCTATCATCTAGCGCTAGTGTTAAATCCTCGATTGTAGCGGGTCCGTAAATTTCTAGAAGACCATTTGACACATTCAATGACCTAAGAATATCGGCTATATCTTCTTCTGAATAACCAATATAATCTGCACCAAGAATTTTTAAACCACCTTTTCGTCGTTTTTCAAACTTTATTGGTGGTAATGGCCTATCGACGATTATCTTTGAATTTCTGAGCGCCCCGATAAGAGTATCTAACTGCCATTGAATATCTTGCGTCAAATCAATGATTATACTAACGAGATCCGAGTTTCGGATAAGGCCCATAATTTTTTTCCCATGCAATATGGAAGATGGGTTTGGAGAAGCGATGGAAGGGAAGTCAATTAGTTGAAAGTAAATGCCCGAAAAACGAAAGATTCCAACAGAGGGAAAGATGGATTTCTTTCCTATTTGTATTTTAGATCCCGTTAATACGTTAAATAGAGTGGTTTTACCACTAGCTGGGACACCAATTAGAGAAATCTGAGCGTCCCCTTCTTTCTGGATTATAAAAGCAGGATGAGTTCCTGTTGTCCTTTTTGATAGAGCTTTTCTTTTTTCTACACTCAATTTTAATTTTGTAAGGGTTTTCTTTACCTGCTTTAATAACTTCTCCGTACCTTTATGCTTTGGCGCTAATGCTATGAACTCTTCAAGAGCCTTAATTTTATCTTCTACTGTTCTTGCTTCAAGGTATCTTTGGTATGCAGCGGCAGCTTCAGCGGTTAAATTTGTGGGCATCTTTTAATCACACAAGATTACATTCCTAACAAACTCTTTAATTCCGAATATTTTTATTCTTTCATCCACGAAAAAAGAAATCAGTATCTTAATTTTAAATTATTTTCGGTACATAATAATTTAAAATCTAATTAATAAATGAAAGAGACAGACTCCTAGGAAGTCAGTAGCACATTAGGAAATCTTGGAGGACGTAAGATGCAATTCCATAAAAATGCGCTAAAAGTCATATTTCTTTTATCGATGATTTTAGTCACCCTTGTAGAGGGAATAAAGCCTCAGACAGTATTCAATGAGACGACAACAACAGAGTCGAATTTGAATATAGAATCGTCGATAATTTTTCCAACAAGTAAAATCGAGGTTAGGGTTTCCCGTATTATTGAAACTAACAATTATCTGTATACTTGGTTAAATGATACAATAGAAATTCTAAATAAAAACGCATCAGCATTTAATGGCTTCATTATCTATTTTCCTAAAGAGATCTGGGATAAAATAACTCATATTAGTGTTTTTGGTAAACTGCTTAATGAAAATAAGACGAAATTAGAATGGAACTATTATATTAGTACAAAAGACTTCCTAGCAATTTCGATCGATTTGAAAACTTTTGTAAAACCCGATGAAACGTATATTATATACCTACATGCGGAAGTTCCAAATTTAGTAAGAATGTCAAAATCTGAGACTTCATTGTTTTTCTCATACGATTTTCCGCAAAAGGTGTTAATTCCATATAATGTAACTTCAATGACAATAGAGTTTCTCTCTCCTAAAGGTTCAAGTCTTATTGATAATGAAATATATCCCAGTAATGGATCTATTAGTGGAAATTCCCTGACATATGATCTAGTTAATGTAAGCGCATTTAACGATTCAGTAAGCGTCAGTTCTATCGTATGGACACACTTTGCTTGGACGATGAACGAAATTCCCCTTGGCGTCCCCTTTGTAGAACGAACAATTAGAGTTAGACTGGATGGGACTGTCGAGATTTCAGATCATATAAAATTGGAAGCTAAAGCTCCGGAGTTTATAGGATCTATGACGGCAACACCATGGAAGACAAATAACTTCACGATCGGCTTAGCGAAAGATGCGAAAAAAATTAGTGTAAAAGATGAATTCGGTGATCTAGAATGGGCCAGTGAAACTAATAACTTTGGTACCGAAAACATAACAATAATCAGAATTTCCTTTAGAGTTCCGATAATTGCGAAGACAACTGTGGATATCTATGTTCACTTTGTAATATCTGGGGAGAGTCAAAATGGGTATTTTGATGCAGAATTTCCATTAGCACCTAAAATAAATGCCACAATAGGAACATTTATACTAAAGATAGAAGGCGGTGAAAGGAATATAATAATAAATGGGCCAGAAATCCTAAATAATCAGGTTAAATCTTATAAACTAGTAGGTATAGGGCTATCAAAAAAAGAAGTAATTTCTATTATTGTTAGTAATCTATATCCATCCTGGAATGAAGAAATTAATATGAGATATTTATTTACGCTAAATTACTACTTATCAACATGGTTGCTGATCTTTATTATAGTATTACCTCTGACCTCTTCTGCTCTCTTACTAGCATTGTATCTTAGCAAAAAAGAGGAGATATTATACGTTCCTGAAATAATAGAGAAAACTAAAGTTAGGGAAAACATCCTAAAATATATTAAACAATATGAAGCATATATTGCTCTTGACGCACAATTAGAACAATTTGTACGAGCAAAAATATTAACAAAAAGGCCCACGAGAGGAGCATTAGAACAATTAAATAAGAGGATCAGAAATCTAAGAAGTTTAAGAGATTCATTATATGAAATTTCTGACCGATTAGAGAAAGAGCCCGAGCTTTCAAATATAACAAATAACTTAAATGAGATAGAGACTAGAGTCGAATTATCCAGAGAAAGATTACTTAACGAGATTCAAAGATTCTTGAGAGGAAAAATAAAACGAGCAGTCTTTATCAAGAGATGCAAAGATATATTGAAGGTTATTAAAGAGGATTCCGAGCGGAGAAGAAGATACATAAATCGTTTAAAGGATATTCTTATGGTTAGATATGGTGGGAAATAACTATGATGATAGATGATTCAATGGAACTAGAGGAAATAAAAGTAAATGAAGGGCAGGCAGCACTATCCCCTAAAAGAATACTATCCTACTTTAAAAAAATATTTAGACATGGAAATAAAGAGGTTGGTATTATACTTGACGGCCCGAATATACTCAGGAAAGTCGGTGGCAAGAAGATCTCACTAAGGGAGATAAGAGAAAAATGTGAGAAATTAGGCCACATAACAAGAGCAATTGCCGTGTTAAGTACCGATGCACCGGCGCCGCTTATTAAAGCGCTTTCGAATAGTGGGTTTGAAGTAATAATTCCACCAGGGGATGTACATGTCGCTATTGCGGTTGAAGTTATGAAGATGATAAAAGAGCGAGACATTGATGTTATAATCGTGGGAAGTCGAGATACAAGATGTTTACCTATTTTACAGAAGATAAAAAATGAGGGTGCTATCGCGGTAGCTATGGGATTTGAACCCGGATTTGCCATAGCTTTAAAGAATGTTGCTGATGAAATAATTCTCCTAAACCCCACAATACATGAAGAAATAAGTGATTAGGGGTGAGTAGTATGAAGGCTTTAAAATCTGATAGTTATCTCTTTTTAAGTGCAGCTCTGTTAATACAAATTCCTGAAACATATCTAATTATCCATACAGGAGCGCAAATCTCTGATACTTACCTCGTTTTAATATGTGGCTTCTTAAATGCAATCGGATTATTTGTGATTATGACTGCGATCTTTAATTACTTGAGAGCAAGATTAATGGCAAAAAGGGAAATGGAAACTAAGTTATTAGGAATAGTCGTTGCATTCATGACACAATTTATCTTATTTATTTGGATATTCAGCGAATCAATAACATCAGCGATTTTCTATGGAAAAATTTTAGAAGCTTTTATATTTTCACAAGTACTTTCCATCTTTATTCCTCTTACAGCAATCGTTATATTAAGTAGTAGATAAGGGGTGATCTTTATGGAAATTAAAAATTTTAGAATTAAAGGAAAATATAAACGCCAGAAAAGATACTACTATAAGGTTGGTTACGTACGAGCACTTGACAAGAATAAGGCTCTAGAGAAATTTTTCTCAATGCTTGGTTCGATGGGAATTAAAAGAAATGAAGTTGAAATAATTGAGATCGCAGAGGTGTCGATAGAAGAAATTAAGAATAAGACGTTATCAAGAATAGCGGGCCTGGAAAAGCCATCAATTTTAATTGATTAAATGAGGGCTTTACTATGTCTAAAGAAGGAAAAATTAATGTTAATGAGATTAGACGAAGTTTACAAATAAAATTAGAGAGATTGATGAGTCTCGAGCGGGAAGTAAATACTTATCAGCAGTTAATTGAAACGAGTACTATTCTGCTTTCTGAATATTTAAAGATCAGAAAGGCAATAAAAGAGGTCATGAATAGCCAAAAAAAAACTTATGAAGGGTTAATAAACATTGGTCCTAGAATTTTTGTTCCAGGTATTTTGAATTTTCAGGAAGAAAAAGTGGTTATGGATATTGGTAGTGGCATCGCTGTTAAAATGTCATTAAAAGACGCAATAGAGAGAATCGATCAAGAAGAAAAAAGAATCCGAAATAATATATCAACGGCACAGAAGTTAATAGAACAAGCGTTACAAATGTCATCAAAATTACAGCGTGAGATAGAGCAGCTTAGAGCATATCTCCTAAAACTGGAAAAAGGTAAGGGATAATCATCTATTACTAAATTCCTTCTCAATTATTTGTAATTGTATAGAATATCTGGGATCCTCGTTAAATCCTTTTATTACTTCATTATAAGAAATCTCCTGTACAGAAAGTTTATTTAGAACATATCGATAATCTGCTGGAGACTTAATAATTCCGGTAAATATTAGTCCCTTTACTAGTTTCTTTATGCTCTTTTTAGCAAATTTTATAACAGCGGATGGTATTTTAAGATCAGAATTGATAAGCTCCTTAAAATCGAACGCAGGAGTTCCTTGAATATAGATGCCGCCCGCTTTACGAATAATAATACCAAGGACATCATTAAATATTTTCCTAGTTAATGATGAAAGAAATTCTCGATTAAAAATAGTACGTAAGGGGAATATCTGAATTGGCTGTTTCAATGATAAAGTGCTCTCAGAAAATCTAAATCTACTTGTTTTTATAACTGTAAAATAGCTTTCTATAATCTCAGGATATACGACAGGTATTTTATTTTTAAGACAATAAGTAAAAATATTAGATGGCCGTAGTGCTTGATTTTCCGCAATATCGCGATAATCTCGTAATCCTGTCACGATCGCCAGTCGCATCGCCCAGTAAATATCATCAGGAGATTTGCTTTTTTTAGCAATTAAAAGCTGTCTATATTTTCCTTTATCCTGTTTTTTGACTTTAATAGCAATCTTTAGTACTTTCCTGATTAAGTGCAAATCTGGCAGGGGTTCTCTATTTTCATCAAGCCTTAACAATAAGGATATTGTTCCTAATGTAGGAGCCCAAGTCTGACAATATACCTTATATGTATAATTTCCTATTGCGATTTCGCTTCCTATAAAATTTTCTGGGATTTTATGAATAGATGGTGCAGGGACTGTTGTTAGATTATTAACTATAATATCTTCTTTTTTGGCAGTAATTTTCTGTTCTGCTGTTTCTTTTGAAATTTTAGTAAGAGGAAGATAACCCACTTTCGAATACTCTGGTTTGAGTATGCGCTTTAAATTTTTATCCAAATAGATACCACGCAGCGAGAAGAATCTTGTTATTATTGTGGGAGTCAAATTATTGCCACTAAAATCCGTGTTACTCTTTATTGTCATAAGTAACTTATTGTAAAAGGACTCTATATCCGAAGCCCCAAATTCGTCTTTATAAAGTTTAAAGAGGGCGTCCAGTACAGAGCTACTTATTTCTTTCTCCTTAGAAACCTCGAGTAAAACATCCATATTGGGGATCGAAATCACAACATCAGAGATCATTCCTAATGTGCGATATGTTGAGGTATCAACGACTGGAAGTCCAACGTAATCCCAACCTTTTTTAACATCTTTTAAATTTGGGGAGACCATCTTAGAAAAAGTTTCCAGCTCATCGATCAATTTTTTAATTAGTGAGATTTCTCTTTCTAATGGATCCATGTATTCGATTGGGACCTTTTTGTTCTCAATCATATTTGCTAGCTTTCTTTCCTCCCTACGAAGCTTGTTTATGATTCCTAGGAGCTTTCCATGTATAGATGCAAACCAATTATTGAATTCGATTAATGTAATCTCCTGTGCTGCGACAGAATAAAGTTTTTGTTCTATCATTTTAACGATTTTCTTACTTTCGTTCATTAAAAAAACATATTCTGGGGATTTTTCATTCATTGTTTTTAATAATTCCATACGCTTAAGTTCAAGATTGCTCATTTCTCGAGTTAATGTAAGGATGTCTTGTGAAATGCGGTCAAGTTCGCTTAACGAGAGTTTTTTTTGGGCCATATTTACCAAAGTGTCAAGACGATTTATCCTATTCTGTAGTTTTTCATGTTGCATCTTAATGCTAAGGTATTCAAGTAAACTATTGATTTCTTCATCGTTGAGCATATAAGGCACCATCATTTGAATAATCTACGAATTTTTTTAAAAATCTTGATATCTCAAACGATCTGAAAGTTTTTGTAAAAAGATTTGTTATGGAATAAAAGCATTAACTAGGTTTTAACTTTAGACTCAACAATACATCCCATATTATCCGGTTTAGCAATTAAAACCAATCTAGCATAATTTTTGATAGCACTATGAATTTTATGCACAGCTGCACTCTCTGCTAGTGCAATAATAAAACCTCCAAGGCCAGCACCAGTTATTTTTGCGCCAAGAGCACCATTTTTTCGGGCAATATTTACAAGAGTTTCTAGCTCTGGTAAGTTTACACCTATCGCATCGAGTAGACCATGATTTATATTCATTAGATGGCCAATGGTTCTTAGGTTTTCTCCAGCTTTGCTAAGTAGAGTCCAAGCTTCGTCTGAAATTTTACCCATAATTGAAAAAATGTCATCTATCACTCTAGGAAAATGCTCCCTTAAGATAGCTACATTTTTAACAGCATGCTTTGTTGATCTAGGTAATCCGCTATCAGCTAAAATTAAAGTGAATTCGGGGGTATATTTACTCCTTTCGATATTAGGCCCACTGCTACTCTTCATATATCTTATATATCTTATAAGTCCTCCAAATGTTGCTACAGTATTATCGATTCCACTTGGAGTACCATGGGAAATTTTTTCGGCCTCGAAGGCCAGTTTATTTATAAAGTTTTTATCATAATTAATTTCTAAAAATTCAAGCATAGCAGTAATAACTGAAACCGCGGTTGCTGCAGAAGTTCCTAGACCGCACGAAGGAGGGACATCGCTGAAAATTTCAATATGCATACCATTCAGCGGCTTCTGATCGATTAGATCTGATATCTCTTCTATGACCTTACATATTGGTAAAAATTCCTTTGGTACACTTTGATTTCTTTTCCAAGTAACTTTGAGGTCCCTTGAATGTATTATTAATTCGTCACTTATTTTTCTAATTTTTGTTCTGACTCTCAAATTTATTGCTGTCGCTATTGCGGGGTAGCCATAGACTACAGCATGTTCACCAAAAAGGATGGTTTTACACGGTGCTGATGCAACGACTTCTTTCATTTATATACACCAAGGAGACTCTAATATATGTAACCGATACTCATTCTTTCGATTATAATCTTTAAAAGAATATTTCTGATATCTTCATTAAATCGCTTACCTAACTCAATCTCCTTTGTTGTTATATTATACTTTTGTATTATTCTATTGATATCGCATTTGCAAGTCTCTTTAGGTATTCTCTGTAAGCCTTTGATTTTATTTATAATCTCCTTGAAATCTATTGGTGAATCCCGATTATAAAAGAGAATAAGTATAATATTGCTTTTATCTTCTATTTTAAGTCTCTTAATTGCTTCTGATATTTGTGTAGTTCCAGCTAAGCGGATCAAAAATTGTAGATTAAATTTTTTTGCTTTGTTGATTCCATAATTGAAATCTCTGATAGATAGGTAAAAGGGAATATCAAGGACTCTCTGATCCAAGAGAATCCAGCAAGGGATTGGTTGTATCAAGAATTCTTTTTGGGGTAATTTATCGGTTGACTTCAAAAATAGGTCAAGGGAAACGATTCTAAAGTAGAGAACTTTCATAGTGAGGTTTTCAGTAACAATCACGGTATTACCCCAGTATTATAGTCGAGATATCTCTAGAATACACAGAAGAGACTTATCTTCTTAATAAATATGTCTTATGAAGTTTGCGAATATGACTCTTTGGGGGTATGGGTACATGACTATGAAATTGATAACAGTTCATATTCCCGAAAAATTTTTAGAGGCATTAGATTCCCTCGTAGCGGATGGTAAATATCCTAATAGAAGCGAAATAATAAGAATTGCTATAAGAGATTTTCTAAAAGATGAAGTTTGGAAGAAAGAGAGAAGAATGATACCCGTACTAGAGTAAATTTCCTTAAATTTTTTAAAAGTATAAGTAGAGATGATCCCTAATTTGATGTAGTAAGAATTTCTGCAGAGCTATCTTTAACTAAAATTGTGTGCTCAGACTGAGCCACCCAATTTCTATTTTTTTCGATGAGTACTGGATAGGGTATAATCAACTTCCTGCTTATATAATTAGCTAAATTTTGTTTTAGTTTGCTGTTTCTAAATTCCCATCTTATCGCAAATGGAAGGAGACGATATTTTCTATAGAGTCTTATAAGTGTAGTCTCTTTCGGATTTAGCGAGTTAGATGAAATACTGAAAATATATGTTTTATTTGGGTTAAATAGGGTACTACTATCCTTTTCGCTTGCTACGAGGAAAGGCTCTATTGCTAGAATCATACCTTTTTTAAGCTTGGGAGATTTTCGTAATATATTAGAAGATGGTTTGTTAGGTATAAAAATTCCTGTATGGAGTCTCCAAATAGAAATACCATGACCACCCAAATCCGTTAAGACTCCAAAACCGAAGTCACGAGCAGTTTTCCAAATTATTTTGCTAATATCATCTACTCGCATACCGGGCTTGATTTCACTAATTGCAGCACTTAATGCTGCTTCGGAAGCGCGTATAAGTTCTATATACTTCTTATCGACGCTTCCTACAGGGAACGTTTTTGCAGTATCAGAAAGCGCACCAGCAATACAAGCACCTAGATCTATTTTGACAATATCTCCATTACGGAGAATTGTACGGTCTCCATATGGCGATGTATAATGTGCAGCGATCTCGTTGATAGAGACATTTACTGGAAACGAAGGCATTGCATCTTGTTTTCTAATAAATCTTTCTAATGATTCACATATTTCTATGACCTTCATACCTGGCTTTATCTTACTTGAAATAACTTTAAGAGCTCTAGCTGCGATTCTACCAGCTAATTTTAAGTTTCTGAGAAATTCCTTATTCATAATAATTCCTTCTTTCCTGCAATATAGAATGAATAGATTAATAGAATGAGGTAGATGCTAACAGCAGAAAATATCGGAATCAAACGAGTATCAATATAAAAACCGAAAAATGCGATCTGAGGAAATATAATGCTCATGTATTTTAATGTTCCAATAACTATGAAAATCCCAAAGATCGTCCAAGAGAGTTTCTCCCAATCAGAGGCTTTAGATCTAGCCAATCCCTTAATTCTTCTTATTAAACTTGTTATCAGGGAAAAGAACAGAACGAGAACCATTATATTGTTAAAAGCGGGACTCCAGAATACGGAACCTATAATGAAAAAAACAAGAATAATGCTCTGTAATAGCAGAATTTTAGTTTCGGGTATTTCTACAGAGGGGTCATATTCGTGAGCACCCTGATATATTAAGTATAGAAAGTCTCCCAAAGCCGCTACAGAGGCGATGCTCAGGCTGATATTATATATCATAGGCAAAAGGGAGAACCAAATATTGGGTAGAAAATAAATCCAATCTTGTAGAATAACAAGGTAAAATCTGTAAGCGATAATGATAGAGATTGGTAAAACGCAAAGTTCGATTATTACTAAAAGGCTTTTTACTAGCTTACTTTTTTGCACTCTATCACCTAGCATATTCGGAAAAAGATATAGAAAAGAGAAGATTGCTAAAATGGGTGAAGTCACAGGGATACCAATCAAAATAATAAAAAACACTAGATTAAGAATGTAAAATAGACGATACATCGGAGAAAGTCGACTAGTAGCTTCTATAAATATGAAAGAGGCACGGGTTGTGCGTAATTTGTTAGCATAAACAATAATAAACCATGGAAAATAAAGAATTAACGGCATTAAAAATTTTATAATCCAATAGAAATTTGGATTAATAGAACTAAAATATGGTGGTAGCTCTACAGGTATAAACCAAGATATTACATAGAAATATATCAAGAGAGATATCGCGAAAATATCTACGAGTAGAGAATATACCTTCGGTACTTTTTTTTCTTGTTGTTTGCTTTCAAGAAGGGGTATACTCTTAATATCAACCCATCTAATATTCTCATCATCTTTTTTTGCCAATTTAGGGGATCCTCATTCCAATTATTGATTACTGAGCCTTAATGTTATATATTAATGCGGGGGGAGGGATTCGAACCCTCGTAGGCCTACGCCACCAGGACCTGAACCTGGCCCCTTTGACCGCTCGGGAACCCCCGCATATTTCCTATAATTTATTTAGGGTTTTCCATGATTTTCTTATAAATTCTGGGTATTCCTTAATGAATGTCGATAAATACATGTATGTTTTTGGATCTGATGGGTATCCACTACCAAAGTTAAGATTCGTAATTTTCGAAATTCGCTTTATTTCATTATCTCTAATAACTTTTGCTATTATAGACGCTGCAGATACTATCGGCCTGGTTTTATCAGCTCTATTTTCTATGAATAATCGTATTCTTCCATTATAGAATTGGTTAATATATTTTCTAAAGCTTTTGGTGGTAGAAGGCGAATCTATATAGGCATAATCTCCTTTTTTGATCTCTCCTAGGATACTAGAAACAGCCTTGGCTTCTAATATGTTTAGATTTACGCCTTTTTTAATGTTTTTATCAATCTCCTTTGGGAGGATCTTTGTGATAATAATTTCAGCATTCATCTTAAATAGGGAACGAAATATGCGAGATCTCTGTAAAGGGTTAAGTTCTTTAGAGTCCTTAACGGGAATTTTTAGCAGAGTTGGTAGGTCGATTGCCCTTATTCCAAAACATGCCATTATCAAAGGTCCGATAACAGCACCTCTTCCGGCTTCATCGATTCCTAAAATAACCTTTGATTCGTTACTATTAGAAATTTTTTTTAAGCGTATAATCTGCATTTTCTCTAGGCCTTATTACTTATTTTATTTCGTTTTTCTTCTGGGCTCCATTTTAACAAATTGCCCAACTTTAGAACGTTTTCTCGTTCAAAGATATTTATAAAAGCGCTATAGAATACTTTTTTGGCCATTTCTTTATCGATTCTCCCACAGAGGTATTCAAAAATTAGGTCGAGAAGAACCCTATTATTTGGTAACCATGCAGGTGCAAGAGGAATAACTCTAACACCTTTCCTTATATACTTATTTTCCATAAGAGATTTGGGTATTTGATCCATTATGCGCGATAACTTTATAAAACGTTCGAGAGGATGGCCTCGTAGGGCTATTCTCAAGTATTCAGACCATAATATCTGAAGTGTTCTGTAGGGATTTGTCCTTATAAGGATAGAAATAGGGAATAATTCTTCATACTCTTTAAGTAATTTTATAATACGATCACGAGCTTCTTGCGTTTTAATTCTTAATATAGCACCATCAATAAGATAACTGCCAAATTCTAGCAGTATACCCTTAGTTTCGTACTTCGGATGAGCTTTATTCTCTTTAGTTAAGACCCTTGATCTATCAGATTCTTTTTTCAAATTTATGCTCATAATTATCTTTCCTCTTAGTAAAAATTCTATGATAACAATAAGAGGATTGTAATTAAAAATCTTTCTTCAATAAAAATAGTTTTCTGGGCCAATAATATGGTAATGTTATGAGAAATTTACCCAAAACTTGAGAACAAGAATATTAAAGGGTAGATGCATATTTTAGAGTTCTTTGTTTACAAAAACGGTAATTGCTTGCAATGATTTATTACAACCAAATATGTGTGCTGAAACGAAGTATTCTCTATAAAATATTACATTGAAAAATAGTAATTGGTTAAAACATCTTGAGGTGGGTGCTCTTTATTGAGTTTAAAATATGCAAAGGAAATCCTAAAAAGGAATATAAGAGTTGCAATCATCGGTTTAAACGGAGTAGGTAAGACATCCTTTGGTTTTTTATTGGAAAAACTTGACAAGGAAAAAGCACTGAACACGCATCCTTCTACGAGGATCGAGAAATTTCAGAAAAGATACCTTAATAAGAGAGCCTTACTTTTCGTATTTCCCGGCCAAAAGAGATACTTTAAAAGGCTAGAAAGATTCATATCCCCATTTATTAGATCAATAGATATCCTAATTTATATGATTGATTCTAGCGATTTTCAGCGCTTTAAACATATGCAGGCAATCTTTTTAACTATACTACAACTTATCAAAAAATTGAATTTAGAAATAAAGGTGATCTTATTAGCACATAAACAAGACATACCGGGTGCAAAAACTCCACGAGAAATTGAAAAAATTTTTTGGGAGCCTTTTAAGAAGACATTTTCGAATATTCAAGTTGAGATATATGGGACGTCGATTTATGATGTAAGAAGTATTTTTAGAGTATTACGGGAGGGGATACTAAATCGGAATCCTACAGATCGGACATACAATTCAATTCTCGTTGAACTTCAGAAAGAGTTAAACTGCGAGGAACTCATTTTGTCTGATTCCGAGGGACTATTAATTGATAGCATAAAGAGTAGTAATCCGGAGACGTATAGCGTACTGGTTGCTAAAATATTCAAGTACCTTGAGGATCATAATATTGAGAGTACAACATGGAATGAAACGATAGAAACGTTTGGATATCTTATAATTAAAGAAGGAAATACAAAAATAATCATAATTAATAAAACGATAGAAGAAAGCTACAGGATATTTCTTATAATAAAAAATCCAACCAAAAGAGCCGACTTAAATGAAATTTTAGCGTATTACTTTAGCAAGATTCTCTATATATATCATAAGAGATTCGGAGAGATTCCATAATGATACGATTCAATATAGGGCTTGCTGAATTTGATGAACAAGAGGGACCAATAATAGACATCCTATTTTCTAACGGTCCCGACTTGGATGAAAACGCTCAATTTGAACTTGCAAACTTATTTTTACTTTCAAATGCATTTATGAGGTATGAAAAAAACAATATTATTGCTTTAGGTCAAAGTTTTGACGCTATAGACTATAGCTCCAAAAGACAAAATAAGAGAATGGCCCTTATAGTTACTATAGAGATAAAGAACTTGCCAGAAAAATCCTTGATAAAGATAGAAACTATGATAAGGAAAGCTGTAGACACCACTTTGGGTAATGGAATTCTTGAAGTTCGTAAAGCAAAACTCAAGCTTAGAAAAATTGCAGAAATAATATACAATAACTTAATAACATTATTTTCGGCGGCTGGAGAAAAAAAGCCTAAGAAGACAAATACTAAAATATTAGGTATTCTACTAATCGATACACGTGTTAATAAATACTTTTCGAATAGGACCCTACAGTACTGGCATACTCTAGCAGAAAAGAGCGAATATGCAGAGATTGTTTGGTCTATAGAAAAAAGAATATATTGTATTGTAACTCCTAAAATAAACCCAAGGAAAAAAGAAATCCTAAAATCTTGGCTTAATAATATAGAAAGTACTGGCTTGTTGGTTACTGATAAAATCTTTATTCTCCTTTTAAAGGAGATCGTAGCTGAAAAATCTTGGAACTTATATTTAGTTGGAGGTACAACATTAGATACTAAATTTTTAGTTGAGACAAATTTAGGAAAAATAGATCAAAGTGGTGCCCCGAGCGGGATTTGAACCCGCGTCGCGGACTTGAGAGGCCCGCATGCTTGACCGGGCTACACCATCGGGGCAATTAATTATATCTAGGTCACATCTTTGAAATGTATATTTTTAAAAATTTTTTATCTCTAGGGGACTATTCCATAGCTGTCTCGTAAAATAGTAATTCATTAATCCTCATAATGATAAGCGATATCTCATTAGCATTTCGTATTGGATCCTTGCGTAAGTCATCTAATTTCCTTTTTTCGATCAAGAGTTTTTGGCGAATGGCCGGGTTACTAAGTGCATTCATGGCTCGCTTAAATTTATTTATTATTCGTCGGAGCTCGTATTGGGCTAGTTCCTTATTTACAATCTTAGAGATCTGTATAACGTCACCGTAGCCTTGTAAATTACCAGATATTAAGGCTGATTCGTCGGGAAAGAGTTCAGATAGATAGAATAAACTAAGTAATTCGCGCTCTATTTCTATTTTTGGATATACTCTAACGATAATCTCTACATTATCTTTATCCAGATTAACATGATATAACTCAGCCTTAAATGTCTTATAATCTTTCTCACTAGTTTTTTTAAGAGTTTTTTCGGCATTCAAGAGTTTTTTTATTCTCTCAACATAGGTTTCTATGGTTTCTAATCTTCTCCTAATAAGTTCATAAAA
>Ga0164318_10000826_pt1 | contig 25564 bp, 19 predicted proteins | sample GuaBasSedimGuay9_FD_113734 | JGI IMG/M metagenome (GOLD analysis project Ga0164318, IMG submission 113734) | Subseafloor sediment microbial communities from Guaymas Basin, Gulf of California, Mexico - Guay9, Core 4571-4, 0-3 cm | ecosystem: Environmental > Aquatic > Marine > Hydrothermal vents...
GTAAGTGGATGCATATACACTCTTTATCGCTTTGAACAGAGCAGTTAGATTCTCTTCCCTGTTGCCGGAGTTATTGGAGATCATGTATGTTGCATATATCCCGGCAAAGGGCTGGTATTGTGAGTCTTCCAGCATGCTTGAAGAACGGATGGCAAGGGGTTTCCGGATCTCATCAATGATAACCCCAAGATCTTCTCTAAGTCTGTTCGGCAGTTTGCTCTGCAGGAAAAGTTTCAGGAGTTCACTGTCATTTTCCCGGTCTTCCAGGGACGCTTCCAGGAGGTTGTTCTCCTCAATAAATTCATCGAAAATCTCGGTTGTAATAACAACAGTCCTGGGGATGGATAGTACAATCCCTTCGTACTTGTACATTATCCTCTTTTTCTTGAGGAGCATATCGACAAAAGCAAGGCCTCTTCCCTTCCCGCCCATTGATCCTGATCCGATTCTGGAGAAAAAGGTAAGTTCATCGAAGGTATTCTTGTTGAATTCCGCAATGGTTCCTCTCCCTTCGTAGGATCTGAAGTTCTTGATGGCATTTATTATAAATTCCTTGGTTGCCTGAATGCTTTCAAAGTCGTCGAGCTGTTTGGGGCGCAGATAGCTTGCGAGTGAGAAAAGAGCTCTGGCTTTAAGCCACTTTGAGATATCGTTGTTTCGTACATGATAGGCAAAGGATTCCTCCGGTATTTTGATTAATTGTTTCTGGAGGCTTCTCAGGTCGTGGGCATAGCCAATGGGTTTAAGTGTTTTTGGATCCCTGAAAGCGAAATCACCGAAACCGTAGTTTTTCCGGATATAGTTCTCCAGGTCCCGTAACAGGGTCTTGGAATTTTTGTAAAGGAAGTCTGCGCTGTTTTTATAGGCCAATTCCCTGTATTTCTCCTGGGATGACTGAAGAAGAATGGGCATCTCACTGTTTTCATTCCTAATATATTCACAGAGTTTTAATCCGGCATTTGTGTCTGTCTTCCCCTCTTTTTTATAGCTGATGTCGGAAATAATGCCGAGAATGTTGTTTTTATACTTCTCGTACAAACCAAGGGCTTCTTCATAGTTGCGTGCAAGAAGAATCTTGGGTCGTCCCCTCATACGGGTTGTCTGCTGCCACTCATTCAGTCCTTCTTTCATAAGATTCCTGGCCTGCTTAAAGAGTGTGCGGTAGATCATGGGAAGATAACTGGAGTAATACTTTACTGAATCTTCAACAAGGATTATTACCTGAACATCAGCTGCCCGGGTGTCGAAGTCTACATTCATCCTGTCCTCAATCAGCTTGACCATTGCAAGCATGATGTTTGAGTTTCCCTGCCATGAGAAAAGATAGTCGATGGTACTTAGGTCTTCAGTCCTGAGTTTCAGAATTGTTTTTCTGGTGGATATCGGAGTAAGAAGAATGATTGGTTTTGATGGATACATATTCTTTATTTTTGACGCAAGTTCAAGTGCTCCACTGTTCCCGATACTGAGCATGACTATGACAAGGTCGTAATATTTCCCATTCAGTGTATCCAATGCCTCTGTGGCTGTTGATACCTGGGTAAACTTTGGAGGATATCTGAGACTCAAGGAGACGTATTCCTGAAACAGCTGTTCATCTATCCGGCCGTCTTCCTCAAGCATGAATTTATCATACTTACTGCAGACCAGCAGAATCTCTCTAACCCTGTTCGACATCAGGTCACGAAAGGGGGTTTCTTTGAAATAGTAACGGTTTTCAACGATATCCGGTATATAATCCATACAAGCATACTAAATGATAATATATTTATAATAAAGTACTATTATATACAATAAATCCTTGACGTGCTTTTGAGATAGCGCTACCTTAGCGTTGAGATAAATGTGTTGAGTCATGGAGGCGGATATGTACAATAAAAAAGATTTTATGGCTGAGCTTGAAAGGAAGAATCCCAGCGAACCCGAGTTTATTCAGGCGGTAAGCGAGGTGCTGGATTCTGTTATTGATGTGGTGAATAATGATCCGGAGTATCTGGATGCCAAAATCCTTGAAAGGATAACCGAACCGGACAGAATCTTCATGTTCAAGGTTGAATGGGAAGATGACAACGGCGAGCTGCAGGTTAACAAAGGTTACCGAGTGCAGTTTAACAACAGTATCGGCCCCTACAAAGGAGGCTTAAGATTTCATCCCAGTGTAACTTTGGGAACCTTGAAGTTTCTCGGATTTGAACAGATTTTTAAAAACAGTTTAACCACCCTGCCTATGGGAGGCGGAAAGGGGGGATCTGATTTTAACCCGAAAGGGAAGTCTGATTCCGAAATTCTCAGGTTTTGCCGTTCCTTTATGACTGAACTGCAGAAATACATAGGTCCTGATACCGATGTTCCGGCGGGAGATATTGGGGTTGGAAGCAGGGAAATAGGATATCTTTACGGCCAGTACAAACGGTTAAGAGTAGAAAATACGGGAGTTCTTACCGGAAAGGGAAGGAACTGGGGCGGTTCGCTGATCCGGCCGGAAGCAACCGGGTATGGAACAATGTATTTTGCAGACAGGGTTGTAAAAGAGCATAATGATACCTTTGAGGGAAAAAGAATTTCCATTTCAGGATTCGGAAACGTAGCATGGGGCGCCTGTATCAAGGCATCACAGCTTGGTGCAAAGGTTGTTACCATTTCAGGACCCGACGGCTATATCCTTGATGAAGAGGGTGTGTCAACTCAGGAAAAATGGGACTACATGCTGGAACTGAGGGCATCCAATAACGATGTTGTAAAACCCTACGCAGAGGAATTCGGTGCGAAATTCTTCCCTGGAGAAAAACCCTGGGGTGAGAAGGTTGATATGGCATTCCCCTGTGCTTTCCAGAATGAACTTGGCCTTGAGGATGCGAAAAAGCTGGTTGCTTCCGGTGTAAAATATGTTATCGAAACCTCAAACATGGGCTGTTCAACAGATGCTGTTAACTACTTTATAGAGAACAAGATCCCCTTTGGACCCGGCAAGGCTGCCAACGCCGGCGGAGTTGCTGTGTCAGGGCTTGAAATGTCTCAGAATGCAATGAAACTCTCCTGGTCCTCAGAAGAGGTAGATGAAAAACTGAAAGGGATTATGAGCGATATTCATGAAGCCTGCGTCAGCGAAGGAACTGAACCTGACGGTTACATAAACTACGTAAAAGGTGCAAACATTGCGGGATTCAAAAAGGTTGCCGATGCAATGCTTGATCTCGGTTACTAAGTTAAGAACGGACGATTAGAGAAAAGCGGTATCCTCAGCTCCGGTATGGAGCAGGTACCGCTTTTTTTTTTGTTAAATTTCCTGCTGCTGTAGTATTACAAGCACTAACGTTATAGACTCTATAGTAACCATCGGGAGAAGGAGGTAAGGAATGTTTTTGGGTTCTTCATTTTTCTGGATACTTCTCGGACTGCTTCTTGTAGGTGCAGAAATGTTTATTCCCGGTTTTGTTGTTTTCTTTTTTGGGATTGGAGCTGTTGTAACCGGAATTGCAGCAGCAATTTTTCCTTTTATCAAAGGCAGTGTGGCAATGCAGGGAATCGTGTGGATTGCAGCAACAGCGTTTTTTATGGGATTTTTCAGGAAGAAATTTGCCGGAATATTTAAAGGCACGATTTTGAACAGACAGATAGAAAGTAATGTCGGGAAAAGTGCCGAGGTTATGGAACCCATTACGCCCGATACACCTGGAAGGGTCAGGTATCAGGGAACAAGCTGGAAAGCGATAAGTTATACTGAAAAATTTGACAAGGGGGATGTGGTGGATATAGTTGAAGAAGAGGGGCTTGCTTTTATTGTCTCAAAGCATCTTGAATTATAGAAGGAGAAATCATGATAAGTATTGTGTGGACCTATGTAATCGTTATTTTTTTCGTAATAATTTTTTTTAAACTTATCCGGATTGTCCCGGAGCAGGAAACATACATAATTGAGCAGTTCGGGAAGTATAATAAAACATTAGGATCGGGATTCCATCTTGTTGTGCCCTTCATACAAAGGGTGGCTTACAAGCATTCTTTAAAGGAAGATGTTATCGATGTGGCTCCGCAGATGTGTATTACCAACGACAATGTGCAGGTTCAGGTTGACGGGATCCTGTACTTGAAGGTTGTAGACCCGGTAAAGGCGAGTTACGGTATCGAGAACTACAAGTACGCAACAGCTCAGCTGGCAAAGACAACAATGCGTTCGGAGATAGGAAAACTTGAACTTGACCGGACCTTTTCGGAAAGGGACGAGATAAACAACAGTATTGTAAAAGCTGTAGATGAAGCATCGGATCCCTGGGGGATCAAGGTGACACGGTATGAGATCAAGGATATTACTCCCACCATAACGATCGAACAGGCCATGGAACAGCAGATGAGGGCCGAGCGGGAAAAACGGGCTGAAATTCTTGCCAGTGAAGGGGATAAGGCAGCAAGGATCAATACATCGAAAGGTCTGCGGCAGGAAGCAATCAACATCAGTAAGGGCGAGCGGATGAGGATGATCACTGTTGCCGAAGGAGAAGCAAAAGCGATAGAGGTTATCGCGGAAGCTACAGCAGAGGGGTTGAAGGAGGTTGCTTCTGCTCTTCAGACCCCCAGGGGAAAGACTGCCATGTCCATCAGAATAGCAGAACAGTATGTATCAAGAATGGGTGAGATTCTTAAAGCTTCGGACATTACGGTACTGCCATCGGATATTGCGAATCTTAAAGGAGTGCTGCAGAGTCTGATTACAACCGTGAGCTCTAAAGAAAAGGGAGGTGCCGTATGAACCCTTTACTGCCGTTGTACGTATTAGTTGGTATATTTGGAGTTATTGTTGTAATTTCGCTGCTCAGGAGTATCAGGATTGTCCCTGCCAGAACAGCTCTTGTTGTCGAACGTTTGGGAAAGTATTCCCGTACATTGCATGCCGGATTCCATGTGCTTGTACCATTCATTGAGAAGGTCCGGTACAAACATAATCTTAAAGAGATTGCTATCGATGTACCTGCCCAGGAGTGTTTTACCCAGGATAACGTAAAGGTCAGGGTCGATGGAGTACTTTATATGCAGGTTGTTGATCCCCAGAAGGCCAGTTACGGTATTTCCAGCTATAAATACGGTACCATTCAGCTTGCCCAGACAACCATGCGGTCTGTAGTGGGAAAATTGGAACTGGATAAAACCTTTGAGGAACGAAACAGGATAAATGCAGAGGTAGTACGGAGTGTTGACGAAGCTTCGGATCCCTGGGGTGTAAAGGTATCCCGGTACGAAATCCAGAACATAGAGGTACCTGAGTCCATTCTTGCCGCCATGGAAGTTCAGATGAAGGCGGAACGGGAGAAGCGTGCAGATATTGCAAGAAGTCTTGGAGAAATGGAATCACGGATAAACCATTCCCAGGCTGCCATGGAAGAGGCCATAAATAAGAGTGAGGGGGAAAAGGAAAGAAAGATCAACGAAGCGGAGGGGAAAGCCAGCGAGATTCTTGCTGTGGCAAAAGCGACCGCTGAAGGGATCAGAAAAATTGCCTCTGCTCTGGAATCTGCCGGAGGCGGTGAAGCTGCACTACTCAGAGTTTCAGAAAGTTATATAGATGAGTTGAAAAATCTTTCTTCCGGAGACAACAAGGTTATTCTTCCCATGGACCTTACGGATGCCGGTGAAATTATTGCAAAAGTAAAAAAGATGATAGACAGGTAGTATTACATTTTTGTAATGATTTGTAACCTGACGGTACCTAAAAGAGTTTTAGTACTGAGTGGGTTACGGAAAGATACTTGTCAAGCTCTGCAAAGCAGGGCTTGACAAAGAAGTTAAAAAAAGTAAATTTGACTTACATTTATTTCCGTTGTATATTTAACACTCAAAACATTAATAGTGCTACTCGTGTGTCCTCGGCATTTTGCTGAAAGGCGGGGACGCATTTTTGTATACCAAGGGAGTTTCAGTGGTTAAAAAAGGGTTCCCCTCCGTACATTTTTACGATCAGGACTTTGTGGATATCTATGAAAAAACATGGGTATGGATGTCGGATAACTGGCTGACTGGTACAAAGGAAAACGGTTTCCAGGAAAAATATTTGAACTATCCCGATAACGATACCATAAATCAGTTCGAAGCATGCTTTTCCACTTTTTTTTTGGTCTACAGTAATAACATTTTTTCTGCCAAGGCAAATCTGGATAATTTTTATTCCAAACAGGAAGAAAACGGTGCTATCCGGGGTATGTACTCTGTTGCTGACGGCAAACCCGTATTTACAGAGGATAATCCCGAGGGAGTAATGTCTCCGCTTTTTTCCTTTGCAGAGTACAACCTGTTTCATAAAATTGGAAACAAGAAACGGCTTAAGGAGATCATGCCTGTCCTTGAAAATTACTTCAGCTGGCTGGAGAATAATTTCCTGGATGAAAACGGTCTCTATTCCGTTCCCCTTGCTGCCACAATGATGGAGAACTCACCCCGGGAGGAAGCCTACTACCTGGTAGACTTTAATACACAGCAGGCGATCAATGCCCTGTATATGTCTGCCATAGGAGATGTTCTTAACAATAAAGAGATAAGTTTTAAGTACAAGAGACATTATTTTTCATTGAAGACCCGTATTAATACCCGGATGTGGAATGAAGAAGATTCCATCTACTACGATCTCGACAAGGACGGCCATCAGGTACCGGTAAAAACAATAGCCTCTTTCTGGACTCTATTGGGAGAAATTCCTAATGAGGATAAAGCTGCAAGTCTCATAGCACATCTAAAAAATCCCGATTCCTTTGGGCTGGAGAACCCGTTCCCTACCCTTTCTGCAGATCATCCTGATTTCAGCGATTCAGGGATGGGGTTCAGAGGGTCGGTATACACCCCCTTTACTTTTATGGTTATAAAAGGACTTGAAAAGTATGCCCGTTACGAGCTGGCCCGGGAATGTTCCATACGGCATCTATACTACATGCTGGATACCCTTCATCTTGAAGGTGAAGGAGAGGGGGATATATACGAGGCTTACCTTCCCCGTAAAGAAGGACCGGCGGTGTGGCCGGAGAAAGAGGGCTTTCCCAGAAGAAGGTATGTTGCCAACACTGCTCTGGCAGCGGTAACCCTGATGATTGAAAATGTACTTGGCCTCTACATTAGTCTTCCGCGTAAAACTGTAGACTGGATAATGCCAACCCTGGAAATTATGGGGATTGAAGATCTTTCCCTGAAGAGAAACATGATTACAATCTTAAGCAACAAGAGCTCCCGGGGGTGGGAGGTCAGGCTGGAATCTGAAAAGTTGTACTATTTCACCATAAATATTCTGGACGAAGACAAGAAAAAGACACTGCCGATCCCTTCAGGAAAATGTTCCATGCTGATCGACAAGCTGTAGCCACGGAGGAACTGATATGGGATGGATGGGAAAACTTATCGGCGGAACAATAGGTCTCGTTCTCGGCGGTCCTCTCGGTGCGGTTGCAGGTGCTGCATTCGGGCACGCAATTGACAAGAATAAGTATTCATCTTCGTTTGCCCGACCTTCCGGTCAACAAAAGGCACAGATGACATTTTTTGTCGGAGCCTTTTCCATGCTTGCCAAACTGGTGCAGGCAGACGGGAGGGTAACCGACGCAGAGATGTCTTCGATTGAGACGATAATGCTCAGGGACCTGCATCTGGATCCCGTGAGCCGACAGACGGCGGTACGGATATTTAACTCAGCTTTACAGTCGGGAGAAAGTTTTGATACTTTTGCCCGGCAATTCTACAATGAGTTTTACAATCAGCCCCAGATTCTCGAATTAATGCTGGATATTCTGTTAAAGGTAGCTGTCTCTGACGGGGTGTTCAGCAGAGAGGAAGAAAGACTACTTGAAAGAGCTGCAGAGATCTTCAAATTTGAAACATACAGATACCGGACCATAAAAGGAAAATACGTAACCCATGACAGCAAAGCGTATTCTGTTTTGGGCGTGGAAAAAGACAGTCCGGTTGATGAAATAAAGAAAGCATACCGCAAGCTTGTAAGTGAATACCACCCTGACAAGATAGCGGCCAAGGGCCTTCCGGAAGAGTTTAACAAATTTGCTGCTGAAAAGTTCCGCGAGATTCAGGAAGCTTACGATACCATCCGGAAGGAGAGGGGATTCTAGCAGGAGCAGTCTTACGGTAACCATCCGTTTTTACGAAGAACTGAACTATTTCCTTCCTGAATTAAAACGTAAACAGCCTTTCGAAGCTCCTTTGTATCCCGGACAAAGTGTTAAGGATCTGATTGAGTCCCTGAACGTTCCCCATGTCGAAGTCGATCTTATTCTGATCAACGGAGTTTCTGTAGATTTTTCCTTTCAGCCGGCCCCGGGAGACTATATAAGTGTCTATCCTGTCTTTGAATCTCTGAATATAGAAAATGTTACCAGACTGCGGCCTCTTCCTTTAAGGGTCCCTGCTTTTGCTCTGGATGTGCATCTGGGCAAGCTGGCCAGATATCTGCGGCTTCTCGGGTTCAGGGCAGCGTACCGAAAGAACTGGGATGATGCAGAGCTTGTTGCTTATGGAGTGGCAAACTCTCTTATCGTTCTTACCAGAGACAGAGGTCTGCTTAAGAGAAAGCTCCTGAAAAGGGGAATGTTTGTATTCAGTACTGATCCGGAAGAACAGCTGAGGGAGATCTGCCGGCGGCTGGATTTATACTCCATGGTTAACCCGTATACCCGTTGCCTTTCCTGTGGAGGAAAGCTTCGGGATCTGGTTTACGGATCCGGGGAGTTCCTGTCAGTACAGGAAAGAATTCCTCCGGGAGTCCTTTCCTGGTGCAGGGAGTATTCCCTGTGTACTGTCTGCGGCAAACTTTTCTGGAAAGGGAGCCATATCAAGCATCTGGACAGGATAATCCGTACAATACAGGATGAATGTCTGCTCTAATCTTGTTCAGTATTCCTCAAGTATTCCTGAAATTTCATCATAGGCGTTTCTTCAACCCCACCACGGATAAGATTGGCACTGTTTTCTGCAGCTGCTGCCAAACTCCCGGTAAATTCCTTCCTTTTTAACAGCAACTGATCCCCGCACAGAAAACTCCCGGCATTAAGCTTGGCCCCTCTTTCCCCCTATCTGGTTTACCGGAGGTTAAAACATGATAAAAGACGGACATTTTACTTTACAGGTACCCTGCTATTAGTTCATATCCATTTCAAAAAGCTTGATTCCCTCAAAGGTAAAAAAGCTTTTTAAGGTTCCGATAATCTGCTTTATCCGTTCTGCTTCCGCCTGTTCACAATAAACAATCAGGCAGAAGTTTTCTTCAGGCCAAATGTGGTCCCCCATCCGGGGGCCCTGTCTTCCAACCCCCATTACCTGGGGGATAAGGGTGTAGTGCTTTACGATACCTTCCCTTTTAAAAGCATCGAACATATCGTCCTGGATTGATCTGTTGGCAATTATCTCTATCCTTTTCATTTTTTTGCTCCCCTGTTTTCCATTCTTCTCATTTTCCGCTGTGCCCGTTTTTTTTCTCTTTTTTCGGCTCCTTCGTTAAAGATTGCATATACAACAGGAACTACAAAAAGGGTAAGCAATGCTCCAAAGGTCAAACCTCCGACAACAGTTTTACCGATTGGGTTAACCAGTGCAGCTGCTTCCCCGGGGAAGAATGCCATTGGGATAAGTCCGAGAACAGTAGTCAGGGTTGTCATAAGTATCGGGCGCAAGCGGTTCCCTCCTGCTTCTACACAGGCATCGTGGATCGATAATCCCCGTTTGCGCAGAAGGTTGGTATAGTCCACCAGAACAATCCCGTTGTTTACAATAATACCCGCCAGCATGATCAGGCCGACAGCTGTAAGAATATTGAACATTTCTCCGGTGGCAACATACAACAGAACCACTCCTATAAGAGACAGAGGGATGGTAAAAAGGATTATAAAGGGGTCAAGAAGAGACTCAAACAGACTTGCCATGACACCGAATACGAGGAATACCGCGACAAGCATAATGATAACTAACTTTATGCCGTACTTCATTAAATTAGCATAATCCCCTGAGAACTCAATGGTAAGGCCTTCTTCAGCAGGGATGGCTTCTTTTACTGCCGCCTCTATCCGAAGGGAAATATCGTTAAGGGATGTCCCGGGAACAGTCCCGGCTGTAACATGAATAGTTCTTGCTTTGTTCTCACGATTAATTGCCACTGGTCCGGTCGTTTTTTTATAGCTTGCAAAACTGGCCAGGGGGATTCGACTGCCTGACTGATTCATTACAAATATTTTGTTTAAATCGGGGAGCTCATCCCTGTCCTTTTCATCGAGAATAACAATGATATCGTATTCCGATCCTCTGTCACGGTACCTCGAAGCGGTTATTCCATCTATACTTGCTTTAATCTCCTGTCCTACTGCATAAATAGTAAGCCCGAGAGTGTACAGCTTATCCCGGTCAATCATTATATCGGCCTGGGGGAGTCCGTCTTTTATATCAATGGATGGCTCAGTCACTTCGGGGAATTTATCTTTGAGCAGCCCCTGGATGTTCTCTGCTACCTTTTTGGAGAGTACCATGTCTTCTGATTTAACAAGAATATCAACCGGACTGCTCGAAAAACCCCCTTGCATATTACTTCCGAAAGAGAATACTGCTGACGGAAAATCGTTGAAATGTTTTCGCAGTTTTTTCTTTACATCTTCTGATGAATCCTTCCGCTTGTTAAACGGTGGAAGGTTGACTCTAATGGTGCCTTTATTGGTTTCGGCGGATCCGAGAAATCCCATAAAATTCTTGCTTCCAGCTTGTACAATAATTTCTTCGTACCCGTTTATCTCGTTTCGTATTATTTTCTCAACCTGCAGGAGGACTGATTCAGTTACATCAAGCCTGGTTCCCTGGGGAAGTTCTACTGAAAGCTGAATGGTATCATCCATCTGGGAGGGCATAAACTGAAACCCTGCACCTTTTATGAGTGCCATTGAACCTGCAAAAAGAATCAGTATGCTTATCAGGGTAAGTTTCTTGTGATTTAAAACTATTGCAACACCGTGTTTATAAGCATTATCCAGCCGAATGAAGAAAACTTCCATTTTGCTGTCCAGCCAATGCAGCAGTCCTTTAAGGGGCCGCTGTTTTCTGCTGGATATCGGTAAGTAATGGCTTGCAAGTACAGGTGTCAGGGTTACGGCAACAATGAGGGAAGCGGTAAGAGAGATTACAACGGTAAAAGATAAGCCGGAGAAAAGTTCTCCGTATATATCAAGCTGGCTTTTAAAAATAACTATTGGTGCAAATACACAGATGGTTGTGAGTGTTGAAGAAGTTATTGCGTTGATCATTTCCTGGGCCCCAAGTTTTGCAGAAGTGGTCAGTTTTGTTCCTTTTTCTCTGTAACGGAAGATATTCTCCAGAATAACAATCGAATTATCCACGAGCATACCAATTCCCAAAGCCAGCCCAGCCAGCGTCATTATGTTAAGAGTAAGTCCGGCGAAATACATCAGCATCAAAGTGATAATAAGGGAAACCGGGATGGTAAGTCCGATAATGAATGTTGTTCTGATGCTTCGCAGAAAAATAAAAAGAACAAAAACGGCAAGCAGTGCTCCGGTAAGGGCCGTAGAGGCAACCTGTTTAATGGAATTCTTAATGATATCTGTTGTATTGAATATTTCTGTAACAGAAACACCGGATGGAACCTCTTTATTGATCTTTTTCAGCCGGTTCCTGACATTCTCGGCGACCTGAACCGAGTTTGTTCCGCTTTGTTTCTGAACGATTAATTGAACTCCGGGTTTACCGTTTATATACACAAGAGTATCTTCATCCTTAAAGCCTTCATGGACATTTGCAATATCGCGCAGGCGTATAACCTTTACTGGTGAAGGTTCTATTGATGGGATTCCGGGGATACTTCCCCCTTTATATCCTATTACTGTATTTTTTATTTCTTCAATGCTTTTATATTCACCGGTTGTTGAAACAAGCAGGTTTTTGTTTTCCGAAAGAATGCTCCCGGCAGATATCTGCATATTCTGTCCCCGTATCATGTTCGCGACCTGTGTTAGGGTAATATCGTATGCTTCCAGCCTGTTTTGAGGAATTTCGACCCGTACAGCCTTCTCCCTCCCTCCGGAAACACTTGTCAGTCCAACGCCTTCCACCTGCTCTATTCTCGGCTGTACAATATTTTCTGATATTTCTCTCAGTTCCTCAGGTGTCCGGGGCCCGGAAACGGTTAAACCAAGAATAGGAATCATTGAAGGATCAAATTTGAAGATAATCGGAGAATCTGCCTCTTCCGGCAGCCACCGTTTCAGCATATCAAGGCTGTCCCTTACATCGGCTGCAGCTTCCGACATATCCGCCCCGTAGGTAAACCGTACAATTATGGTACTTGTACCCTTTGAAGATGTTGATGTTATTGTATCAATCTTGCTTATGTTGCTTAAGGAGTTTTCTATAGGCCGGGAAAGTGTTTTTTCAATTTCCAGAGGACCGGCTCCTTGGTAGGTTGTCATAACAACCAAAATCGGCGGTTCTATCTCCGGATACAGGTCGATGGACAGATCTGTAGCTGCGTAAATTCCCAGTCCCGCCAGCAGTACGAAAACAATGAGAATGGTTGTTGGTCGTTCGACAACGGTTTTTGAAATACTCACACTATTCTCCTTACTGCAGGTTGGCGCTGCTCTCTAGTGGAGCTTCGCTGCTGACTACCTTGACTGGAACACCGTCGGCAAGAAGGGTTTGCCCATGGATAACAATTTCTTCTCCAGCCTCAAGTCCTTCTGTTATTTCTACCTGATTATCTATCCGCAGCCCGGGAACAATAATACGTTTTTCTACTCTTTTCTCACCGGAAGCGTCAGCAGGAGGAACAACAAATACATAGGTCTGCCCGAATCGTGAAAGCAGGGTTTCCGCAGGAATTTTAACTATGCTGCTTTTTTCTTCGGTTATCAGTTTTACGCTTGCAAACATACCGGCTTTCAACAACCTGCCCGGATCTTCTACATGCAGTTTAATTTCCAGAGTCCTGGATGCCGGATCTACAACAGGGCTTATTTCCCGTATAGCACCTTTAAAGGTTTTTTCCGGATATGCTTCTGTTGTAATACGTGCGGGAAGCCCAATTTTCATTTTGGAAATAAACCTTTCTGCCACATACACAATAATTTCCAGTTCGTTCATCTTCCCTATTTTTGCTATCGGTATACTGGGTGCTGCAACGCTTCCCACCTGAGCCGGGATTGCGGTAACTGTTCCTGTTATCGGAGCTTTTACCGGGCTGAATGCAAAGGTCATTCCGGGGCGGGAAGGGTCTATTTGAGCAATAACCTGATCTTTTTTTACTCGCTGTCCAATCTTAACTGAAAAACTTTTCAGTTTTCCGGTTGTTTCCGGATAAACATTAACCTCGGTCCTGGCTGTTATATCCCCATTCAGTTCGAGGTACTCTTTAATATCCCCTTTTACTGCAGTTATTGTACTTACCGCAAAAACAGTTGTTTCCACAGTGTCAGTGGAAGCAGTTTCCTTTTTTGCCGATTTTTGCTTGCTGCAGCCGAAAGGAATGAGCAGTATGGTAAAGATTAAGATTGCTGTTGCTGTTTTTTTAGTCATTGTTTACTTCCTTTATATCATCCAACGTTGCGTTTAAAGCATATTCAAGATCAAGCATGCCTGTTAAATAGTTGTATTTCTCTTTCAATACTTCAAGTTTTGCGTTATTCAAGTCTCTTTCCGAGTCCTCTACTTCAAGAAGTTCTTTGCTCCCGGCTCTGTAGGCTTCCCGGGACATCCGGTATGCTCGTTCAGCAAGTTCCACGTTCAGGGCCAGTACTTTGAGCTGATCTGCGGATTTTTTAAGTTTCATCACAAGTGTTTTAATTTCCATCCTGGCTCCTGCCCTGGCCTGGTCAAGTCCGATTTCAGCCTTCCTTATCCCATCTTCCATATCATGTATACCTGCCCTGGTTTTTGATCCCGGCAAAAAGGAGTCCAGGGAGAGGGCGAGGGTGAGCCTGAGCATCCCGCTCTGCTGTTTCCAGTTATCTCCCATTTGGCTGAACCAGTTGTCTTTTAACGGATCCCCCTGGAAAGCAGGATCAAAACTCAGTCCCAATGCAAGTGTAGGGGTCATTGCCTGAAGCTGCAGAGCAGATTTTGAAGTTTTAAGGCTTTCAATGGTTGTCGTCAGCGACTGTAAATCCAGCCGGCGGGCAAGAAACTGATCAGATAATTTTTGCCAGTCCAGGGGTATCGGATTAATCTGAATATCCCCCTTTACTTCGAGGGAATCGGTTATGGGAATACCCAGCATCATCTTGAAACTGTCAAGCATTGAGGTGTATCCCAGGTGCATCTCTGCCAGTGCCGGTTTCAGGTTCTCCCAGCCTACTTGAGCAGAGAGGACTGAAAGTTCCGGTACCAGTCCGTTGGAGTAGTTTGTTTTTGCCTGCAGATACCGCTCTTCAGCTGCCGTAACATTCTGCTCCATAAGTTTAATATTCTCTTTAAAAACAAGAATATTGTAAAAATTCTTTCGAACATCCCTTTCCATCTGTTTTTCTGCAGTTTCCCTGGATATTCTCCCTGACCGGTAATCTATCCGGGTACTTTCAATTTCTTTCATTAAAGCGAGATTCAAATTGAGGGACAAATCCAGCCCGGCAGAAAGTCCCCATCGGGGAAGATCGAAGGATGAAGAAAGCACCTGGTCGTATACCGATCCAACTCCGGGAATCATCGATGTTGGGGATGGATATCCGGATATCCCGCTCATGGATTGCTCTGTGTTCCACCGGATCATGGTGCCGTTTGCCTGCAGGGATGGAAGGAATTTATTCCATGCAGTATCTTTTGCCCTTTTCTTCGTTAAAAGATCTATATCCGCACTTTTAAGACTCAGATTATTGGCTCTGGCAAGATCGACTGCCTGCTCAATCGTTAATATTCTCTCTGCTGCTGCAGCGGTGTAGATGCTGAAGAAAGCTGCAAGTACAAGTAAAATATATTTTTTCATGTTATGCTCCCTTTTAGTCCATGGAGGACCAGTGAATATATAGTACGCAATTCTTTTATTTTTTCTTTTTTTGTTACACTTTTCCCCCGGCAGTTCCACAATTTCTGCAGTAAAATGGAATTCATTCCCTGTGCAACGAGTTCAGGAGGAAATTTTAAAGGGTTAAACTCCGTTGAATTTGTTAATAGAGTTATGTACTCGGTATATTTGGGAAAGAGTGGTTTTTCCGGAAATACTACTGGTTTGTTGACAAACTGAACTTGCAGCCAGTTCATTATACTGAAGATTGACGGTTTCAGGTCGAAATACATCCAGGTAACAAAAAAAACAGCGTACAGCTGTTCCCTGTAATTCCGGAATTGTCGTACCCGCTCTTCAATTAAAGTTCTGAGCTGTTCGATTTCCCGGTGGACGACCTCAGTAATCATTTCTTCCCGGTTTTTAAAATAAAAATAGAGACTGCTTTTTCTCATGGAAAGTCTTTCGGCGATGGATTCAACGGTAGTTTCCCATATTCCCTTTTCTGCTATTACTTCAGCAACAGCTGAAAATACCCGGTTATAGGGAGCAATATCTTCCACTCCTATCATTGACAGGGTTTCAACTTTATTAAAATCTATAGGGACTATGTTCTTTCTTCCGTCATCAATTCCGTTTTCAAGAACAAAAAGAAGATTTTTTTTAAGTTGCTCCTGCTCAGTAGTGTTGTAGACCTGCTTTGAAAAAAGACGCTGATTGAGAAAAAAGGCAGAAACAGCTGAGATATAATCGAGCGAAGCTTTAATATCGTCTTGTTTAACACCGCATTGGTGCAGCAGCTCGGGATTAAGGAGCGGGGTGGATGTTTCTTTGACTTTATTAAGCAGGTCCTGCGATTCCTGTGTCCTTCTGAAAAGATGGGAGACCAAAAACCGGTAATAGTGGTAGTGGGAACTCATAAATCCGACACTATAGGTAATATGCCTTTTTAGCACTGTTCTCAGATTGTATTGCGGCAATGGGTCTGCATCTTCCAACGCTGCCTGATAAGCACTTACAAAGCTATGTTTCAATGCTTCAAGGAGTTCCTCTTTGTTTTTAAAGTAGCGGTACAGAGATGTTTTACTCACTCCCAGGGCATTTGCCAGTGAAGACAGGCTGGTATTGTAAAAAAAATCATCTCCCCATACCTGGAGTGCCGTTTCAATTATTTGTTTCTTTCTTTTTTCTTTTTTATCCATAGTTTTGTTTTGCTATGTTACCGAACAGTCGGTAACTTTTTAAGTGTAATCTTACCTTGGAAAAATGTCAAGCATCAAGATACTGTATTGGTATCTTGCTCCGGTGCCTTTTGGCGGATAGAATAGTCCCATGAACGAACTGGTCAGAAAACTTCAATACAGGGAACCTCTTTTATGGATTAATCAAAATTACAGTTTGGACAAAGCGGAGAGATCTTCATTCATGGGCATGGAATCTGTTTACCAGGCTGAAGGGGTATTAGAAGATTATGCTCCGGTACTCCAGAAACTCTTCCCTGAACTGGAGCCCGTAAAAGGAATTATTGAATCGCCCCTCCTGACAATTGATGCCATATACAACGACATTATTCCCCCGGGGCATCTTCTCCTTAAAGCCGATCATCTCCTTCCCGTTTCAGGATCCATCAAGGCACGGGGCGGGATTTTTGCTGTGCTGAAGATAGTTGACCATATAGCTGAGAGGGAAAATATTTTCCGGAAAGACCGTCGATTTACACTGTCCGGGGCTGCAAAAAAGATTTTTTCAAACTACCGCATTGCTGTAGGCAGTACCGGTAACCTCGGATTGAGTATTGGTATTGCCGGGAGAGCCTTCGGCTTCTCTGTTGAGGTTCACATGTCCTCGGCTGCAAAGAGATGGAAAAAAGAACTTCTGGATAAAATAGGCGCCGATGTTATTGCGTATGACTCGGATTATACAGCAGCGTGTGAGGCAGCACGTGTTTCTGCACAGAAAGATGATTCGGTATATTTTATTGATGACGAGAATTCAACTGATCTTTTTTTAGGGTACAGTGTTGCTGCTTTAAGGCTTAAAAAGCAGCTAAATGACTTAAATATTATGATTTCCGAAAAGCATCCTCTTTTTGTGTACCTCCCCTGCGGGGTAGGAGGGGCTCCCGGTGGTATTACTTTTGCCCTGAAACAGCTTTTCGGCAATTCAGTTCACTGTTTCTTTGCAGAACCTGTTGATGCTCCTGCAATGATCCTTGGATTGATAACAGGAAAACATGACGGTATTTCGATACAAGACATAGGGTTGTCCGGGAATACGTCTGCAGACGGTTTGGCTGTGGGAAGACCTTCAGGATTTGTAAGCTCACTGATGAAAAGATATCTGGATGGAGCCTATACTTTACCTGACAGGGATCTCTTTTTTTATCTTGCCCGTCTGTACGATACAGAAGGGTTTAAGGTGGAACCTTCCGCGGCGGCTGGGTTCGCCGGCCCGGTTTTACTCACTACGGCCGGGGGAGGGAGGAGTTATATGGAGCAAAAAGGGATAGAAGCGAAAAATATCATTCACTTGATCTGGTCTACCGGGGGATCAATGGAGCCGCGGGCGGAGTTTCAGAAAAACTATAAAAAGCATTATCCGCAAGTATGCATGGAGTCCGGTTAATCGGAGATTGTCGTTCGCCCTTGCAGGGAACGGGTAAGGGTAAGTCTGTCGGCATATTCTATATCGCCGCCGGCAGGCAGCCCCGAAGCAAGACGGGACACTTTTACACCGGTGTGTGCAAGGAGTCTTACCAGGTACAGAGCTGTAGTATCTCCCTCTACCGTGGGATTGGTAGCGATAATTACCTCTTTTATCTCCCTTCCGTGTCTGGATGAGGAAATCCGTTCTATTAGTTTCCGTATCGTGAGATCTTCCGGTCCGATCCCATCAATTGGAGAGATCACCCCTTTAAGGACGTGGAACAAGCCGTTGTACTCTCTGGTGGATTCGATTGTTTGAACATCCTGGGATTGTTCAACAACGCAGACAACACTCCCGTCTCTGCCTGGATTACTGCAAATTTCGCAGGGATCATTTTCTGTATAACTCCCGCAGATGGAGCAGGTTTTTACACTGTCATGGAGGGTATTAAGCAGAGCGGCAAGATTCATTGAGGTTTCCGGATTTGTTCTTAAAAGATGATAAACTATTCTTGCTGCACTCTTCTTTCCTATCCCCGGCAGGCGTGAAAATTCCTTTATCAGCTGATCAAGAACTGTCATTGCTACACCTGGAATCCGGGAGGGAAGTTCATTCCTCCTGTCAGATTCTGCATCTCTGAAGCAAGGCGTACCTTTATCCTGGTATTGGCATCCGTGAAAGCAGCGAGGATAAGATCTTCCATCATCCGGATATCATCCGGATCAACAGCTTCCGGTGATATATGTACATTGGTAACTTCCATTGCACCATTCATGGTAACCTGAACCATATCGCCTCCGGAGGTGCCTGTCACGGTTATGGTTTTAAGTTTGTCCTGCATTCCTCCCATCTGGGACTGCAGTTCCTGAATATTTTTCAGCATATCCATTGGATTCATTCTAATCTCCTTTTATCACTTCACCCCGGAAGACCCGTTTTACCATCTCTACCGAATCATCCACATTCTCATCAGAATTGTTGTCTAAAACAGTTACCACTATATCAACCTGAATCTGCAGCATTTCCTGTATAGTTTCCTTTACTGCCAAAATGTCTGTTTTGACAAAGTTTGCTGAATAAGTTGAGTCGAAGACGAGCTCCAGGAGAGATCCGTTAAGCTTCCACGAAACAGCTTTCTCCAGTGCGGAAGCAAGGGAGAGTTTGTACTTTTTTATTTTGTTGATGATATTTACTTTCTGGTCCAGAGAGATGGAGTATTCTTTTTCTTTTTCAGAACCAGGAGCTTCTGTAACGTTTTGTTCAGAAAATGTACCATTGACAAGTTCCTGTTTTATCTTTTTTATCTCGCTGAGTATTTCCCCCGGGGCAATGTATTCTGCCATGACGGATATTTTGCTCAGCGCAAGTTCCAGTTCAAAGTTGCGGTTGATGGAATACTTCAAATTTCTGTGGAGCTCAAGGAGTATTTCAAGAATTTTTTCTACCTGGATAACGGAAAATGCTTCAATAACCTTTTCGGAGTATCTTCTTCTTTCAAAACCGAGTATTGCTTCTTTGCTTATTCCCTGTTTAATAAATAGAATGCTTCTGAAATATACAGTTAGATCCAGCAGGAACTGATTTATGGACACCCCACTCTGGAGAATATCGCCGGTTTGCTCAAGTACTTTGGTACTGTCTTTTGCCGCTATACTTTCTGCCAGAGAATCAATGGTCTCCAGTCCGACGATTCCCAGTTTCTCCCTGATTACATCAAGGGTTATCGAGCCGTTTGAAAATGATACAACCTGATCAAAGAGGGTGTATGCATCCCTCATGGATCCGGTAGCTTCCCTGGCAATCCAGAGAAGGGCATCGTTATGAGCTTCGATTTTCATTTCGTCAGCTGCTTTTGCAAGGAGTTCCTTTATCTTGTCAATGGACAGGAGCCTGAAGTTGAATTGCTGACACCTCGATCTGATTGTTGCCGGAACCTTGTGCAGTTCGGTGGTGGCAAATATAAAGACTATATAAGGCGGCGGTTCCTCAATTGTTTTCAGCAGAGCGTTGAAAGCACTGTTGCTGAGCATGTGTACTTCGTCGATAATGTATACTTTATACCGTGAACTGTTGGGGGCAAAAAGAACTTCTTCTTTTATGGTACGTATATCGTTAACTGATGTATTACTCGCTCCATCAATCTCGATAACGTCCAGGGAGCTTCCTCTCGCTATCTCGATACAGTTGGAACATACTCTGCAAGGTGTATCGGTTACCCCTTTTTCACAGTTCAGTGATTTTGCAAGGATCCGGGCTGCAGAAGTTTTTCCAACTCCCCTTGGCCCGGAAAAAAGATAGGCATGAGCAATTTTTCCGGTTTCCAGTGAGCTTTTCAGGGTTGAAACGACAAAATCCTGTCCTTCCAGTTCATCGAACGTTCCGGGTCTTTTTTTGGTTGCAGTTACTTCATAGGCCATAGCAGCTCCAGTATAACATAAAAAACCCCTTTAGCTCCAGTCAAGTAGACTGTGTCTCATCAATTAATCACTTACCGCTGCTACCTTCCAGTCCTGACGGGGTTGGGCGACAATCGATAGCACAGAACCTGACTATCAACACTAAAGGGGAATAGCGGAGAGGGGGGGATTCGAACCCCCGGAACCCGGTTAGGGTTCATACGCTTTCCAAGCGTACTCCTTCGGCCTCTCGGACACCTCTCCATAAAGGAACATATATAAATCGGGGCAACCCGAAGTATTCAAAATACCCGTTCGAATTCCCCTCTCCTATCGGAGAGAGAGGGATTCGAACCCTCGGAGCTGACAAGCAGCTCAACGGCTTTCGAGGCCGCCCGATTCAACCACTCTCGCATCTCTCCAGTTGTCGTAAAGCATCCTTCATGAATACATCCCGTACCCAAGAGGATTCGCCTTCCGGTCACCGGCGTCCTGCCGGTTCCCTCCAGGCGCTTCGCTCGCTGCCGCACGCGTCCTGCGCGCTTGTCCTCGCATACGCTCGGCGTTCGCTCGATTCGAATCCTCTGCAGTCTGAACCGCAGAAAGACTCAAACCCGTCTAGAATACGTCCCGTACCCAAGAGGATTCGAACCTCCGGCCTTTAGATCCGCAATCTAATGCTCTATCCAGCTGAGCTATGGGTACAAAAGCGGAGACGGAGGGAAAACCCTCCCTTTTCCGGCATCCTGTCTGAAGCTTCCGGGTCCGGGGGTACTCAGTGGCACAATGCATCGTGCATTGTTTCCGGTTCTGCCGAACCGCCTTCGTACCCGTTCGAATCCCCTGGTTTCTCATCCAGACAGTATAAAAAACGGAGAGGGAGGGATTCGAACCCTCGGTACAGTTACCCGTACAACTCCTTAGCAGGGAGCCCGATTCAACCGCTCTCGCACCTCTCCAAAGTCGTAAATCAGCAAATAAGTACGGAGAAGGTGGGATTCGCCCTCCTGCTCCAGACATCCTGTCTGAAGCACTCGGGTCCGGGGGTACTCAGTGGCGCAATGCATCGTGCATTGCTTCCGGTTCTGCCGAACCGCCTTCGTACCCGTTCTAATCCCGCTGGTCTCCTACGGAGAAGGTGGGATTCGAACCCACGGAACCTTGCGGTTCAATAGTTTTCAAGACTACCTCCTTCGACCACTCGGACACCTCTCCAACATTTCATTTACTGGAACTAAAATATATAAATTTGGTTACCCTTTGTCAAGGTGGTTGTCTTTCGTATAAACCAAATCAAGGAATGAATGGTAATGGGTAGATATGCAATAACAAGTACCATCCCTTCATATAATCACCCGGGAATTAAGTGTTGACTTATCCCCGTTGAGACGACTATGCTGATACATACAATGGAATGTATATCCACAAGTGTCCAGGCAAAGTTTACCATGGCCATTTCTTTTACCGTAGTACTGTTTTTCAGTATCCTTCTTTTTCTCAGTTTTAGAATATTTAGAAATTATTCAATAGAAAAGTCCAGAGAATATGCCTCCACCGTGTTGTATGAAACCAACTCCAAAATTGATCTCTTCTTTTCAGAGATTGAGAGTCTTGCAAACTCCCTTGCCGGCTACAGGGCTGTCCAGAGCGTTAATACTGCAGAGATGAAAAACATTTTTCTATCGGCGGTACGGTCCAGAAAAGAATATTTAAGAGCAATCTATCTAGGGACAAAGCAGGGGAAAATGTATGAGTGGGGAATTGGCGAAGGATTTACCGATAATTCACCAACATTTCCGGAAGGATATGATCCCCGAAAACGCCCCTGGTATCGGGTAGGTGAAAAAGAAAAACAATTTACTGTTTCACAGCCCTACATTTATGCCAGTATTAAAGCTCTTGGTATAACCGGTGTTATTCCTGTATATTCAGAGAATGATACTTTTGCAGGGGTATTGGGGATTGATATTATTCTACAGGGGCTTAACAAAATAGTAAACATCATTAATGCCGGCCGGGACAGCAGGATAATTTTACTCAATAAAAACTATGAAATTATAGCCAGCCAGTTTGAAAGCATCCACGATAATGTGACAAAACTTAAAAAGTATCCATCATTTCTCAATATACGGGGATCTGAAGGAACCTTTACCGATTACATAGCTTCGGAAAAAATGTTTGTCTCTTATAAGGTAAATAGCTCCACCGGCTGGATTCTTCTCGTGGCACTTCCATATCATACTATAATGGAATTTTCAAACAATACCATCGAAGTAATTTTCTTTACAGATATAATACTTATTTTTATTCTTGTTATTATAATAAATCTTCTTATGCGGAACATTGTTACCAGGCATTTATCCAATCTTACTGCTGTTATGCACCAAATCTCAGCAGGCAAATTATATGCCCGGGTTCCCGTAACCGGCAGTGACGAGTTTGCTGAGCTGGCAAAGCTTTTTAATCAACTCGCTGAAATTCGGGAAAACTACACAAATACCATGGAAGAAGAAATCCGGAAAAGAACAGAAGCAATAAGTGCATTACAACAAGAGAATATCCGTCTGAGAGTACTGGAGGAGAAGGAGAGAATCTTCAGGAATCTCCACGATTCTCTTGGTGCACGCCTTACCAATATATTTATCAGTAATAATGTTGCAAAAACTGTTTCAACTTCCGATATTTCTGTTCTGGAAGATATGCTGACCCGAATCGAGAAAAATACAGACCTGGCCATCGAAGACTTAAAGGAAATTATCTTTGAGCATGGTGACCAGCGGACCATAATTGACTTTACCCGGTTTTTTTTCGGTACCATAAAAAATAGATTAAAGCTAAAAGATATTGAATTAAAATATAAAATCAAACAGAGAGAAGCAATAAACAGCATCCCCCGGCATATTCGATTTGAAATTGAACATATTCTTCAGGAGCTGGTAACAAATGTACTGAAACACTCGGGAGCTTCTGTTGTAACGATTGATGTCCGTGTCGCCGGAAATAAATTCATGCTTCTCTTTAAAGATAACGGGAAAGGATTTGACAAGGACACCATTACGGACGGGTATGGACTGACTAGCGTACGGGAACGGATCACTACCATAAACGGTACTATTAAAATAAAAACTTCTTCCGGTTCTGGAGTGCGCTATCTTATTACCATACCAATAAGGAATACCAGTAATGATTAAGATTTCAATTATTGAAGATATAGATGAAGTACGGCAGGGACTTAAGTATCTTATAGATGCTGATCCTGAAATTTCTGTTATAAAAACCTATAAAAAAGCAGAGACCTTTATAGATTCTTTTCCCCTTCTGACTATTCCCGATATAATCCTTATGGATATAGGGCTGCCGGGGATAAGCGGTATTGAGGCAACCCCTATTATTAAAAAAGACTATCCGCACATTGCTATTCTTATTTTAACGATCTTTGAGGAGGAAGAAAAAATTCTTAATGCAATACAGGCAGGAGCTACCGGTTATATCCTGAAAAATACCAAACCGGGAGAACTTATTTCCCAAATTAAAAGCATTCATATCGGAGGGTCCCCCATCAGCCCCACAATTGCGAGCACCATTCTTCAGGAATTCAGAAAAGAGACTGTAACAAAAGATAAAAAAGACTATAACCTCACTCCCCGGGAAAACGAAGTTCTCCGTGCCATTGTAGAGGGGTTAACATACAGAGAGATCAGCAAACGGTATAATATCGCTGCTTCAACGGTTAAAAAACATATTCTTCACATTTATAGAAAATTGGAAGTAAACTCCAAAGTAGAATTTATGAAAAAAGTTATGGATGAAAACCTCATATAGATACACCAAATGGTGTATATTCCAGACTGCTTTTGAGCCATAATTCTAAAAATATCATATAAAAGGATACTATCAGGATCCCCCTTTTCATGGTCTACTGGAGTAATAATTATTATCTATTGGAGGATTGTATGGGAAATGATGCTAAAAAAGGGATTTTTGACTGGTACTTCAAGTCAAATCTTCTTTTACGTATCCTGCTGGGGTTGGTTCTCGGGGCATTGGTCGGCGTTATTGTCGGGCCGTCTATTGCCTGGGTAAATCCCTTCGGTGCTTTGTTTGTAAGACTCTTGAAGATGATCGTCATGCCGGTTATTCTGGCTTCTCTTGTTGTCGGTGCTGCAAGTATCAGCCCTTCGGAACTGGGGAAAGTGGGGGTTAAGATTATCCTTTTTTATCTTTTCACTTCTGCTTTTGCAGTAGCAGTTGGACTTTTAATGGGGAATATTTTTAAACCGGGCATGGGCCTGGCCTTGGGAACAGCTGCCGATGCAGCGGGAAGGGCATTAAAGCAGCCTAAATTCATTGATACCCTTCTTGCCATAGTTCCAAAGAACCCCTTTGGATCCCTTTCTTCCGGTGCAGTTCTTCCGACAATCTTTTTTGCACTGATTTTCGGTATCGGTATTTCGTATCTTAAGTCAAGCAAGGAAGAGCGTTTAAAAAAGGTTGGAACTGTTCTTTTTGATGTTTTTGACGGTACAGCAGAAGTTATGTACATGATAGTGCGGGGAGTATTACAGTATGCTCCGATCGGTGTATTTGCTCTTATTGCAGTTGTATTTGCAAAGCAGGGTGCAAAAGCTGTGGGCCCATTGGGAATGGTAACACTGGCTTCTTATTTGGGGTACCTGTTGCATGTTGTTATTATATACGGAGGCCTTCTCCTCCTTAATAAATTCAGTCCTGCAAAATTTTTCAAGAAAGCACAAACTCCCATGGTTACAGCTTTTGTAACCCGAAGCAGCAGTGGAACACTTCCCGTTACCATGAGTACTGCAGACGAAAACCTTGGAGTTTCAAAAAAGGTATACTCCTTTACTCTGCCTCTGGGTGCTACAATCAATATGGACGGAACAGCTATCTATCAGGGAGTATGTGCCCTGTTTATCGGTTTTGCTATTGGAATGCCCCTTTCTTTCGGTCAGCAGATTACTGTTATCATAACGGCTGTGCTGGCATCAATAGGAACAGCAGGAGTTCCCGGAGCAGGAGCAATCATGCTGCTTATGGTATTGAACAGTGTCGGATTGCCTGTTGAAGCAGGAACCCCGGTCGCAGCCGCCTACGCAATGATTCTGGGCATTGATGCCATTCTCGATATGGGTAGAACAAGTGTCAATGTTACCGGAGATATGACAGGAACCCTGCTGGTTGCCAAAAGTGAAAAAGAAGTCGATATGGACAAGTGGAGAGCTTGAAGTACTTTTTGAGAGCAGGTATTTTTAAGAGAGGAAGAGCTGCTTCCTCTCTTTTTGTATTGTGAGAGAACGGGGAACTTAATGGAATATTTATGTACTGAATGCGGGAAAACATACCCTTCATCTGAAGTAATCTGGCAATGTACCTGCGGCGGATTGCTGGATATTATCCATGAGTTTCGTTTTGAACCTGATATGGTCAGGAATAGATACTACTCCATGTGGCGGTACCGTGAAGCACTTCCTGTAATAAAGGACACCGCTATAATAAGTTTCAGGGAGGGATATACCCCTCTTGTTCCTGTTGA
>Ga0164318_10000827_pt1 | contig 25545 bp, 14 predicted proteins | sample GuaBasSedimGuay9_FD_113734 | JGI IMG/M metagenome (GOLD analysis project Ga0164318, IMG submission 113734) | Subseafloor sediment microbial communities from Guaymas Basin, Gulf of California, Mexico - Guay9, Core 4571-4, 0-3 cm | ecosystem: Environmental > Aquatic > Marine > Hydrothermal vents...
AAAACGGACCGCTGCCGGGCTGCAATCCGGCCGGGATTTTGTGATCCCCGACAAGCAGGAGCAGGCCACTGATGCCTCTGATTTCGAACTCATCACCTGGTTGGTGATCAAAGCAGGGGAAACTGATGGTTGATCTCAAAGCATTAATAAAACAGGGTGAAGGCATTTCCGTTGAATTTAAGGAATGTCGGCGCACCCTTAACCGGAATGTTTATGAGACCGTCTGCGCGTTCCTCAACCGTCACGGCGGAGACCTGCTGCTTGGGGTTAGTAATGCCGGTAAAGTGACTGGTGTTGATCCCGACTGCGTTGTGCAGATTAAAAAAGATTTTGTAACGGCCATTAACAATCCGCAGAAACTCCATCCTCCTGCCTATTTGTCAATCGATGAGGTTGAAGTAGAAGGCAAGACGATCCTGCGCATTTATGTGCCAGAAAACTCACAGGTCCACCGCTGTAATGGTCGTATCTTTGACCGTAACGAAGACGGCGACTTCGATATCACCGATCACACGCGGCAGGTGGCGAATCTCTATCACCGCAAGCAGGCAACCTATTCGGAAAACAAAATCTATCCTTTCGCCGGACTTGCCGACTTGCGAACCGACCTGATCGCCAAATGCCGCAGATTAGCGGGCGTTTGGCGGGAAGATCACCCATGGGCCGATATGGACGACCTTCAACTGCTAAAAAGCGCCCAAATCTACCAGACCGATTCCGAAACCGGCAAAAGTGGTGTCACCCTGGCCGGCATTCTTCTGTTGGGCAAGGACAGCGTGATTCTCTCTGCGGTGCCTCACCACCGCACCGATCTGATTCTGCGCAAAGTCAACCTCGACCGATACGATGACCGGGATCTCGTCACCACCAATCTTATTGAAAGCTATGAACGTATTATCGCTTTTATCCAGAAACACCTGCCAGATCCTTTTTATCTGGAAGGAATGGATCGCATCAGCATCCGCGACGCCATTTTTCGGGAAGTCGCCTCAAATATCCTGATTCACCGGGAATATCGCAATGCCTTCCCGGCAAAGCTGATCATCGAGCGCGGCCAAGTGCGCACCGAAAACAGCAACAATCCCCACGGCTTCGGCACGTTGAACCCGGCCACTTTCACCCCCTTCCCTAAAAACCCTGTCATCGGCAGCTTTTTCCGTGAGATCGGCCGCGCTGACGAATTGGGTTCCGGAATGCGGAAAATGATGAAATATGGCAAGGCGTACGGCGGCGCTGATCCCAAGATGATCGAAGGAGACATCTTCCGGATCATTGTCAAATGTTCTGATTTTGAGGCCCGTCAAACAGACTCGACTGAGTTGCGACCAGAGTTAGAGGCCCAGTCAGGGGCCCAGTCAGGGGCCATTCTTCAAGCTCTTTGTGAACGTTCTCTTTCAGCAAACGAATTGACTGAGATACTGGGATTGAGAAGCAAAACAGGAGCTTTAAAGCGCACAATCAAAGAGCTGTTGGACAAGAAGTTTATTGAATACACCATCCCCGACAAACCCAACAGCCGTTTGCAGAAGTACCGGCTGACCGATGCGGGGAAACATTTGCTGAAGTCTATACAGGAATAAAGCAGGGTAAAAAATGGACCTGAAAGCACAGTTACAACCATGAACACAGACGCAAGACAACAAATCGAAACAGCGCTTTGGGCCTTTTCCGGTTCCGACCTACGCGCAGCGTCAATCGGTCTACTCAACAGCCTGGGTGACCAGAGTGAGAAGACCCTCGATCTTGACAATACACCGGACGCCTTTCTTGCCGAGTTCGAGAAACGTGACCGGAAATTCCGTAAGGACAAAGCTCTGCTCTACCACAGGAAGTCCGTCGAATTCCTATACGCCTATGACAGGGCCGAGCCGGTGAAACAACCAAAGACATCGGCGGTTCTGGATCGCCTTGTTGTGCAGCACCTTATCCAAAAAGAAGACACAAGACTGAAGCTTTGAGTGATAAAATACATGAAACTACGATTGGATAAATACTCACAAGGGACTTCTGGGCGGCATGAAACTTTTTTTCCACGTTACGGATGGTTGACGAAAGGTTATGTTAAATGCGCGGAAAGCCCCCATGTATTTAACGACAATGATGCCATTGAGCAGCTTGGTGTTGGCAAAAACATGGTTCGCTCTATCCGTTTCTGGTGTCTCCTGTTGGGTTTGTTAGAAGAACCCAGCAAAGATTCCGATCTTGGCAAAGGCGCTCTATCACCGGGCGCACTGGGAATTCGCCTGATTGGTCAATTCCTGCCGGTTGAGAACAGGGTAAACACGGAAACGGGATGGGACCCATATTTGGAGGATATCTCCAGCCTGTGGCTTTTGCACTGGCAGATTTTCAGGCAACCATTCAATGCAGTCTCCTGGCCGCTGGCATTCAACTTCTGTTCGCTTCAGTCCTTCTCGCAACAGGAACTTGGAGCCTCCATTATCGATATTGCCGGGGATGATGCCCGTTTGGCCGCAATTTCCCCTCGTTCTTATGAAAAGGATGCCGCATGTATCATTCATATGTACACGCAATCAGCAAAAATCGGCAATGAAATACGCTGCCCTTTCAATGCTCTTGGTTTGATTAAATCTACGCCGGAAAACAGCCATTTTTGTTTTGACGTTGGTAAAAAAAACACGCTACCCCCATTGATTTTCTTGGCGGCGTGCTTTTCGTATGCCGAATCCCTTGAATCTTCAACCCAAACATTAAGCCTGAACCAAATTGTCTATGGCGCAGACTCGCCCGGCATAGCCTTTAAAATGACTGAAACTGAATGCGGCAGGTTATTGGAACAAGCGGTCAATACTTTTGGAGATGTGCGTTTTGTTGAATTCGCAGGCACGCGGCAGTTGCATTTCGATGGTAAACCATTAATGCTTTATTGGGCTTGCCTGGAACAATATTACAAGGAGCAACGCTAATTCATGCGCCTGGATGAGTATGTTTCAATAAACAACAAGGTCGCCCGTTCCGTCAACCTTGAACGTGATGCGACCGACATTGAACAAATTCGACGATTCCAAATTACGCCAATGGTACAGCGGGTGCTTGGACGATTTGCAGACGCCCTGGAAGGAGAGCCTGTGCCTGCCTGGTCGTTGACCGGCCCTTACGGGAGTGGTAAATCGGCGTTTTGCAATTATCTCCTGGCATTGTGTTCGAATCATGCCGATTCCATACGGGAAACAGCGTTTGCCGGTTTGAAAGCGTGTGATGAGCGTCTGGCAAAACGACTTCGCCGACACCTTCCCAAGCCAGGGAAAAATGCGTTTATTCGTATGCGCGGTGTCTCTCAATATGAGTCTTTGAACAAAACTCTTCTTCGAGCGCTTCATGCCGGATTGCAGGAACTGAGCGGAGTGAATCGCAAGGCGTCTTTTCTTGCCCAGGATGCCGATTGCCTCCTGGAACAGGCTGCGCCTGAAACACCTGATGTTGTGGACTTGATCAAAAGATCCAACAAACTTGTGGATTGCCCGTTATTGATTGTCGTGGACGAATTTGGCAAAAATCTTGAGTTCATGACCCACAACCCATCGAAAGGAGATATCTTCGCATTGCAGCTCCTTGCAGAGAGTGGCATTGCGTATCTCTGGGTTATCCTTCACCAGGCTTTTGGTGAATATGCGTCCTCGTTCTCCGAAATACAGAAAAGCGAATGGAGTAAGATACAAGGTCGATTTGAGGATATTTCTTATCTGGAGCCTCCTTCGCGGGTTGTGGAACTAATATCCAAGGCAGTTTCCCATGGTCGTTTACCCAAAGGCCTGGGCAATTCAATTCCTGCCTGGAGCGAAGTGTATGCCAACCTGATGAGCGAAGTGAAAATATCCGGCGCTCCCCGTTTTAGTGTCACCAATGTTCGTAAACTCTATCCTATCCACCCGCTCGCAGCAATTCTGTTAGGAGAACTAAGCCGCCGATTTGCCCAAAACGACCGCACGATCTTTTCCTTCCTTTCAAATGGCGGCCCGGGAACTTTTTCTGATTTTCTTGCCCTTCATAGTATTGAACCGTCTATCGCAGCCCCAACATTATCAATAGACTGGCTGTATGATTACTTTTGTAAAACTACGATTCAGCGTCACGGCGTCCGTGCGTCCACACAGCGCTGGATAGAAATTCAGTCTTTGATCACTGCGCACAGTGACGCTCCAGTGTTCGAGATATGCCTGCTTAAGACTATTGGTGTTCTAAATCTTCTCAGCGATCTTCCCGGAATTCATGCATCGAAAAAGATGATTCATGTTGCGCTGGGAGCATCAAAACCCAAAAATATCAACCAGATCGATAACACACTTGAACGATTGGTGAATCAAGGCGTCGTGCTTTATCGAAATTATGCAAATGAGTATCGTCTGTGGGAGGGGACGGATTTTGACCTTGAAAGCACTATTCGTGAAGAACGCGCTCGCCTGGCGTTAGGGTCGATTGAAGACGTTCTGGAAATCGCGGCGCCTCAACCCAATATCATTGCGGCGCGTCATTCCTATCAAACAGGAACTACGCGGGAGTTCCGGCAGTCCTGGGCTACCCTTGAATTGTTACGCAAACGAAAAAACGACATCCTCGCGCCGGACATGGTTTTGGATGGTCAGATTTGGCTGACGCTTGGAAAACAGGAAAAGCCTCATAATTTGAAAGATAAAACGGTTAATCTTCCTGTCATTATCGGATATGCCCCCTGTGAAAGCCAGGTACTAGACATAGCGCTTGATGCTGCTGCTGCCAAAAAAGTTTTTGAAACCCACTCGCAACTTGCACATGACGGCGTTGCCCGTCGTGAGGCTCGATTCAGAGTTGAAGCTGCTTCACAGGCGCTACGCGAATATTTGAACAACCTTTTTTCCCCGGCGAGTCATCAGGTTAGATGGTATGCTTTGGGAACTATACAAAATGTTTGTGTCAGGCGAGGCCTTTCCAGCCTTATTTCCGAGATTTGCGATAGTGTTTACTTAAAAGCTCCCCCTGTCAACATGGAAATGATTAACTATAATCGTCTTTCCTCTGCGGCAGCACGAGCACAGCGCGAACTAATTGAGGCTATGGTCACCCGTGAGACTGATGAGCAACTTGGCCTTGAAGGATTTGGACCGGAAGTGGCCGTCTACCGGGCTTTATTTAAGGCGACTGGTCTTCACGCTGTTGTTGACGAAGCAGATAATAGAACCTGGCGTTTCAAACGTCCCATCAAAAAAAACAAGAAACAAGCAAAACTTGTCGAGGTCTGGAATCAACTAGATAAAGAACTGATGGGTGCGGAGCATAAGAACCATTCTGTCCCGGTACTTGATCTGATTCAGATGCTGCAGAGACCGCCTTTTGGCTTGCGTGAAGGTCCGATCCCTCTATTTATCTGTCATTACCTGTTAGTTAATGATGATGAAATCGCCCTTTATCAGGAAGGCGCATTTAAGCCGATTTTTGGAAAAGCTGAGGCTGCGCTGCTGCTCAAACGGCCTGATTTATTCGCTATACGCCGCTATGCGCCGCAAGGGCTTAAACGCGATGTTGTGCAGGCATATATGATGGCGCTGAATACCGATGTTCTGAAACTTGAACCAAAAATGCGAAACCCGTCCTTACTGAAAATTGTCGCGCCGCTGGTTCTATTCATGACAGAGCTTCCCGACTATACACGTTTTACACGCCGTCTTTCCTCCAACGCCCAGAAACTGCGCAGCGCAGTGCTTAATTCAAGAGAACCTATGGACCTGCTTTTCCGTGATATTCCCGTCGCATTGGGAATGTCGCCATTTGACGGTAAAAGCACTACTGCCTCATGGAAGACCGATCTGCATCAACATCTCCAGAATGCGTTGATAGAATTAAACGACGCATTTGATGTCCTTAACGAAAGTGTCCGGGAAACGCTGATACATGCGCTTGGCAATGGTCATGCAAATGTTTTCTCAAAATTTCGCAACATGGTTCAATCTCGTGCCTCTAAACTTGTGAGCGCATGCCGCGACAGGGATTTGAAAACAATTCTGAACGTCATGAAAAACTCCACAAGCAGCGATGAGGAATGGGCGCGTGGCATAGCGGGAATAATCAACAAGAAACCCCTTGATTCCTGGCGGGATAGCGACGTAGAACCATGGAATGCCGCTATTCATGAAATTGCAGATCGCTTGGATTCTTTTGAAACGATTGTTGCTGGCGGAATTGGAATCAAGAACAGTAAACGGTTGGTAATCAGTCTCACACAAGGAGACGGAGAAACGGAAAGACGCATCGTAGATATCTCGAAGAAAGACAGAAAGCGATTACTTAAAAAGTATCCCAGCATAATGAGTGAATCTAGGGAGGAGCGGATACTACTTTGCGCTCTTTTGCTGGCGGAGGCATCGCAGGAGTAAAGGATGGCCAAGCAGGAACGACATATTCTGGCCCTTTCAGGAGGCAAAGACAGTGCTGCTTTGGCGGTTTATATGCGTGAAAAACGACCCGATTTGCCGATGGAGTATGTGTTTATTGATAGTGGTTGCGAACTACAAGAAACGCATAGCTATATAAACAGGGTAAGGGCAGTTCTCAACATTTCCATCACCACAATTGGTGGGGGCAATCCTGAAGACAGAAAGGACTTTTTGTGGTGGCTGAAGGCCAAAGGGGATTATTTACCCTCTCCTCGGAATCGCTGGTGTACTGAAGTACTTAAAATAATACCTTACAATAATTGGATAATGGACAAATGTCATGAACAGATAGTCCATAGTTATGTTGGTTTGAGGGCTGATGAGAAGCGAGAGAGAAAAGGGAATTTTAGGCGTAGTGACGATTTTTACCAACACCATCCTTTCATGGAGGATGGTTTGGTCTATGATGATATTAAAGAACTTTTGGAGAGTTCAGGAATAGGCTTTCCTGCCTATTACAAATGGCGCTCTCGCTCGGGATGTTATTTTTGTTTTTATCAGACAAAACGAGAGTGGCTTGGGCTCCATGATCACCATGAGAAATTGTTCTGGCAAGCAGCCGAAATGGAAAAAGTAGATCCTTCTACGGGTAAGCAATACACTTGGTGCGAAGGTATAACACTCCGCGAACTAGTCAACATTCGAGACAGCATACCTGCTAATGCAAAAGAGATAACTCATGGCCAAGAGAAGTGCCCAAAGTTGACACACGCACTGAGTAAATGTTGCCAATCTATCTCGTTTAACCTCGGAAATATTATCAGAAAGGGTGGAGAAAATGGTACTTGATGAGTTAATCCGCCGACTTAAATCCCTTAGCTCCCCAGGAAAAGGGTTTAAACCGCACAAATATCTTGTTCTACTAACGTTAGTTCATTTAATTCGTGATGGTCATATCGAGGACGGCAAAATTTTTTACAATGACCTGTTTAAAAAATATTTTACAAAAAACTTTGATGTATTTGCCGATTCTGATGATCGGAATCGTCCATATAATCCATTTTTCTATCTTCGGAATTCGGGCTTTTGGACACTTGTCGCAACCAATGATAATAAGGATTTGCTTGACAGGGCGAACTCTATTGGTGGACCAGGAGAACTCACAAGGCTTGCATCACATGCCAAAATAGATTTAGAACTTCTGGAAGAATTACAGAATGAATTTGCAAGGGAACGTCTTGAGAGAGCGGTTACTAAAATTCTTCAACAGCGGAAACATCAGAAACCCGGAAGTTACGGCCCGAATAGTATTAGTCATGAAAGCACCTCACTCTACGGCCACGAAGCCGACGCCATCAGGCGGATTAATGACGCAGTCAAGGTAAAGAATCTTGGTTATATATGTTCCAATCTCGACATACACGATCCGCAAAGCAATCGTTATTTTGAAATAGATCTACTGATCATATCTCAATTTGGTATTTACGTAGTCGAGTTGAAGCATTGGACCGGAAACATTCACGTCAAGCCGAATATGTGGTTAGTCAACGGCTTTTCACGCCCTGATCCCCACAAGGGAAACAATCACAAGGCCAAGTTGATACGCGGTCTCTGTACACGGAAATTTCCCTATTTCAAATGGCCTTATGTGGAATCCATAGTCACCCTGACGCATCCTGATGCGGTTGTTACGGGTTCTTCATTGCCGAATACGAGTGACAACAATCCAACCCTAGACAGCATTAATCACCTTATTGATTATTTGAAGCGACAGAGGCGAGACAAGGAAGTTACTCTCTCATCTGCTGAGTGCAAAAATATTGTTAACTTTATCAAAAGCTTGCATGTCCCAGGAAGGCCGCGCGACATGCAGTTTCCCGGCTATGAGATTGTGACGCGTATGTATCAGTCCGCAGAACGTGAAGAGGTGATTGCCCGGCGAACGGACATCCGGTATCGCCGTCTGACTCGCCTACGCATTTTTTTTGCTGCCCAACCGGGTTCTGATATAAAAAGAGACCCTTTCGTTGAACAGGCGATGGCCACACTGAACGCTGTCGCCGGGGTAGGCGAACACCCGAACATTCTCAGGGTCTGGCCCATTCCGAACGAATACGGGTATATTGTGGAAGGCAGCGACTGGTCGGAACAGGGAACCCTGCGCAATGCCATAGACACACAGGCTCCCTTTGATATTGAAAAGGCATTAACCATCACCCGTGGAATTTTGCACGGGCTTCAAGCTATCCACGAAATCGGCGTTATTCATCGTTCCTTATCCCCGGATAATATCCTGCTCGTCGAGGACATACCCAAGCTGATGAATTTCGACCTGTCCTATCAACTAGCCGATAGCAGAACGACCGTAATCCCCGATCCGTCAAAGCTCAAGAGACAGCCCTACATTGCACCGGAAATCTATCAAAATGCGGATTCGCTTTCGGAAAGCGCGGACCTGTTCAGTGTCGGCGTTTTACTTTATGAGATGTTGACTGGCGAGCGGCCTTTTAAATGCTCAACAGATTTGGCCCAAACAAATGGACGGCTGTCTGAACGTTGTCTTGATAAGCTGTGCGAAAATAATGTCCCCGACTCTGCAATCTCACTAATCAACGATCTGGTTCAGCTTACTGACACAGCACGCCCTGCGACGGTTTCAGGTGTTCTGCAACGGCTGGATAAATACGTTGCTCAACCTGTGCCTGCTGCAACCAACCCACAACTGAAACCGGGAGATTCGGATAATCTGTATGAAATCGTCGAGTTTCTAGGCAAAGGCTCGGAATCGCAAACATACGGGGCTAGAGGTCCGATTGGAGAGCCTTTTGTTCTCAAATTTTTTAACATTGATGTTCCGCAGGAACGTATTTTTCAAGAGCAGAAACTGTCTGCTGCCGTGAGCCATCCCGCAATTGCAAATGCTGAAAATTATTGCCGTTGGTCGGATCAAAGGTTGGTTCTTGCATTTAAAGCAATAAATGGCCGCACTCTCCGAGAACAAGCGGAGAAAGAACTGCCGGAATTGAACTACTTTAATCAGATTGCTCAGACGCTTATTGATGCGATCAACGCATTGCATTCTTACAGAGAGGATGGGGACGAAAGCCCTATCCTTCACAATGATATTAAACCGGAAAACATTGTGGTCACCTGTGATGGACGGCCAGTGCTGTTGGATTTCGGAATAGCCTCTCATCCCAAAATTGCCCAGTATGCCGGCTCAAATGGTTATGTCCCACCGGACATGATTTCCGGGGAGGATCGAGAGTATTGTGTTCAGGGAGATTTATTCGGTCTTGGCGTCACACTTTTTGAGTGGTTTTTTGGCCGCAAGCCGTATGAAACGCTGACAATTGGTGAAGCGCCTGTTGATATGCAAAATTTGCGACCGGATATTTCTTCGGAGCTTCGAGACTGGTTTGCCAGGGCTGTTGCAAGCTAGGCTGAAAATCGGTTTTCAAACGCCTTGGAAATGCGTGATTTACTGCAAAAAGCTATTAAAACGCCGGCAGCGCCGGAATTGTCGGAAATAATTAGGTCAGAAGAAAAAAATGGTCCTATTGCTCCTTCAGAGCCTGAATCCTGGCAAAGGTCCAAAGAGCCGGAGCCGGAAGTAGTCAGTTTCGCGCCAGAGTTGGGAACAACGCCCAATCCTTTTGTGGCCTACCTGAACTCGCTGCACAACCGAGACGCTTCCAGCGGGAATGCCCTTGCCGAGGGGCAAGCGCAGAACCCATGGTTCAGCAGAATTCACGTTGCGCACCCGTTGGCTAACCGCATCGCTAAGGAGCTGATCAAGGAACAACAACACGTCATTCTCACCGGTCATGCAGGTGACGGCAAGTCCACCATAGGGCTTGAACTCTTCAAGCTTTTTTCCGAGCTGCCTGCTGATAAGCCAATCCCACGAGACCTGCACAGGGAGGAAATCACCCAATCTGACAGTATCAAAATAGCTCTCATTAAAGACTTTAGTGAATGGACCGAAGAAGAGCGCGTCGGGATCATCAAAAATGCCGGAAAACAGAATCAACCACGCACATTGCTGGTATCCAATACAGGAACGCTCCTGGACGTATTCCGCCGAATTGAAGAAAGGAAAAATGGAAACTGGATTGAAATCGAAAGCGATTTACTGAAAACTTTTTCTGAAGCAACGCCTGCTTTTTTTGAACACCGGGGCGTAAGCTATCTTGTAATCAACCTGGCCATGTTTGACAATCTTGATGTGGCTCAGGAAATTTTCGAGCGAATGCTGGCTCCGGGTTGCTGGGAAAATTGCGTCGCGTGTGAACACCATGCCCAATGCCCAATCCGCCGTAACGTGGAGCTGTTACAGAAAAATCTTTCTGTAGCGCTTGACCGTGTATTTCTGCTTTATCGCCGAATGTTTGAATATGGGGACCGTTTCACCCTGCGCCAACTGACAGCGCACATGGCCTATATGATCACATCGGGCATGGAATACTCCGACATAATTGAGTTCTCAAACCGCCCCATAGCGCCTCTGTTATGCGAATTCATGTTCTTCAACCGATTTTTCGGAGACAATGGACGGCATCCCGACTCCCCCGCATTACAGATGAGCGTTGTCCGCGCCGTTCGTTCCCAGGAATTTGGGAAACGCCCCTGCCCGCGCTGGGAGAAACGCCTGTGGTTACGTAAGCACGAGTCTGATTTCCACATCGAGGCTAATGACGATATCCACGATTTTGATCTTTTGCGCCGTGTGGGAGTAAAGGATCCACAATTTTATAAGGACCCTGAGAGCATCCTTTCGGCTCGCGGACAAGTGCGACGCATGCTCTTTTTTCTTCATAAGTTCAGGGATTCAAAGGATATTTTTCTGTCAACCTTCCTGCATTCTCCCATGATGTTAGAATTGATGGATTGGCGCACAGGCGCCGGGACAATGTCTATTGGGAAAAAAGATACGATGCATCGGCGAGTAACTCATGTGCTGCAGGAACATTTCACCGGAATTCGTATTCCGGAAGGCGTCTCTTCTGACAATAATCTGTATATCACACTCAGTCGAAATGCTCAGGAAATTCGTCAAAGCGCTCAAGTTGTCCTGGCACATTTCCATGAGGATGATTTTGACATCCAGTTCGAGTCTGTAGAAGATGGCGCTGATCGGTCTCAGCAGCGCCTTGTTTTCACCGGCACGGAGCGATACAAATCTGCACGTCTGATTCTTGAATTACCTTTTCTCGACTATGTGATGATGCGACATCAGGGCGAGACCGGCGGTCAGGCCCTGCAAACGGCCTTTGTGGACCGGCTTGACCGTTTTAAGGCACATTTGGCTGCGTTAGGGAAACTTAGAGACCGGGATGAAATCATGCTCGTGCGGCTTCGAACAAATCATACATTCCGTCGGCAACGATTTTCCGTCGGAAAAGGCCAACTGGAGGTGACTGATGCCTGATCCTTTCCCAGCCATAAAGCGTGAATTACAACGACGGCGCAGTGAGGATGGAAATCCCGCCATTCAACTATTCGGCCGCCGGTTTATTTCCGACCAGACCGTTCCCGAACTGCTATCGGAATTTTTGCTGTTGGCGACCTCGAAGAAACGTATTGCTAAATCAATAATTGATAAAGGGCATGTATTCCCGGATATCGATGTTCTAAAAAACTGGCCGCCGGAAACATCCTTGGCGTATGCGCCCAAGTCCCGCCTGAACCTAAAACTTTTCGCACTTATTGGCGCATCTAAACTGGAAACCCGCCACAAAAGTCACCGTGACCACTACCGCGAACTTCTCCAACGTATTCAGGAAAGAATCATTGCATCAGGAAGCGCCGGCAAGGAAGAGATACTCAAAACGCTGGAGAATCTATTTTTAGGCTTTCAGCGTGTGGGTGGGCAACGGACATGGTGTGCACAAAGTTTTCTACCGATTCATCCGGAGATGCTGGCGGCGGAGACATTGTGGAATTCAACAAAGGCCAAGAAGGCTGAGGATTGGGATGAAATTACAGAACGGTTCAATCATTTTTTCACATCTAACCAACACCGTTTCCTCGCCCGTGGCGGCGAGCTGCTCTATCTCCAGTTATGTAATTTGCTCAGGCAATCATCGGATATCATTCGTACCTGGTGTAAGGATGTAAATGCGGGCCTTGACGAGCGCGAAATGACGCCCGCATTGCTGGCGGATGCACTATCCGAAGGACTGAATAAAGCTGTGAATTCCTGCCCTTCGACTGTTGGCGCCCTGGCGAAGTTCATTGATACCGGCGCAGAACTGGAAACCGCTAAACATACGGATTACCTGGATGGTGAACCCCGCTACGTTCAATGTGGCTGGTGCCCAGCGGAAACATGGCCTGAAAGCCTGCTGTTTGCTGCTGAGCTGCTCCATCTTTGTGATGCGACCATTGACCCTGTAGAACGTATTTATTTGCTTGAGACTGCCTGCGCCATGCAGGTATTGCGCTCTCTTTGCGCTCAGAGCGCTCGTTATGCCGATCATGGTGACATCATAAGGCAAGGTTCAGGGGCCTTGAATTATGTGTGGGCATTTTCCGATCCTGAAGGCCGCAGTGACACTATTAAGCGTATCTCCCGTCGGAGCGTGAACTCCATTCAACGTCTGATTCAGAAAGCAATTCGACACCCGGATATTCTTAAGAACATCAAAGAGCAAAAGCAACGCGAAGGAATCAGTTGGAAAGATCCATATAAAGAAGCCGACAGGCGATACGGCCACAAGCTTTTCCTCACATTGTCGAAGCGGCTCGGCATGATCGTACCCCGACGCGGAAAAGGCGCACGATTTGTGCTCACCGACCATCTATTGAGGTATCTCGTCCTGACCACAATCCGCCCCGGAGAAAGAATGACATACGACACATTCAAAAAACAAGTATTCCAACGCCACGGCATGGCTTTTGATGATGAACATCTGCGTGGCGCATGCCTGTGGTGTGGAACCCGGCCTTTGACAACCTTGGGCGACAACATCGACAAGTGGCTGTCTGACATGTTGAGCTCTGCGGGAATGTTGGTCCAACTGTCCGACTCCTGCTCAATGGTGGAGAATCCGTTTACTACCGGAAGGGAGAACCAGCAATGAAATATTTTGCCGCAAGTGTCTGTGACTATATCCAAAAGCAGGTGGAACGTCACGAGAACAAAGCAGCGGCGGACAAGGCACTGCTGATGTTACCGAGTTTTCCTCCGCAGATTATTATTGCAATTGGTCGTGAAATGGAAGCACGGCTTTCACAGCTTGTCGATCTTATTTTTAAAATCGCCAAGCCTGTTTGGGAAGAATGGCAGAATTCATCGCTGTCTTCAGATCACAAATCTGTTGAAGAAGCCCGGCAAAAAGACTGGCTTGATCTGCAGGGAACTCTGACCAATTACCGTAACACTCCACCTTCTGCCACAATGAAGCCAACAGTTATCATACTCGCTGGAGTAGATCGTGTCACGGATTCTTCAAGTCTCTCGGATTTTCACTACTGTCGCGCTTTAACAATCTGGGATGAAGAATTGCGCGATACTTTCATGTCGTGGACTCGCAACCGATTAGATGAAGCATCGTTAGGGTACGAAACAGAAACAATCAATCATTTTGACACAATTCTCAAAGCCCTGCTGGAACGTGTACCTGCCGATATTATTAAAATCAGCGAACTGCTCGAATCCCTGGATTTATCTGGAGCACAGGATGGCCGAGATGCGGAAATCGTGTTGTTGAAAGGCCTGCAAGAGTTTGATTTGCCGCAGTTTACAGGATACAGGTTTGCCAGGAAGCGAAACTTTGCTCCTTACATCGATTCTGCAACAGACTTTTTTTCCTACGATATGTTCCTTGAAGAAACCGCCCGTAAAAAATACGGAAAAGCAGTAGATGGCTATCGTTCAAATCCTGAGCGGCAGCCAAACGCTCTGGGTGATTCGGGGCAAACAGGCTGCTATTTATCGGACGATGAGTTCTTAAATGGGCTTTTCCTCTACATTGAAAATGGCAACCATGAGGAGCGAAAACGTTTGTTGACATGTGACTTTACAGTTATACGAGACGACATTCTGAAATACCGCCCTCCAAGAGAGCCACGTCCAACACGGGACACTGTCAAGAAGCTTGGCAGCGATCCTGTTGAAAGCGCTCTTACTGCCCTGTGGATTACCTTGCGAGATTTTAAAAAGGAATCTGAAGACCGAAACCTGTTTGCTCACGAGATAATTCGTGAGATTCGTATTGAATCCATGAAATTTGTACATGATTGCGATGGAGAAAACTCTGCATCGCTTCAGGAAAATGCCCGGCAGTATCTTAAGAGCTTTCTTGGCGGTTTAGATAATTGGTTAAAAGATAGGATTGAACTGAAAAATCCAATATATGGGGATGAAGACAGCAATATTGTTATAACTTCAAGTTTAAACAAAGATGATATAGCCTTTCAATATTCATCCATTGCAGAGCCACGGCTTGAATTTTCCGTATCCATTGTGCCGGATGATGACCAGTTGACTATTAGACGATTTGCGCTACGTCTTCCTGTAACATCACCATTTCGGATCGCGAATGAACTTTTTAAATGGGGACATGATGAATTGACAGACGCGAAGGAGCACTTTTTGCCCGTCTTTTTTGCTCCAAACTACGAAGAACTCATGCTTGCGAAAGATGACGAAGAGGCGCATCGTGTTCTGATGCACAATGTGCGCAGCGAAGACAAGCAAATGGTTGATATCCTGAAGCCGGCCATCAATCAAGCGCTGGGCGCGGAGAATCCGACATTCGCAGAATCTCTTAAACAACTCGCATTTGCTTATGGAAACTTTATTCGGAATGCTGCTGAAAACGGAGTTTATACTGCGCTTGGCGAAAAATGGGATATGTTGCGTCAGGCGTATGTCAATGCCTTTGATGTTTATCTTGATGCCAATTCCGAATCGGATGTCGATCACGGCGCATTGTTGCTCCGGGCATTCCTGTTCATTCAAAAAAAAGACGCAGCCCATGAAGAACGTTGGATATGGGAAAAATATGAACCTTCAACTGCGGTCACTGTTTTACATCCTGCGTTGCTTGAAATGTTGCATGCGCGAATAGTTTATCTGTTCGAGTGCTTTAATGCGGAAGCAAATAAGCAGCTTCACGCAACAGGGACACGTCATTTCAAAGATGCAACTTGGGATGCTTATCTTAGTCTTGCCGTAATCCGAATGCCATTATTCGGGATGTTAAAGGATGCAAATCGGGTATTCGATACAAAAATGCGGGGCGAAAATCTACTTCATAGAATCGGAGAAATCGAATCATCTGAAGCAGAAGCATCTTTATCAACACGACTCCTCTTGCGCTACGATAGTTTTGAAGATGAAGATATCTCGGACGCGGCTATGTTCCGCGAAACCAGGGAATCGCTTTTACTTTACCGAGTCATAAAAGACTACTGGGAGTTACATCCTCATGCCAAAGATGGACTCAGTGTCGCAATTTACCAGAACCAGGACATTCAGCCTTTTATTGCCGCTGTCAACAAATTTATCAGTGATGATGAACGAATCAGCGCAAGCGCCGGCGCTTCATATTTTATGACGGTTACTTTGTTTACTGAGTCAAGTGATGATGCAGAGATTCGGCGATGGGTTGAACAGTGGAAAGAACGATGGGAAGCCGCTGAAATTCAGGAATCCCTTTCTCATTACCAACAGTGCAGACTTTTCGTAGCTCATCGAATTATCACACCTGAGCGCAATTATGAACAGTTCCGCAAGATCATCAAGGACAGCCTTGATGCAGACATTGTTATCCTTAGTGATTTTATTAATGCCGGAGAACAGGGAAATGAATTTTTTGCTGTCTCATCCTCCCATGATGTGACATCGCGTCCTATCAAATTTCCGATACTTGAAAAAACATTTTGCTCAATCGAAGGTGAAAGGCACTCGCAAAAACGGTTTCGCGTACTCAGTAACCGGCAATTCAGATTAGCGGCCAAGCATTCCGAAGTAATGGCTCGACTTAAGGATATGGCTCAGACATCCCATATTGTTGTACTTGGCTGTGGTGATTTCACTCAATGGCGTGGGGTGATTGACGATTTGCACAAAAACACAGAATGGGTAGTCTGTATTGATTCCAGTATTGATGAACAATTGCTCAGAGAAAACCAGGACGGTAATGTCCGCGAAATCATAGGATTTGGTTCCGGTGTTGGTTCTCATGGGGAAGCAAACTACACGGTATCGACCGAGCAGTTTCATTTCTCCGACTTACAGCACAAGCTAAAAGCGTCAATTGCAGAAATTTTCACGGGATGGACTCAAGACAACTATAGTCATGCTGCTCAGGCTGTGATTAAACAGGCAAGCGCCCTGTCCGGCCTTTCTTTAATCAGAGCAACAGGTATTGGGCAGCATATTCGGAACGTTATGGCCTATGCTTTAACAAGAAAAATACTCACTGCAAAAAAAGGGGTTTTGTGTGATCAGATAGTATCCCTTGATGCATTCCGACATTGGTTTGATGGAGCCGAGACAAATATGCGCCCTGATCTTCTATGGGTGATAGCAGATATCACGGATGCAGGTCGGCTACATCTTGACTTACGCCTTATCGAATGCAAACTTGCCAAACGCTCTGAGCTCCATCTGGATAAAGCGCATCAACAGATTGAATGCGGCCTTCAACGTCTTGTTCATGTTTTTATGCCGAGACGTAAAGAAGATGTAAAGGAGCGACCGGATGCTCGTTACTGGTGGCTCCAATTACACCGTCTTGTTGCGAGCAAATCCCAGATTGCAAACAGCCGTCGAATCCGTGTACTCGAGGCTTTGGAGCGTATGGCAGACGGCAGCTATTCTGTCTCATGGAAGGCTGCTGCATTCACATACTGGACAGATGATACTTCGGATGAGATCCGACCGATTAGCCCCTGGGATTTTCGTTTTGAGGATCAAACATTAAAGATTCCACCTATTTCAATCGGTAACGGCGCTGTGCGGAGACTTTGCGCGGGGAAAGGAGTGGCAAAAATTCCATGGGATAGCAGCAGCTTATCCTTTTCATCTGCACCTAATGTGATAAGCGAAACAGTGCTGAATGATATTAACGAAAACTTTCCAAAGGAAACAGCATTAAACAATAGTCCGCTCCCACATGTTCATTCTGATTCGTCACTATCTTCCGGCAATGAACAACAAAATGAAACGGAAGTAAAATCCAATGTATTAAATACTGAAGCCAACGGAAATGTCCTTGAGACAGTTTCCATGCCGAAGCGGATTCCTTTAGGCGCATCAATAAGTGGTTCACGCCAAGTTTTCTGGGAGTTTGGCCACAGGGAATTACACAATCGCCACATGCTTATCTTCGGCAGTTCCGGTATGGGGAAGACATACGCAATCCAATGTCTGTTAAATGAGTTGGGTCGGGCAGGCCAAAATTCGCTGGTTGTAGATTACACAAACGGCTTTCTCCCGAATCAACTTGAACCTGTCACTAAAACTATAGTTGCGCCTGTGCAGCATATCATCAGGCAATCCCCACTACCAATCAGCCCGTTTAAACTCCAAACTCAGGTTATTGGCGATGATATGTTTGTACCTGAAAGTCACTCAACCGCAGCCAAAAGAACTGCGGCTATTTTTAAAACGGTTTATGATTTGGGTGATCAACAGTTTAGTGTGTTATTCGACGCAATTATGCAGGGCATGCAATCATATGGAGATAAATTTCTTTTAGACAACCTGCTCAACATACTGCAAGAATTCATTGAAGAAAAAAACCACAACAATGCTGTTGTTAACTCGACAATGAGTAAGCTCAAACCATTTATCCTGGATAAACCATTTTCCACAGAGACCGGCGGTATTGGATGGGATGATATATTCCGTGACAAGATACATCGATGTCATGTTTTTCAACTTGCCGGTTTGGATATGCATTCATGGAGACTTGTAACTGAATTTATTTTGTGGGATTTGTATGCTTTTGTGCGGAGCAGCGGCAACAAAGATACTCCCAAAGTAGTTGTATTGGATGAAGTTCAAAATCTTGATCATCGCGAAGAATGCCCTCTCGCCAAATATCTGACTGAAGGACGTAAATTTGGACTGTCTTTAATTCTGGCAACCCAAAGTATAAGCAATCTTGCGACTGATCAGAAGAGCCGTCTTTTTCAGGCGGGTCATAAACTATTTTTTAAGCCTGCTGAAACAGAAATGGGCGAATACGGAAAAGTCCTGCAAAATGCAACAGGCGAACCATCGCGAACCTGGATTGAACGGCTGTCAAAACTTAGGAAAGGTGAATGCTATTCGCTTGGCCCGTCTTTGGGCGAAAATAATTCGCTTTTGCACAAGGCATTCAGTATACGAATCACTGCATTGGAAAAAAGAGGGTTTAATGACTGAAGTGAAGCTTGAAAACGCCCGGCTTCCCAGGAATTTTCACAAGACATTCATTCCGGAACGTCAATATATTCACGCGATGCTACAATTTGCTTCAACCGGAAAAAATGGCGATTATCAATATATTGCTTTGAAAACCGGGATTCCTACAGGGGCATCAAGCGGAAAAGCTCCAGCTATACTTGATTATTGCCGCGGAATGGGACTGGTTACTCTCACAAATCAGGCTCGAAGCGCCGTGAAATCTCCTCGCCTAACGCCCTTTGGCAGGGTAGTTCTTCTGGAGGATCCATATCTGAAAGAAGAAGTAACGCAGTGGATTGCTCATCTAAATCTGTGCGGGCCGTTGACCGGAGCGGATGTTTGGTATCATGTATTTTTTCAAGGCACACAGACCTTGGGAAACAGTTTCCGAAGAGCAAATTTGGAGGCATATCTCCGGAATGTTTATTGCGCCCAAAACGGCAAACTCATAGGGCCGTTGGTCAGAATGTATGAAGACCCTTCTTCTTTTGCTTCCTGTGGCGTCCTGAATGAATCCAGTAATATAATCAAACGAATCTCGCCTCCGGTCAGCGATGAATATGCCTGGGGATATGGCGCCTGGATAGTTGACGGCATCAACACATTTTTTCCAAGTGTCGATCAGATAACAGTCACGGAACTTGATCGATGTGCTGGATGGAGAACTACCCCCGGATGGCCTATCGATGAATTTCAGCAGGTTCTTGGACTAATAGAACGTAAAGAAATCATTAGAGTGGACCGCCATATGAATCCTTGGATTCTGCAACGAGGGAAAAAAGCGCAAGACTTATGGGCAAGGGTCTATGATGATCTTCTCTGACAGATTCATACACGTACTTCTTGAGGTTTGAATCGTGGTAAAAAAACTTAATGAAATCATACGTTTTCAGAACGAACGCCTCTTTAATGGAGCTGTCAATCTCGACTGGTTTCTTGATAACCCCGAGCAGGCTCAGAGCGCGGCGGATGCATTTGTTTTTCATGGACCAACTTATCATGGCGTTACACAAAAAGATGTCGGTGATTCCCATGGTCACCAGCTTCAAGACACGGCTAGTTTTACTCACTCTATCATTCGCTCCTGCGCGGGATTAACCGAAAAACCATTCACACTGGCAATAGCCGGATATGGGACAGGTAAATCACATCTTGCATTAACATTGGCCCAGATGCTTGGAATACCGGATAGCAAGAGCACTGATTCTATACTCAGCGGCCTGAAGAATGCGGATGAATTAATTGGCGCTGAAATCGAAAAGATGTTAAAGAGAATGGGTAAGCCCTGTCTCATCCTTGCGCTAAACGGAATGCGCAATTTTGACCTCGCTGCTGAGATCAGCCGGCAAATCCTTATACAACTCCGCGAGCGCGGACTTGACACGACCGCTATTGACAACCTTCGTCCAAGATTCACTCAAGCCGCAAATCTCGTAAGAATATCAAACAAGCAATTTCTACAGGAACTCCTGGAGCAAACTGGGTCAACTGACCGAGAAGCAATTCTTGATCAACTTGACTCTCAGGACGAACAAATTTACGAAGAGGTACAGCAATTTTTTGAGCATAAAGGCATGCCGATCCGCGTTCTAGGCGGGGAATCACTGCAAGATCTTATTGATGTTACTTGCCATGAATATTGCGGGTCTGCGCCTGATAAGCCTTTTGCTTGTCTCCTTGTTTTATTTGATGAGTTTGGGCGATATGCTGAGTTTGCCACAATGAAACGCCAGATTGCCGGAAGCGGTGTTCTTCAGCACTTGTTTGAAGGGATTCAAAGCAATTCAGACAAAGCCTGTTTTGTCGGTTTTATTCAATTCGAGTTAAATACTTATGTCCAGCGAATTGCGCCGGAATTGAAGAACGATATTATCCGCGTGACAACACGGTACCAGACTTCAGACAAGGCATATCTGAGTACCAATCTGGAAACGCTTATTGCGCACCTTATTGAGAAAAAATCTCCGATTATAGATGAGTGGTTTGATACAGAAGAGGCAAGACGCGAATCAGCGGAGATTTCGGAGACCATTCAGGAGTGGTTTCCTTTGTCACATCAGCATCGTCTTTGGGGAACCCCTAATCATTTTCACACAGTCATCAGGAAGGGGTGCTGGCCATTATCACCGTATGCGGCATGGCTTTTGTATTATTTGACTGCTGCCGGACAACACCTTCAAGAGCGTTCAGCATTGTCCCTGTTGGCAAACGCGATAGATAAGTATCAGGAACGTCCAGCCGAAAAAAACGGGCAGGCGTATGAGTTGTCAGCCTCTGATTTATGGTCTGAAGAACTTTTACAGGAATTCATTGCATCGGAAGAAAATGGGCAACAGGGAACGATCGCACATTCATACGCGACCGTTCTGGCAAAGCATGGAAGTCAATTGAACAATAATCAAATCGCCCTTCTTAGCACAATTGTCCTGGCTGTGAAACTGGGATTGTCTGTATCGAATCGAGATGACGCAACCTCTGCCTTGAGCCGATTATCTGGTATTGCAGGATCTGAAAATGTGCTTAACAATCTTCAGAACGAATACAACGTCATTGAGTGGGACGACAGTTTTCACCAGTTTGACATTCTTGGTGATGCTGTTCCGCGGACTCATTTTCTTGCCTTCCTGCGGCAACGCGTCGCAAGCGCTTTTGATGAACAGGGGAAATCGGATCTTTTCGTCAGCCGTATCTCTGAATGGTGTGACTCCATTAAGGATTTGGAATGTGATTTCGGAGAAATGAATTCAATTACAACCAAGGAATGGCGTTATCAGCATGTAACATCAAACCTCAATATGCTTCCTAACCATATCAAGTTTGCTGCTGAAAATTGGCGTAACGCACTTTCAGTCAGCGAACCGCGCGGCACCATCATCTATTGCTTTGTGGAATTATCACAGGAAGCTGAGAAGATAGAAACCGATACCTCAAAACTGTTGAGACGTGTTGCAAAAGAAATGGGTCAATCGTGTCTGCCGATTATGGTCGTGTTGATTATTGATGAAAATGCTCAAATGGGCCGAATAATGGCTGAACTCGCAGTGCTTTCCGATTTAACCAACGAGCAGGAGGCTCGTTTTGGAAACCTTATTGGGGCACACGAAGAAAAGATAAAAAAACTGCTTGCGGATTATGTAGAGAAATCAATCAGGGAGAGGCGATATGTGACTGGATTACGCACTCCCTTGGAGGCAGGCCGTCTTGGTCGCGTTGGAAGAGAATTGTTTTCATCCGTTTACGGCAACTCGATTCCCTTCCCATTTGATGGATTTTCAACAACACGGGGCAATGCTGCCGATTCATGTATGGAACTTACGACTGACTTATTAAACGGAAGGCTGGACTATGAATCATGTGGTTCAAAGCCGCCCAAAGTCAGGAACCGGGCTCTTGCTGTTTTGAAAGAGAAGTGGCAGTGCTTCGGTCGTGATGGAAGTGTCACATTGCCAAAACACTCTGCGGCGCGAAGTCTTGTCCAGGCATGGAGACGAAAGCTCGACGCTGATGACCAGCAGTTTTTCATTGCAGATGAATTGCGGACAGCTTGCTTGCCTCCATATGGGGCAAACCTGGCTTCTGCGGGTTTGCTCCTGGGGATATTTTTTGCACCGCGTCGGAACAATGTGCTTGTCGTTGATTCGCATGGCAGTCAACTTGATGTGGGCCAGTGGCTACAAAAAGACATTTTTAGAAACAAACTTATTGATCTTGGTCAAATTGCAGGAACAGAATTGATAAACATCGGAGAAATTTCCGCGGAATGGGAACGTTTGCTCGAAGATTGGGAGCAGGCGGAAATTTACCGTGAAATTGACCAGTACTACAGTCAGGCAAGAAAATTAAAAGAACGTGTTCCCATTCCTCCCATGCTGAGCTACAAGTATATTCATTTGGAAGAAAATGCAATCAGTGCTTTGCAGGAAATCAAGAAGGTTGAAGATAAAAGTAATAAGGCGTGGGATAAAATAGGCAAAGGGTACAATCATAGTGATGCTTCACTCTTAAGCTGGGGAGCTGCAGATTTAGTCCATCTCCAAGAAAATATGGAAGCGCAAATGGGCGTCTGGCAAAGCGAGGATATAAGCAATATTGACGTAGAAATCGGCAAAGCACGCCAGATGGTTATTCAGGTGTTTCCTGATTGGCTGACTTCTCAAACTCTTATGACCGACAATCCCGACGAAGTAGGTAATTTTAAGCATCGCTTGGGAACGCTGACCTGTAAAAATTTGGGACTTCTTAACCTTGAAGATGAAACAAAAGCCTTAAAAGAGCGTGTCGAGCAGCAGATTCGTAATTCCCAAACACAAGCGGAAGCGCATCGCCTGGTTCAGGAAGTTGATTCATGGCTCACAGAACATAGTGAAGTCTTGCGTATTGTCAGGGTCGCTGAAATCCGCGCTTTGCTTAAACCCGGTCAGGAATTTGCCAGGAAGCTGCGGGGACTGGCCCGCAGGGTCAATCTACCGGAATTAGACGATATCCGAACTCGCCTTTCTTCCTTTACTACAGAACTGAAAAAAGTCGAAGCCGATCTTATGAAAAGGGCCACAAAATTGTGGAACAGCAAGATTCGTTCTTGTAACGACATGGAACCTTTGAGCCAGGAAGTAAGTGAAATTGAGCGGATATTTGAAGGGTGCGAGAGAGATTTGGAAGATATCCGGGGCATGCGCAGGATACTGCGTATCTATCAGGATTGTTATTCCCGGCTTGATGACAATAATCTATCATGGGAAAAATTTAGCTCCATGCTTGGTACCCTGGAGTTCGAGGCCGAGAAGGACTATGGAGATGAAGATCCACCTCCCTGGGATATTCACGAGACATTGGAACTCTTTGTCAGAGAAATTTCAAAAAGCCGAAAATTAGCTGGGAAAGAATGGCTTTCCGAAATTGAGTCTATTACCGTAACACTGGACAGCATGGACGCAAAAGACGCTGATGCTGTATTCAAAAAGGCATCATCGCCGCCCCCGGTAGCTACATCACAACAATGCGAACACGCCGCCCGGATTGCAAAAAAGGCGGAACAACGTTGCCGGGCATTAGATGTTGATTGGCTTGTTCAGAGATATTCAGAACTCCCTGATTTTTTTAAACAGATATTTTTGCAAAAGATAGAAGTTTTCTAAGCGCCTGAGTCATTAATTTGGTAAGTGGTTTGATATTACCAACCTGCGTAAGATGCGGCAATTTTACCTCCTTTTCTCAAAACGAGACGCAGCGAGTCTCAAATTCGACCCAACAAAGCGAGACGCAAAGCGTCCTGAATTCAGAGGGATCGAAAAACGTCACGCGCTGCGTGGCGAATTGAAGAATTGCGAATTGAGGAGTGTGATGAACTGCTGAAACTGGTTGGATCGATCAATAAATCCAAAAAGGGGTCAAGTCTACCGTTGACTCTTAAAAGGCAACCCAGCCCAGGCGACACTGTTCGATTTTATGCAAGGAGGGCCAGGGGATGAATGAACTTGCGCCTGAAGAATCCGGCGGAGAGTTTCTGCTGTATCAGACCGGGGACGGCCGCATCCGCATCGAAGTTCGGCTGTGCATGGCGAGACGGTCTGGTTGACAATCAACCAGATGGCCGAGTTGTTCCATGTGGACAAATCAGGCATAAGTCGCCATTTGAAGAACATCTACGAATCCGGCGAGTTGGAGTTGGCGGCAACTGTCAAGAAATTCTTGACAGTTCGCCAGGAGGGTTCGCGACAAGTCAATCGGCAGTTGGAACACTACCCCGGAAAACAGATATGACTGTCGCCAAGAACTACCTGAGCGAAAAGGAACTCGACGTTCTTAACCGGATCGTGACGATGTACCTGGAATTCGCCGAGCTGCAGGCGTTGAACCGCAAACCCATACACATGCGCGATTGGATATCCAAGCTGGACGATTTCCTCAAGCTCAGTGACCGGGAGATTCTGACCCACGCCGGGACCGTCAGCTACGAGCAGGCCCTGGACAAAGCGCGGGAGGAATACCAGAAATTTCGCCGGGAACACCTGAACGATCCATCACCGGTGGAAGGCCATTTCCTGGAGGCCGTTAAGGAATTGAAACAACTGGAAGAATCACGAGACCCTTTAGATAAGGAGGGTTCAAAATGAGCATTCAACACGTCAATGCCATCGGCAACCGCCTGAGCCTGCGCTGTCATGAAGCGATATGGGAGTATTATCATGACCTTGTTTGATCGCAACAATGATTGCCTTTTTTGTTCTGTTGAACCTAATCTAATAATCCTGCAAAACAATCTTGCTTTCGCCATGTTCGACGGGTTCCCCGTCTCTCAGGGGCACTCACTAATTATACCGCGCCGTCATGTGGCTGATTATAGCGACCTGACTGCAAACGAAATCCTGGCGATTCATCAGATTCTCGCTGAGGTCCGCTCTTTGATTCAGAAACGTTTTTCCCCCGATAGCTTTAATGTCGGTGTCAATATTGGTTTTACTGCAGGGCAGACGATCATGCATGTTCATGTTCATTTGATTCCTCGTTATAAGGGAGATGTAAGCGATCCGGTTGGTGGTGTCAGGAATGTAATTCCCGGAAAAGGAAACTACCTTCATCCGGCTATGGAAGCAGGGTTAATTGAATATACGATACCGGATAAATCCAGTAGCCAGCTTCATGAAAAACAAATTGATGAGGATAGCGCATGACTGATAGAGGGCCTTGTCCGTGTAATTCCGGCAAACCTTATTCTAATTGTTGTGAGTCTTTACTGACCGGGGATAAAAATGCAATTACCGCAGAGGCTCT
>Ga0164318_10000828_pt1 | contig 25519 bp, 24 predicted proteins | sample GuaBasSedimGuay9_FD_113734 | JGI IMG/M metagenome (GOLD analysis project Ga0164318, IMG submission 113734) | Subseafloor sediment microbial communities from Guaymas Basin, Gulf of California, Mexico - Guay9, Core 4571-4, 0-3 cm | ecosystem: Environmental > Aquatic > Marine > Hydrothermal vents...
CGCTCAGGCGCTGGACTTCCTCCGGCCGGCGAAGGCTGGAAAGGGTGTTGAAGCTGCCTACAGGACCATAAGGAAAGAGGTGCCGTTTATGGAGGATGACCGCCCACTTCACCCCGATATAAAGAAAGTGAGAGAGCTTCTGACATCCGGAGAGATTCTGAAGAATGTGGAGAAGGAGGTTGGAGAGATAAGACTTAAATAGACTCCCGCTAGGTTGTCAGCATCTCTTCATCAGGGGACAACGTCTCCCTCTCAGCCCCGCTGGTGGTTGTCTTCTCAGAGGCAGTGGACCCCACCTCCCTCAATTTCTCAATCACCCCTACACCGCCCCGTTTGAACCTAACATGGTCGGATAATGGAACAATTCTGACCATCACCCACGGCGAACTGGAGGAGGGGACGAACTACACCTTCCGGGTGATTTATTACAGAGATCTGGCGGGGAATGTTGGAAGGGGTGCGGTTTCCGCCTTCAGGAGTGCGGAGGCGGCGGCTGAGGAGAAGGGTGTTGTGGGGGGCAGGGTGGTGAATGAGAACGGGATGCCAATTGGAGGTGCAAGGGTTGAAGCGGACACTGGGGAGTGGACGGTGACGGATGAGAACGGGAATTTCACGTTGGAGTTCACCCCTGGCCACCGCACGATAAACATCATTGTTAACGGCACCATTATTAAAACGATAGAGGTGGATGTTGAGGCAGGGGGGAGAAGGACACGGGTGAGGTTGAGGTTTCCACGGAGGGTGGTGGCGGTGGTGGAGGGGCGGGAGGAGAAGGTGGGGAGGAAAAGGAGAAGTTCCCGTGGATCTACCTGCTTCTGGCAATTGTTATCCTGGCTGCTCTTGTTCTGATCGTCTCTCAGATGGCGAAGAGGGCGGAAGGCGAATATGAGGAGTAGGGCAAATTTTTATAATAGCATTGAGGTATCTCTCTTCATCTCCCGGAGGGAGTCCGGACGGTGCCCATATGGCGAAGGCTAATAAAAAGATCAAGTACGAAGTGCTGAACATAATGGCTGCAATTGAGCTAAAACAGGAGATGGATCTGAAGCACATCTCAGAAGTTATAAAGGGGGCTGAATACAAACCAGAGAGCTTCGAGGGCCTCATTTATAGACCTCCATGGAGCTATGCGGTGGTGGTCCTGAGGAAGGACGGAAAGGCCATATGTACCAATGTGAAGAGTATGGAGGAGGTGGAGAAGGTCTTCGGAGGATTCATAGAAGAATTGAAAAGGGCTGGGGTGCTCAAAGAGAGGAAGACCTGCCCCTCCTGCGGTGCAATCCTGGAGGAGGAGGACCTGGTCTGTCTGGAGTGCGGTTATGTCTTTCCTCCACCCAAGTGAGCGTCTTTCAGGAGAGAAGGCGAAGGTACTCTTCTGTTAGGGTCAGGGCCCGCTCAAGCTCCTTTTCCTCTATGCCTTCTGCGCCGCAGGCCACCACCAGAGCCTTTCTCGTCTCGGGCCTTATCGCAGTGAGCAATGAGTCCCTGTGGGGAAAGAGGTGGATTATCTTCTCCCGGTCCTTCAGGACGATCAGCCCCCTTTCAAGAACAGTCTCCTCTCCCCCAATGGGCTTAAACGTCTCGCCGCCGGCGCTCCACGTCAAGCGGAGAGGGGGCCTCAAGCGTTCCATATCGTAGATTCCTATAGGGACTTGGGTCCTTAAGGATGCGAGGTTTCCGGCATCTACAAGGTTGTTTATGGTGGGAAAGGAGCCCCTGGCGGCTCTTCTCAAGAGGGCCTCGGAGGAGGGTCGGGTCTTTGTGGGATCTATTCCTATGCTCCAGTAGAGCCTGCGGAGGGCCTTTACGTTCTTCAAGGAGGTTATCTTCTCGCCTTTATGGAGCACTTCTTTGATAGCCTCCCTCATATAACCGAGGAGTTTGTCCTCCGGGGAGGGGGCTACCTTCACATTTACTATTACCCGGGCCTTCAGGTGTATCCCCCTCCTGCGGAGCTCCTCATCCACGGCGATATCCGTCACATCCATGGTGGAGAGAAAGGCGCAATAAAATATAAAAGGAACTTTCTGATTGAAGAGGGGGTAGGCAGGGGAGAGAGGAGGGCTTGAAATGAAATGGCACTCAAGAGCCCCTTTAGGTCAGGAGATGATAGAAGCACTCTTCTCTGTGCTTGCGGCCTCCATTATTCTGGCTTCCGCCATGGTGGTCTTCTCCAGCGTTGGAGAGGAGGGGAAGGACCCTGCGGAGGAGGCCTACAGAATACTTGAGAGAGCCCTGAACTGGGAGATATGGCTCGAGGGAGACGCTATTGATGTGTACGTAGCCCGGGGGGTGGATGAGGACCTACTCAGCCGCACTCTCGGTGCTGGAAGACCCTTTCTACTCCGCTTCTACACGGTGAACGGAAGTGTGGCGGAACTGATACTTGAAAGGGGTGAGAGACCCGTGGGGGAGGTGAGTGTATTGAGCTCCCCGACAGTCTTCATTGTGGGACCTTCAAGGGCCCCGGGGATACTGGAGGTGGTCGCCTGAGGGGCTCGGCCGCCTTCGAATCGCTCCTTGACGTCTTCCTCCTAGTCTTGATAATATCCTCTGCCACCGCCGCCTATCTTTTCGTTCAACCCCGGGGGGAGGAGGTGGAGGAGGAGTGGTGGTGGGACTATCTGGACATGAAGGCCGAGAGGGCGCTTGGAATCCTTCTTGACGACAGCACACCTCTGGTTAAGGGATTGAGCGGGAGGGAGGCCCTTCTTGCACTCTTCACCCCAGAGATTCTCTCCGTCCTTTCATTAACCTCCACCGAGCTTTTTGAACTTCTCCTTAAAGCAATGAAGCTCGTTGTTGGAAACGCAACTGGATTTAAGCTCTCGGTTGAGGGGGAGAGGGTGAGCTTTGAGGGAGGCGACCCTCTGGCGGAGGAGAGGGTGGCGAGAGGGGCTGTATTGTCCGAAGGTATAACGGTTAGGGTATATGTGGGATGGGGGGTGGGTCACCTTTGAGGCCTTCAAAAGGAGGGGGGAGGAGAAGGGGTGGGGTCACCCCCTTTGCCCTCTCGGCGGTGCTCATTCTCATCTCCGCCACCTTACTTGGGGTATACGTGGCTCACAGAGAGGTGGAGAGGGAGAGGAGAGAGAGAAGGGAAGGGGAGCTCTCTCTGGCTGAGGATAAGGTAGAGGAGGCCTTTCGGGAGGCCTCAGAGGCGCTTAAGGGCTGGATGGAGGGTGCAGCCGAGGCTCACCCACTCTCCCCTGAGAGGGCCCTTGAGGTTGTGGAGGAGGGAGGTGAAGAAGTGTTCGCCGAAGCAGTGGGGCAGAGGGGGGTGAGGGTGGAGGCCCTTGAGCTTTCCTTCACCGAAGAGAGCTCCCTTCTCAACGTGACTGGGGAGGGGGGGGAGGAGGTTCCCATCCCGGCGGAGGACTTCTTCGTGGCCACGGGCACCTGCACCCTCTCGGTGCCCCTCACGGGAGGCGGGCATTACAGTAGAGATAAGCTCATAGAGGTCCGCTGCCCACGCCCTGGGGCTTATACTGAAGTGGCTGCCCGACAGGTGGAAGGGAGTACAGAGGAGATTGAGAGCCTCCTATCCTATGTGCTCACAACGCTGGGAGAGATGAAGGTCCTTGGCGGGGAGGGTGTGGAGGACAGCGTGGAGGGTTCCGCTCTTGGGGAGGGGGAGGTAAGAAGAGCGGCCTCCACCGTTCTTGCTCTCTATCTATCGTCGAGGGTGAGGTCCATCTCTCCCTCGGCTTTCGAGGACATGGCTTATATAGTATGTGGAAGGAGAGGGGAGGGTGAGAGGGTAGCCTCTCTCCTGAAGGCATTGAGGGGCAAAGATGTGGACCCTGCCGCATTCTACCTCAATCTGACGGGCCTCTCCGAGAGGTGGCTTGACCCTTCCGCCCTCCTTGCGGGGGCCCTCTATGCCCTTGCGGATCAGCTATTTCTGAAGTACCTTGAGTACCTAGGAGTCCTCCCGTCCATCCAGAAGGTTCTGGAATTCCTACGAGAGGTGGGGGAGGAGGTGCTGGAAGCTCTCCAGAAGGTATCCTCCTTCTTCAAGAGGATCTTTACAGGTGAGGAGGAGGACCCCTCAGTGGAGTACCTCCGACACATCCTGGTGGAATCCGCTCACCTTGAGGAGTCCTATTTCCTTAGGTTTATGGTTGAGGACCGTTCAGGGAGCCGCTACGCCACTTACTCCGGGGAGCCCATATCCTCCTGGCCTGAGGTGGACCTCTCTGGGCATTCTGGAGAGGAGGAGCTCGCTGTAGCACTGACCTCCACAGACACTTCTACCTGGATATACGAGGGGGGAGAGGTGACAGGCTACACCCAGAGGGTCTACCACCTCGCCTTCACCCTCCAAGGGAGTGTGGAGTTTCCATTCAGCGAGGTGAACGTGATCAAGGAGGGCGATGTGAGCGATCTTCTGGACTACATGGAGGAGAGGGAGGAGACCTCCTTGAGCCAGCTTTTCATGCAGATGCTGAGGGCTGTTGTGGAGGGGGTGCTTGACAGTCCCTCCCTTAAGGCTGCTATGGAGCCCTTTCTTTATCCCCCTGAGATGGACCCCACCGGAGAGGAGCCACTGGAGGTGATGCTTGGGAGAGCCAGGGAGGTCATGGAGTCCCTTCTTTTAAAGGCCCGCGATTACGAGGGGAACGTCTGGGAGGAGGCCGCACGGTTCCTCGCCGCCTTAAGCGGGGGGCTTGACGACGTGGTTTCCTACCTCCGCGATAGGTACGACGGGCTTGTGGGAAGGGAGCAGCAGATTCTATGGAGCTCTTCTGAAGTGATTTCAGCTCTCACCTCCTCTAATGTGAAAATAGTGCTTCTGAGCAGTGAGGAGAGGGTGGTGAACTCCTTAAGCGATTCCGATCAAATTGTAGATGGACCCTTCCCGGAGCTTCCTCCAAAAAGCACTGTTCTAACCGTTGCATTAAACGGGGGAACACATCAGAGCTCTATCAGGGAAGAGATCCACTCGTGGCTTGAGGACGCCGCTTTGGAGGCCTATCTTCAGGTTCGGGAGAGGGAGGTGGGGGAGGGCCCTGACGGGGTGATCACCCAGGCCGTATACGCCTCACTTGGAACCTCCTCAGTGGCAGAGGTTCTCAACATCTTCTTCGGTGGGGAGGGTGTGGGGGAGTCCCTGCTCCAGCTGGCATCATCCTATGCCCTCGCATCCCTTGACGACGCTCTGATGTCCCTGCAGGAGATGAACCTAACTAGCAGGGTGCACATCCCTTCCGAGGAGCATTTCAACATCGTGGCGGAGCTTGAGGGCTACCCGCCAGTTAAGCCTGTAGTGGTGAGTTTAGAGGGCCTCTCCATCGCTGTGGAGGTGGCTGATCTGGAAGAGTCCGGGCTACACGCCACCGACCCTGGGAGGACCTCGGAGAACCCCTTCAGCGTAAAGGGGAGCTACAGGATAAGCGCTAGGGTGCGTATGAGGACGGAGGAGGTAACCCCCTTCCGTCCTGGAGGCTACATCGCCGAAAGGGAGATATCCATTAACCTGAGCGGCGGGTACTTCTTTTTGGGCCCCTACCCCATATCAGGAGTGAAATACGCCTCCTCAAGAGAGCTTGGGGAGGACCTCTGGCAGCTCATCAAAGACTTTTTCTCTTACGTCTGGGGGAAGATAAAAGGGCCGCTTAAGGTCCTCTGGGGCCATATTAAAAGGGCTCTGTCCCGGGTGATGAAGTACGTGGAGAAGATAATCCAAGGGGCTAGAGAGGTCATAGATCTGCTAAACAGGGTTATAAACGGGGTCATCGATACGGTGAAGGATCTTCTCGGGAAGCTTCTGGAGGAGGCCTCAGAGAGCATCGTGGAATACTTGGGAGGCTCTTCCGGCGAGGTGAACATCAGGCTTGATGTTCTCTCCTTCACCTTTCTTATCTCCGCCCGCTCCCCAGCGAGGGTGCCAAGCGGAGGCTACATTCTAAACCTCACTCTCCTGAGGGGCTCGCTGAACACCACATTTCATCTGAGGAAGCTTCCTGGCAACCCTGCGGCCCCTTTCATATCCTTCCGCTACCGGGAGGGGAGGAGCGACCTGAAGGCCCTCATAGACCCGCTTGAGATTGAGGGCCCCCTCTACCATCTGGAAGGTCCTCTTTTCATCGGCGACCACGGCGGGTTCCTTGAGCTTGAGGGGACCGTTCCTGTGGTCTACAGAAGGGCTTCCATAGCCCTCTCCGACATCCTGAAGAGGAAGCCCACAGTGCCCATACCTCCCCTCGGTGTTGTGGCCTCCATTGACCTAGGCGTACGGATGGACTACCTTATGCCACCCGAGACGGGCCTCTACCTCAACGAGTACGGGGTGAAGGAGGGATCGGGTTGGGATGAGGGCTGGGTGGAGCTCTACAACCCAACTGAGCAACCCCTCGACGGGTTTACCCTCCTGGCCGGGGGGAGGCGAGTCAGGCTGATGGATGGCGGGGAGACATTTCCCGTCTTCAAGCTGGAGATGCTCCTTGGGGTGGGTGATACAATTGAGCTGAGGGATGAGAATGGGACCCTAGTTGATTCATTCACTCTCCCGGGGGATGGGGGGTTCAGCCGCCTGGTTGACGGAGTGGGTCGCTGGAGCAGGCTCGGCGAGAGCAGGGGTGAGTCCAACAGCGGTGGGGCTGAGAGCTTGAAAGGGGTCATTGTTGGGATTGTGTTGAGGGCTATACGGGACGCGTGGGACGACTCCTGGGAGAGCTACGGCATGAGCTTTAAGACCCTCAAGGAGTTCGCCTCTCTCTCCTTCAGATACGTCAAAGAGAGGGTCCTTGAGGCCATAGAGGACCTCATTCTCAAGATATACTTCTACTTCGAGATATTCGTGAAAGAGGCCACTGGAAGTGAGGGGGTGGGTGCTGTGGTCAGTGTTGGAATAGACGGCGAGGGCCTCTCCTCCCTACTTGAATGGCTCGGGAAGACCATAAAAAGGGTATTTGACAGGCTGCTGGGGCGGCCTGAGACATCGCCACCCCCCACCCTTCCCCAAAAGGTCCTCTCCGGAACGTGGCTCACTATCGGGGTGGCCCTTGAGAGCTCCTCTCCCGGCGGGGTAAAGGCGGGAACCACCCGCAGAATCCTCCTATCGCTCTCCCTGAACGTCCCTGCCCTGAAGAAACTTCTCAGAATGAGCGGCACGGGCGGGTGGGAGGTGCGCTTCGGGGCCCTCATCCCCTCTCTAGACGAAGAGGAGGCGGAGAGGTGGGGAGTGGATGTGGGGGAGGATGAGGTGGCGGACCTCTACTTCCTCAAGGGATCATTCAGGAGATGGACCGGGTGAGGGTTGCCCCCTCACAAGGCTCATGGTATACCCCGCTGAGGTTATCGAGAGGGTTGGGGCCTCCCCCCTCCTCACTCGGAGGTATTCTACCTCAGTAACCACACCCCTCACCTGACCCACGAGGACCTCCACGGGAACCCACTGAAGAGAGTAGTAGGTGACACCTCCCAGCCTCATGGTGAGGATAGCAAATCCTCTTCCCACGAGCATGTCCCGCTTCGCCTCGAAGTGGGCCTCTCCTCCCTCTTTGAGAAGGGTCTCCTTAAGGTAGACAATGGGGGCTGTGTGGGTTGCGAGAGTTCTAGAGAGCGCCCAACGGGTCATGGTGTAGACGAAGAGGAGCTTCTCCCCTCCCACACGCTTCGAGCACACCACAAGCTCCTCCTCGGGCCCGAGGGTGAAGGGGGGTATGTGGTACTGTCCCTCAAGGAGCTCCGAGCTCTTCGCCTGAGAGAGGAGCAGAGGTGGCGGGAAGTTGAAGAAATTAGGCATCTCACAGGAGGCAAGCAGCTTCCCTGAGGAGTAGAGTCTGACGTGCCCTGGATATATCTGGAGGGAAACCTCCCCTCCAGCTATTCTCTTTGGGATCCCTCCCTCCCCCCACGGAACCCTCGTCTCTACCTCCCCCGGGGAGGTGAGAGCTCTCTGGATGATGTTTTTCAGGGCCTCCAGAGCCTCCTCGGCTGCCTTCAGCCCCTCCTCCTCGCCTTTTGCTCGGAGTATGTAGAGAAGGGGGGCTGTGGCGATTGCGGCTACGGCCATGAGCGTGAACCATTTCAGAGAGCTCTCTAGCATCTTCCCACCTAATCCGTGGGTCTTGCGAAGTATCTCTCAGCGGCGCTTAAGGATTCAAAGGACCCTATGTCGAACCACTCCCCTTCCACCGTGTAGGCCTGAACGGGCTTCCTCTTGATGAGCCACTCCAGAAAGTGCCCCAAAGCATCCCTCCTCCCACCCTCTTCAAGATACCTCCTTACATCCTTCAGCGTTGAGGGGGTGAAGATGTAGAAGGCGGTGGCCACCAGGGTGGATGGGGGGTCTTCAGGCTTCTCAATGAAGTTTTTGATTACCCCCTCCTTGTCCACCTCCACCACTCCGTAGAGTCTAGCCCTTTCCCTCTCCCGGAGGTCGTAGACTGCTATCACGTCCCTTCCTGTCCTCTCGTGGAGCTCAACGGGCCTTTCCACGGGGAACTCGAAGAGGTTGTCCCCCCCCACGATTATGGCGGGGTTATCCCTGCCCACCTTCTCGAGAGCGTAATCCAGACCCTTCACGGCCCCCAGCTTCTCCTCTTCACTGCGGGTTGGTTCAATAATGATGTCTATCTCCACCCGGGGAGAGTAGTCCTGAAGAAACTCTCTGAAGTGGTCCTGGAAGGCGCTATTCACCGAGAGGTATATCTTCTTCAGCTGCGGCAGCCGGTTCAGCCGTTCCAGAGTGTATATGAGCATGGGCTGACCCGCAACGGGAAGAAGCTGCTTCGGCCTGTTCTTGGTCAGGGGCCACATCCTTTTGGCGAAGCCACCGCAGAGGACTATGGAGATGTAGTTCACGCCCTTCACCGGCGGTAAATCCCCTCCGCATTATTAAAGATTAATCCCCCTCTTCTGCTCCCTCTGTGACCTTCCTCTCAAAATCGTAGACGAGCATCTCCTGCGCAGGGGTGAAGACAGAGCCGGCCCTTATCCTCCTCAGGTAGTCAATGGCGTCCTCTGCCTTCCAGCCGGACCTGACAAGGTAGAGCGCTAGCATTGTACCGGTCCTTCCTATTCCTCCGAAGCAGTGTACCACCACCCCTCCCCTCTTCAGGGACTTATCCATGGCCTCGAAGAACTCCCAGATCTGCTCCTCTGTCGGAACCGAGAAGTCCTCTATGGGGATGTGATAGTAATAGAAGCCTTCACGGAGATTCTCAGGGAGTGGTTCCTCCGTCAGGGAGATTATACTTCTCACTCCCTTCTTCCACAGTCCTTCCAAGTATTCTCTGGTGGTGGGGAGGGAGGAGGCGTATATCCCGGGGGCCACCTGAGAGCACTCGTCCATGGCCCTCAATAGGAAGGTGATAAATTATCCTTACCATGCAATCCTTTATCTACCACTCCATATTATCGAGCGTCATGCGACCCGAGCCGCTCCTTGTGCTCCTCATCCCTCTTCTCCTCCCCTCCGCAGGGGCCATATACACACTGAGCCTGCAGAGCGACACTTTGACAGAGGTCTACCTAGGGCCCTCTGATGGGAGTAACGTCACATTCCAGCCCAACTTCACTGTGCTATCAACAGAGCCAGAGGCTGAAAGGGAGGGGGGCCTTTACATTTTCCACGCTACCGGCTGGATACGTGTGAGTGCCCCGGGGAAAAGTGTAGCTGTAGATGCCCAGGTGGTGAGGAACTCCACAACGGTCCACCTCACTCTGGTGAGCAACTATCTTGGAACCATAGAGGAGGCGGTTTTTCTGGACGGCGATGAGGCCTTCTCGGTGGGAGAGGTCAGCACCCTTGCCCACCTTGAGGTACACCTCCCGATATCCTCCGCCAGCCCCCCTGAGGAGCTGGTGCAGGATAAACTCTCGGAGATCTACGGGGTACTCCTCGATGATCTCCCCTTCTCCCTCCCCTCCGCACCATCAATGCTGTTCTTTGTGAGCTGGAGGGTTGCTGACTTCACAGTCAGTGCGGAGGAGGGTGTGGATGGGGAGGCTAGTCTTCTGCTTCTTACCAACATCACCTACGAACTCAAACTTCCACGTCTACAGCTCGGTGCGGCAACCACGGTGGGTGGGGATGTGAGGCTCTATCTGAACAACACCGGGGAGGACTACCTTGACCTGACGGGACGGACGCTCTACGTGGAGGTGAGGGACTCAAAGGGCTACCCCATCCTTACAGAGGAGGTGAATCTGACGGACGTTCTCTCCCCAGGGGATTCGCTGAGGTATCTGCTCGACCTTGACCTGAAGCCCGGATCCTACAGGGTCTACATGAGCGTGGACGGAGAGAGCTGGGAGGGGGTGGTGAAGATAAGGGGAGGGGGTGAAGGGGACCACGGTGTCCTGCTCATCCTTGCAGGGGTGATCCTTGTTGCCGTGGCCCTTTTCATAGCCTTGATTGCGGTCCGCATCAGAGGGAGGACAGGGTAAAATAAAATAGAAGGTGGTGAATTCCCCGGCATGGTCCGCGTGGCCCTGGTGGTCGACCCACGAAGCGATGTTATAGGGGCCCTGGAGGAGCTGGGAACCCTCTTCGAAGAGATGGACGTCAAGGTGCTTCTCCCCGCACTTCCGGAGGTGTCTCTTCCCCCCGGGGTGCTTGAAGATGAGGAGGAGAGGGAGAAGTTCCAGCAGGGCTTCCTTCAGGGCCTGCAGGCGGGAATAAAGAGAAGAATAGCGGAGAAATGGGGTGAGGTGGAGGTGGTGGTGAGTGTGGGTGGGACGGAGTGGGTCCTCAATGAGTGTCAGAAAGAGAAGGTAGCCATTGTGGCCGTGAAGGCTCAGGATAAGGGGGAGGGGGCGGTGGAGCTGAACCTTGAGGAAATGGTGAAGAGGATGAGGGAAGGAGGCATCCCCCTTCTCATCCTCCCGTGAGGTGAGGAGAGGATGATAGCCAGAAAGACATATCTGATACTGATCAACACCGGTATAACTGGCCTTCTCGGCCTCGTAGCTTGGTATTACGTGGCGAATTATGTCCCCAAGGGGGATGTGGGGGTAGTCTATTTTGCTATTGCGTATCTGGGCCTCTTCTCCTTCATATCTGATATGGGCTTTGGAGCGGCCCATGTGAAGAAAGTGTCGGAGGGGAAAGACCTCGGAAGGTGCGTAGGGACCTTCCTCACGGTTAAGCTCCTTCTTGTGGCCGCCTACACGGGTTTTGTGTTTCTTTCGCTCTTTCTGTGGGAGCGAGGACTGGGAAGGGGCTTTGAGACCCCACAGCACTACTATATGATCATCATGATGCTGGCCTACATGATCCCCATGCAACTCGGAGATGTGGGGATGAAGACATTTATGGCCCGCACGGAGGTGGCCATACAGCAACTGGCCCTGCTCCTTTCAGGGGCTCTGCAACTCGCCTTCACCATATACGTGGTCACCCACATAAAGAACATCTACATCTTCGGTTCCACATGGGTCTTCGGTGCCCTGGTCTATTTCACCGTGAACACTCTCTACCTCTCCCGTCTGCCGCTGAAGGCACCCACAAGGGACTACTTCAGAGACTACCTTCACTTTGCCCTTCCCCTGATGCTCGTGGCTGTACTAGCAACGCTCCCGGGGAGCGTGGACAAGGTCATGATACAGCTCTTCTGGAACAAGGAGGAAGTGGCGAGGTACGTTGGCGGCCAGAGGTTCCCTCCATACCTTCAGAAGATCTCCGCGGGCCTGAGCCTGATACTCTTTCCCACAATATCTGCCCTCCACTCAAGAAACAGAAAGGGGGAGATTATAAAGCTTATGAAGGAGTCTGAGCGCCACCTCCTGATAGTGCTCTCTCCCTTGATTGCAGCTATGGTGGTTCTTGCGGAGCCCATTGTGGTAATCCTTGGGGATATCCAGTACAGGGACTCCGCCCCGGTCCTTATCCTCCTAGCCATATGGGTCTTCATGTACTCCGTAAATCTCCCCTATGGACAGCTTATAATGGGATACGGCAAGACCCGCATAAGCGCCCGGGTTTCCATCTTGAGCGTCACCTCCATTGTCCTTCTGAACCTCCTCTTCATCCCCTCGGACCTCTCTCAGGTTACCACCCTTCTCCTCTCCCACCCCCTCTCCCCGGAGCACAACGTGAAACTTCTGGGCCTGGGGGCCCCGGGGGCTGCCCTCGCTACCCTCCTCTCATCTATCCTGGTTGCCGTTTACATGAGGCTTAAGGTGCGAAAACTTACTGGGCACATCCTCCTCCCCCCGGTAAGGCCCCCTGTAGCTGCCCTTATCTCTGGGCTCATTGTCTACTATCTGATACCCCTGATCCATCCTGTGACCCGCTACTACCACCTGGTGTTCTACTCCCTGCTCCTAGGAGGGATATACCTTGGGATACTGACAGTAATGAGGGGCTTCACCCGGAAGGACCTGAAGTTCTACCTGGATACCCTCCACCCCGGGTACCTTGTACGCTACACTCTGAAAGAGATCAGGGAGGGCTTGAGGAGAGGTTAGCTTCTCTCTCCCACCCCTGGGAATGCGGTCTCTTCGTAAATCTTCATAAAAGAACTATTTTCAGGAGGAGAGAACAATAAAGTAAGTTATAAATACTATATTTTAAATCTCCTTTTGAAGGGTTGACAAAAAGACCTTCGGGAGGAAAGTTAATGGTGGATAAGAGAATTCACCTTCTGGCATATCCCCTGGTATCCCTCGTAGAGAGCGATGCGGAGAGGGGGACCGTAGCTGGGGAGAAGAGAAGGCCCCCGAAGGATGTGAGAAGAGATGAGAAGTAGTATGCTGTGCCTTCACGAGCTCGTCCCCCCGGAGAAAGCGGTTTGGATACCGGGTAGGAGGGAGATCGAAGGGGTGATGAACCCCTCTGTTAAGAGGAGGTACTGTGTTCTCTGCGGGAAGTTCCACTACATTGGAACCCATAAGGGCAAGAAGCTGAACTACTGGATAGATTTTCTATCACGCTTCTCAAGGGTTATGAACAAGCTCTTCAAACATGAGAGAAAGATATCAAAGCCCATGACCGAGGCCCAAAGGAGGCTCATACAGGCGGAGATGGAAGCTCACGAGGACTTCTCGGACCTCTTCTCCGTCACGTTCTCCCAGCAGCAAGAGGTCTTCGAAGAGCTGGTCCTAAAACACACTGGCATCTGCCAGAGGGAGCTTGAGGTTGTCTACGGGAGGATGGAAGGGCACTAGAGCCCTGAGAGTATCTCGTACACCTTTCTAGCAACGATCCAGAAAAAGATAGTGAGAAAAATGTATACAAACAGGTCCACTCTCCCCTTGAGAGCCTGGGGGGCCGCCCCCTCAATAAGGTTTCTGGCAACAAGCAGTCCCAGCAGAAAGAGGACCACGAACAGTTCAAGGCTGGGCGTTATGAGAAGAAGGCAGGCCGCCCATGCCGTAAGAGAGAGCATGAGGACTTCCCCGAGATTCACTCCATCCCCACCCCCTCAAGGAGCACATCCACCCTCTCTCCATCCCGGAAGGCGCTCCTTATCCTCATCGGCCTCCTCTTCACCCTAGCCACGGCGCTGAAGATGGCAGATAGGGGGGGCGGTGGGTACTGCCGGAGGAGATCCCTCTCCTCCTTGTCCAGCATCTTTATCTCCTCCAGGGTGGTGCCGCCTCTCACCTCTATCTTCACTTCCCTCCCCCGGTCAAAGATCCTTATTCTGCCGAAGAGCCCTTCAAGGCCCATGAAGGGCTCCACCAGGGCTTCGCACTCGTCCGAACCTAGAGTGGAGGTGTCTAGCGTCCCGGCACGCTCAAGCTCTTCGATGATTCCCCTCCCTGGGGAGGGCAGCATGACCCCCATCTCGCTGCCGAAAAGGCCCGGGTTGAACACGTCACTGTCGCTCAGATCAGGAACCCTCCTACCACCCCGGGAGAGCGGAACGAAGACCTTGTCCTCCTTCAGTCTGCCCCGGGGAGGGACGAATATGGCGTTGCCCTTGAGGTTTAGGGCCCTGATGACCGAGAGGGCGCCACGGTGGAGGGCCACTGCCTCGGCCACGGCGGTTGAGGCGGGAACCTTGCCTCTCTCCCTTATAACCACGTACATGAGCGACAGAACGAGGAGGGAGAAGCCGTAACGGGGGTCTGGAAGCCTGAGAAGGAGGTACAGTGAGAGGGCTATGATGAGGAGTGCTCCCAGGTCTTTCCAATCCAGCTTGAAGTGCATCGGTGGGTGAGTTACCCCTCCGTAGATAAAGGTTACGAAAGGTTATATATAGAGCTTCAAAAATCCTGATGCGATGCGAAGGATGGCCCTTCTGACACTGACAGCATTGCTTCTTGTATCCTCATCAGTGGCGGAGATCCCCCACGAGGATTACGATAGGGCCCGTCTCAACCTTGAGATCGTCCATCTCTTCCTTGAGACAGCTTTCAGAAGGGCTGAAGCTGCCCTTGCGGCGGCTGCGGATGAGAGGCTTGAGGAGGCTGAGGAGAACCTCACCCTTTTCAGGGCGGCCATGGAAAGCGCCATGGAGACCCTGGAGGAAGTCAACCCCTCGGTCCCGTCGTACCCTCTTATAGCGGAGGAGATGAGCAACATCTCATCGCTTTATAACCCGCTACTTGATGTGGTGGGAGGTCTTCTTGATCTGTTTGAGAATCTGGACGCATACATCAACTACACCATACCCCTCCCCGGGGCACTTGCCTCTGCCTGGAGCCTGCTTGAGAACCTCACAACACCCTTTGAGGCATACAGCAGAGCGTCAGCATCTTTGAGAAGGGCTGAGGGGGGAGCGGCGTCCTTAAGAGAGGCGCTCATCAACATCTCATCAGCCTACGACACATCTGGAATGATGAGGAATCTGACGCGTGTCGTCTCCCTGCTTGACTCAACTTACATTCCCCCTTTCCTCCCCACCGTCCTCTCCCCAGTTGCGCTTTTCTTCGAGGAGGAGGTGGCCTCGTCCTTATTGTTGATAACGGAGGGGGAGGTGGACCCCCCTCTGCCAGAGGAACATGCCGCCTCCATCTCGGGGGCCAACTCCGCGGCGCCACCTGATCTGAGAGCGGAGCTTGAGAGGGTCTTTCCCTACCTTCTCTCCGAGTATACGACTTTGAGTGGGCTGATCTCCCGCATCCCCCTGCTCTACGAACTCAAGGAGAACGTAAGCGGCCCCTTCTATCGCAGGGTGAGCTCCTACTATAACTCAATGGAGCTCTTAGGTGAGATGGAGGCTGAGGTGGGAGATATGGAAAACTTCCATGGAGAGCTTCTCAAGGTGGGAGCGGGAAGCGAGAAGATGGGGGAGGCCATAGACGAGATAAGAGTATGGCTCTTTAACTGGAGGGATGGTCTGACGCACCTGCTCAACCTGACTGGAGAGCTTCGCCTCCTCTCTGGCATGATATCCCACTCTGTGGGGGGGGCTCTGTGGGACTACGACAGGGATGGAGACGGTCATCTAGACGTGGAGGAGATACTTCTGGGGTGGAGCCTTCAGGTTCAGGAGAGGAAGACAGAAGAGCTCCTCGCTGAGGTGGAGGAGGTTAGGAGGGCTATAGTCAATTTCACCGGGATCCTCTCGGGGGAGTTCCTCTCTGTGTTCGACATAGAGGAGGAGGGGTCCGAGCTTTGCAGGGAGTTCTTGGCCCGCCACAGGGCCTTCCTTCAAGTCCTTCAGAGCACCGCTCTGAGCCCCACCCTTGAGGCCATAGAGGCGCTGTGGGGGTACTACGGTGCCCTTAACTCCACATTCTTTGAGATAGTGGAGATATCCAGAAAGCTTGATGATGCGGGATACCCCCTCGACAACACCTCGCTTAAGAACGCTGAAAAAATGCTTGAGGAGTACTACAGACTCATCGCCAACCTCACCTTGACCCTACCGGAGGGCCTGATAATCTACACGTCAAAGCCTTCCTATCCCCTGGGGGACATCCTGGTGATATCCGGCAGAGCCTACATGAATGGCCCATTGAAGGGCAAGGATGTGAATATAACCCTCTTTTCACGGAACTTTACTGTGAGGACCACAGACGAGGGGGCCTTCTCCCTGACCCTTCCCATACCTTTCAGCACAGCCCCGGGAAGATACACCGCCGAGGCGCGCATTCTCAATATGAGCGCCAACTGTACCTTCCGGGTGACCTTAATACCGGTCAAGCTCTCCTTCAGGCTCACCGAGCTTTACGCGGAGCCGGGTGAGGAGGTCCCCTTCCAGGCAACCTCTGAGGACCTCTGGGGAGAGAGCGTGAACTCCACCCTTCTTCTCGACGGAAACCCCTTTGCGAACATAAGCGGGAGCGGCGGGGGAACGGTGAACATCACCAGCTTTGGAACGCATGCCTTTAAGCTTGCCTTTGCAGGGGACCCCTACCACCTCCCCCGGGCCACCCCCGAGGTCTATCTCAACATATCACTGCCTCTCACCCTGCTCCTCTCCGCATCCAACACCACCCTCTACAGGAACTCCTCTGTCAACCTCACCCTTAAAGGCGCCCCTCCCGGGAGATATGTGGAGTTCATATCCGCCCCTTCAGCACTCCAACTCAGGGTTCTCGCTCCTCAGGAGGTGGTGAACGTCACTCTCCGCTGGGGCGATCTTCCCCCCGGGGAGTACCTCCTGCGGGCCATCTACAGGGCACAGGACCCCATCTACAGGGACGCCGAGAGCAACCCCCTCATCATCAGAGTGGTGGATGAAGAGCCTCCCCTCCCCGGGGAGGGGAAGGAGGAGAACCAGAGCCCGGACGGGATAGAACCCGGAGGGGATGGAGCGGTCACACTTCCATCTGTAACTCCCTATGAGATCCCTCCCTCCGAGGGTGGTAGGGATATCCTTCTCTATGCCGCCATCTTCCTCTGGGCTACGGCCCTCTCCTTCTTACTTCTCTACATGCGCTTCAGAAGGTCCCGTGAGGAGCCCTCTGAGTTAACATTAGAAGTGGAGGAGAAAGCCGTGGAGGAGGGGGGAGAGGAGGAGGTAAGTGAAGAGGTGATTGTGGGGGTGCCAGTCTCGCCCCCCGAGGGGGCCCCGGAGCACTACTTCAGGGTTCTCAAGTGGATAAGGGAGAGAGGTGTTCCCGTGGCTGAGCATCATACCCCCCGGGAGATGCTCAGGATATTCACCGAAGTGGAGGGTCACCACGAGGAGCTGGAAAGATTCGTTGAGGTCTTCGAGAGATACACGTACGGCCCTGTGAAGAGGGATGAGGACCTGCGCCAGATTGCGGCGCTTGCGGAGAGGATAACGGGGGTGAGGGCATGATGGAGAGGGTTAGGGTAATCTACGTATACGCCATGGTGATCGGCCTGGCAGCCCTCCTTATGACGCTCCCCATGGCAGTCCCGGCGGTGACCTCAGATGAGGACTTCTCCATGTACAATACGTCGTGGAACGGTTGCTCCTCCCTGGCCGTGAAGTCTTACCGCTTTGGGGGCCTCAAGCCCACTTTTACCGTGAGGGGTACCTCCTCCAGCCTTGAGATCGTCCAGCTGCCCCCCAAGGAGTGGGACCTTGATCCCGGAAGGGATGTGCTTATTGTAATAGGACCCAACAGGCCGTTTACGGATGCGGACGGAAAGGCAATCAGCGAGTTCCTGGAGGGGGGTGGTATTCTCTTTCTAGCAGATGACTTCGGCGAGGGAAACTCGCTTCTTTCCCGCCTCAACACATCAACGAGGTTCAGCGGCAGGCTCGCCCTGGACCTCTCCTTCAGCAAGAAGGGAGAGTTCATGATGGTATCGGACGTACGCCCTTCCGTCATCACGGACAACGTCTCCTTCCTCCTTCTGAACTACCCCTCAACCCTTATGCCATCCCCCCACGCCTCTGTTGTGGCCTACAGCTCCCCAACGTCTTGGCTCGAGGTGGAGAGGAACGAGAAGATGGACCCCGGAGAGGCGAGGGGTCCATTCCCGCTTATCGCTATCGAGCGGGTCGGCAGGGGGATTCTCATAACCCTCTCCGATCCCTCTCTTCTCATAAACCAGATGATAGAGAAGGCTGATAACTCCATTTTCGTCCACAATTTGATGGAGTACCTGACTGGAGGGGGCAGGAGGGTGCTCTTTGACGAATACCACCGCCAGTATTCGTCTCCTCTAACCTTCTCCTCCACCCTAGCCACGGCCCTATCCCCTGGAGGGGGTACACTCCTGCCGGCGCTTCTGCTTCTTCTCGGCGCAGCATATGTGGGAAGGGTCCACATAAAAGGGATGGAACTTATAGGAAAGATCCTTGAGAGGTTTATCCGGGGCGGGGAGGAAGAGCCTAGAGAGCAGGTGGACCCCTTGCAGGACCTCTCTGGGGATGAGAGGACGGAGGCGGAGGAGATACTTCAGGAGCTGGAGAGCCTAAGCCCTCCCGATAATGAGGAGGAAAAGGTTAAACAGTGAGGAGGAATTCCCTTGGCCATGAAAGCACTGGAAGCGGTGAACGAGAAGGTCTCGCAGGTCATAGTGGGATACAGCGAGATTGTAGAGGACATGCTGACTGCCCTTGTAGCAGGAGGCCATGTGATCATAGAGGGAGTGCCCGGGATCGCCAAGACCACACTGGCCAAGACGTTCGCCAGGGTCACAGGTCTCAAATTCTGCAGGGTACAGTTCACTCAAGACCTCCTTCCGGCGGATATAACAGGGCACTACTACTTCAACTACGAGACCAACCAGTTTGAGTTCCGCGAAGGGCCCATATTCACCAACGTTCTCCTGGCGGATGAGATCAACAGGGCACCTACCAAGACCCAGTCGGCTCTTCTGGAGGCTATGGAGGAGGGCCAAGTGACGGTGGAGGGCAGCACCTTCCCCCTACCCAGACCCTTCTTCGTCATAGCGACCATCAACCCCATAGAGCACGAGGGGGTCTACACCCTTCCCGAGGCCCAGCTCGACCGCTTCATGTTCAAGCTCAAGATGGGCTATCTCCCCCGTGAGGTGGAGCTCGCAATGCTGAAGCTTAAGAACCAGAAGTACCGCTTCTACGAGGTGGATCCGCTGGAGGAGGGGTTCCTGAAGAGCCTCCGTGAGGCCTTTCTGAAGGTCTACGCCGACGAGGAAATACTCCGTTACATAGGGGACCTGGTGAGGGCTACAAGGGAGAGGGATGAGGTGCTCTACGGGGCCTCACCCAGGGCGGCCGAACAGATCCTTTACGCTTCCAAGGCAAGAGCTGCAGTTCAGGGAAGGGATTTTGTGCTTCCAGACGATGTCAAGGATGTGGCTGTGAAGGCTTTAAGGCACAGACTCATACTCTCTGTTGAGGCTGAGATGAGCGGCGTGACCCCCGAGAGGGTGATTGAAGATGTGCTCCGTTCAATCCCTCCTGTCACCGGGGGTTCCCAGAAGCAGGCCGGCCGTAAGTAGGGTGAGGGAAGAGAGCAGGAACACCTCCGTGAGGGTTTCGCTTCCAGCTATAAGCCCCAATAGGGTGAAGTTTATGAGGGTGTAGTGTAGAACAATCACTATAGTGAGAAGAAGGCCAGTGTAAAGATAGGAGCGGAGCTTGAGGGGGGGCGGCACGTCGGGTCCTCTCCTCATGGAGGATGAGAGAAGGGGAAGGGCGAGAAGCGCAAGAAGAAGAGCTGGAAGCGGTGAGAGCTGGGGGAGAGCCTCTCCGGAGAGAGGAAGAGTTGTACCCACAAGTAGCGCAAAGGCGGCACAGGAAAGGAGCGAGCCTGAGGGCCTCCCGCTTAGAGGGAGTGAGAGGAGGAAAAGGGCTATGGGGGCCAATGTGAGCGGGTTCAGGGAGGTTAGGGCGAGAGAGAGCAGGGCTAGCAGCGAAAGGAAGAGGATGTTCTCTATCCTCATCTCATCACCCCCCTAAGGGCTTTCATGACATGTTCCATCTCCTGTCTGGGGGTCACCTCCACAAATCTCATGCCGCTGGAGGAGAGAACAGCGGCAGCCCTTCTGCGAACCCTCCTTGTCCTCACCGCCGCCTTAAGCTCTTCTGGAGTGAGGTCGTCCTTCCTTAAGGTGTACAGGTAGGGTCTGGGTGAGATGACGATCCCTCTTATACCGCCCTCTTTGAGGAGAAGGGAAGCCTGAAGCAGCCCCTTGACCCCGAAGCTCATGTCTGTTATGTATATCACCGATGTGCTCTCCTCACCTTCCCTGCTAAGCCGTCTTGCCACGTCATAATGACCAGTCATCCGCGCCGGCAGACTCTCTTTTGTGCCCGTTATAAAAGGAGAGACGCTCTCAACGAAGGTCTTCTCATCTCCTCCCAGCCTCACCCCTCCACCCTCAATCCACTGCACCCGGGGGCGCTCGGAAGGGGGGGGCAGCAGAAGGAGCTCCTCTAAAACCTCATCGAAAGCGCCCTTACGGGGCTTTAGGTATCTTACAACACGGGTCTCGTCGTAGAGTATGAGGCCGAAGGGCTGTCCTCTCCTCTCAAATACGGCCGCTAGCTGCAGAACAAGGTTCATGGCGTGATCGAGCTTTGACCATCTGCCGGAGGACTCCCTCATGCCCCTTGAGATGTCAAGGGCCGCCACGACAGGCAGCTCCACTTCTACGTCAAACTCTCTGGTCAGGAGCTTCTGCAGTCTGCTTGAGGCCTTCCACGCAACGTCCCTCAGCCTGTCCCCGGGCATCCACTCCCTTATCCTTCTGAGGTCTCCTCTCGTTCCCTCCACACCCCTTTGCAGAACCCCTCTTACCTCTATCTCCCCCCTCCTGGCTACCGCCCTTGCCTTTATGACCTCCTGCCAGGAGGCGTGCACCCAAAGCTCCAAGGGCTCCCCAGCGTCTATCTCTGAAGTAAAGAACCCACAGGGATCCAAAACCTCAATGCGCACCGGGGGCAGGGTACCTCTCCCCCTCCTCACCGCCTTTAAGACCATTCTGAAGTTCGAAGACTCCCCAGGACCCAGAACGCCCTCTACGCGGTTCTCTCCCCCTTCCAGAGTGAAATTTTCGGGGATTTCCTGTTTCAACTTGTAGGTGAGGGGAAGGTTGCTTCTCAGTTCTCCTTCAACGGTTAGTGTATCGCCGCGGAAAACCACCTCCTCAGGGCACCACCTTGTGAGATCAACCCTCAGAAACTTAAGAGCCCTTCTGAAGAGGAGCTGGCGGTAGAGTATGAAGAAGGTAAGCGTGAGTGCCCCGGCGGATATTGCCACGCTCTCTCTGAAGTAGGAGTAGAGGAAGAGCGAGGCGGCAAAGATAATCATCATCTTTCCTCCGGAGGTGTACCTCAAATCCCCTCACCCCCTCTCACGTCTATCCAGAGGTGGAGGTCCCTGTAGACCTCACCCCCTTTGAGAAGCAGAAACTGAAGTTTGTAGAACCCCGGGCGGGATATTGAGAAAATAAGGGGGAGCTCCACGCTCTCACCGTGCTTCAGCGTGACGTTCCTGCCCACGGCGTAGATGTATGAAAGAGAGGTGTTCCACCTGTAGTATATGGGGGGCTTCACCTCCAAGAACTCCCTTGTGTAGTTGCCCTCCCTCAGGGCTGGATACACCACTATTGTGTAGGTCACCGTCTTATATTCGTGGTTCTTCACCCCCAGGATGACCGTGGCGTTCTCTCCAACCGTGAGATTCCTGGGGTAGTCATAGGCCATCCCCGATGGCCCCAGCACGTAGAACACAGTGAAATGTTCCCCCTCCTTAGGGGTTACGATGACGTATATGAGAGTGGCGATGGAGAGGATTATGGAGGCCACCAAGATGACCGTGAGGGCCTTGTCCAGCGGGGTTGTGTCCTCCTCCGGGAAGGAGATGTTAAGAAGGATCTCAAAGCGGTCCTCAGGATCCAGGGCGATGCGCCGGAAGGCGGCAAGGATGCTCATTGTAATGATGTAAATGTAAAGGGACGGAAGGACCGTCCAGAGGCGTATTCCCAGCTTGGGATTGGCATACCAGGTGTAGTTGAGAGCGAGGCCCAGCAACGGTACTATGGCGATGGAGAGGCCGAAGGAGATGGCTACCCTTTCGAGGAAGTCAAGACCTCGCTTCTCCGGGAAGAGGGCTGAGACGGTCACCCACCCGGGGAAGAAGAGGATGAAGGGGAGGCCCAGCACCACCCTAAGGCTCTTGGTCCCGGGGAGGAGCCAGATGATGAGAAAGAGGAGAGTGGAGAGGAAGATAATGAGGTAGATGTCATACGGTCGGTCCCGGATGACAATCCTCAATACACCACCTCCCTCTCCCCGCCTTTGATGGCTCCCTTGAGCCTTTTGAGGAGGTGTTCACTCTTCAAATATCCCAGTTCATGTGCTAAATAGAGAAGGGAGGTCCCCCCCAGGACCTCCCCCAAAAGATACCACCTGTTGGAGAGGACACTTATGACCCAGTCCGAGGGGACGAATTCCGTTCGGGGGAAAGGTCCAAAGAGGGGCCAGAGATATGTGGTGGGGTCAAGGAACATCAGGTCCATTCCGTGGTGTATGGCTACCCCGAAGGCGACCCACCTCATCCTCTCACTTTTTACGGATGCCAAAAGGAGAAGCGCAAGAAAGAGGAGTGTGTGAGAGATGATCCTCCCGTTGTTCAGGGAGGTCAGTACAAGGTGTCCCAGCGGCTTGTCTATTATGTCTGGTAGCATGAGGGCGAATAGGAAGAGCCTCAGGTCCACGTCCCTGCGGAATCTTGTAACTATGAGGGCAGGAATTCCCATATGCGCCAGCGGATACATGTTCTCCTCCTATTGTGAAAGATTCCTCTCATAAATCTCTATTCCCTCCACCTCCTCCACAAGAGTGAAATTGCCGAGGATGTACTCCCTGAACACCTCTTTACTGAACAGAAGCTTCTGAAGGAAGAAGTCGTTCACGTAGAGCCTAACCCCCCTTCTTTCCATCTCGTCAATCACCTCCCCCGGAGGATAATATCTGGCGTTTGAAACTTCAATTATGGTCTTCCTCTGGGATTCAACGGCGAAGGTGTGCCAGGCCAAGATATACTCCCCCTCCTCAGTCCTCTCATCTATTATCCTTGCCACATCCCTTACGGTCTCCATATATGGGTGTTGATCCGGTTCGTTCCTCACGAAATAGGGGGAGGTGGAGTAGATGGTGGCGGAGAGGAGCGCGGAGAGGACAACAAGGGGAATGGCGACGCGCCTTATGATCCCTCTCTCACCTCCCCTTCCCAGCACCGGCCCCGTGAAGGCCGCGGAGGAGGGGGTGAACTCGTAGGTGTAGACGGTCATGATGGCGTACCTCATGTAGAAGCCCAGTGTGGCCACAGAGGACAGAAGAAGCGGCGTGGAGCGCCTCAGGTTGAGCCCCCGAGGGGCTGCCACTACTGTAAAAAGAAGGATGTAGAGGAAGAGGATGGAAGAGAGTGCCTTTAGGTCCTGATGGAAGAGCAGAAGTAGGGGTGGCAGAAGGAGGAGCGAGGCAAGACTAGCACCCCTCCTCTTTTCAGCAGCTGGGTGACGAAGGATGAGGAAGGAGGCGGAGATGACCAGGGCAAGGAGGATGACGGTCCTCTCCGGGGCCAGGAGAGCGAGGGAGAGGAGCGGAAGGAGAGCGAAGGGAAGCTGAAGGGCCTTAAATCTCTCCCCCGGGGCCCTTGCTATGAGGGGAAATGCTACAGAAGATATGAGGGGCGGGATGAGGGGTAGGGGGGAGGGGAGGAGCCCGGAGAGGTGAAGCAGCGCGAGGGCCACTGCCGAGGCGGATATGGCGGGCCATATATAGCGTTTGAGAAGCGGATAGAGGAGGGCCGAGGAGACAATAAGGGCCAAGGAGAGGGCTTGAAGGATCTCCAGGAGATGGGGCTCCCTTTTCTGAAGGTAGAGGAAGATTAGAGCGGAGGTGAGAGCAGGTGTGATATACGGAGCGTACCTATTAGTGGAGACGGAGAGGAGGAGGTAGGCTCCCACGGTGAAGCCTGTGATGTATATCACAAGCTTGAAGAAGCTTCCCATGAAGACCTCTATCGAGAGAACGGCTGCCAGAGAGAGCATGAAAGGCGGAAGCCAAGGGGGGAGTTGCTCTCTCAGCACAAGGAGTATGATGAGTGCATAGGGCATCATGATAAATGCGCTCTCTGCCCCCCACTCCCACGAAGTGGACACCTTAAGCAGAAATAGGGAGGCTAGCGCCCCTATGCCCAAAATATCCTCTTTTCTTCCCCCCGGGGCGAGCCTCCATACAATGTAGAGCACAGAGACTGCAAGGGAAGCCAGAAGGACGGGGGCGTACCAGGTCAGCTGGATTCCGATCCACCAGGGGTCCTGGTAGAGACCCACCTCAGCCCCCTTGAAGGTTATAAACCTCCTTAAACCCTCCCCTCCCATGTACCTGAATGCTATATAGAGCGGAAGCCCGAAGGGAAGGACCACCGATGAGGTGAAGACCGCAAGGTCTCTGATTATCCTTTTCGCCCCCATCCCCCAACGCAGGTATATGAGGCAGAAGAAGAGCCCTATGGGCACGGCGAGAGAGGACCTCCTCACGCCTGCGGCGGCTGCGATAAGGAGCCCGCTCAGCAGAAGATACCTTACCCCCTCATCCTCTACGGCCCTTATGAAGAAGTAGAGTGAGAAGGAGAGGAAGAGCCACTGATAGGGCTCTGTGAGGGCGACGTAGGAATAGCGGAGGGTGAAGGGGGAGAGGGCGAAGAGAGCTGCGGAGAGGAGGGCAGCCTTCTCACTGGATATCTTTTTGGCTATAAGGTAGACCGCCAGGATGGTGAGTGTGGATGCCGCCACGGAAAGCAGCCGGGAGAGCTCCAGGCTCACGCCCCCTACTCGATAGATTAATGCTACAGTGTAGAAGTACACAGGCGCTCGGGGGACTCTGCTGGAGAAGACCCCCTTCCCCTCCATGACTTCCCAGGAGGTGTAGGAGTATATCTCCTCATCCGGCTCCACAGGAGCGAAGTAGAGGAGCGAGAGCCTCGCGGCAACGCCTGCCAGAAGGATGAGGGCTACTACAACCTTGGCCTCCGCCATCTGGGGATGATTGAGCACCTTGATTATATTCATTTCGTTGCAAAAGAAGTAAACCAGGGGAGAAGTTTTATAATAGAAGATGTGTATTCACATCAACGAAACCAGACGGGAGGCATAAAAATGAGGTTCAACTACGGAAAGGCAGTGTCAGTTGCAGCGGTTTTGGGCATGTTGGCGGTTTTTGCCTATATTGCCCTTGAGGACCCAGCCCACGGCGAGATGTGGGGTGGCTCCTATGGGGAGAACGAAGTGAGCATAACCACAACGACATCTGCTACCCTGAACGGAAATCCCATGACGGAGGATACGGGCTTCGTCATGGCTAGAGGATCCTCCTACACCTTTCAAGTGGAGGTTTCCAACAATGATATGAACGACGACATAGACACAGTGGTGGCAACCCTCCCTTCGGCCTTCAGCATCAACGGGGGAACCCCGGATGTGGAGACTGAGAGCGGTGAAAACACCGACTGGAACGCCGAGATCGTGGGAAGCATGATAAGATTCGTTGCGGTCTCAGATTTCCCCGGGGTGAACCAGACCGGTGGAGGCTTCTACTACGACATCTCCTCCAAGTATGACGACGCTCTGGACTACACACAGAGCGCTCAGTTCACCATAACTGTGGCAGCTCCTGAGACATCAACTATAGGTGCAATGACTTTGAAGGTCTCGGACTCCAAGACCGAGAAGGGTGGGGCGGAGTACACTGAGAGC
>Ga0164318_10000829_pt1 | contig 25480 bp, 22 predicted proteins | sample GuaBasSedimGuay9_FD_113734 | JGI IMG/M metagenome (GOLD analysis project Ga0164318, IMG submission 113734) | Subseafloor sediment microbial communities from Guaymas Basin, Gulf of California, Mexico - Guay9, Core 4571-4, 0-3 cm | ecosystem: Environmental > Aquatic > Marine > Hydrothermal vents...
CCCTGAGACTATTCAGGAGGTGGCTGAACTTTCCCCTGCCTGGATGCCTATTGGAAACCCCGTGGACATATGGCCAGCAGTTATGAAGTATGGTGCTGGAAATGCTTATTCAGTCGCATTAAAAGCAGCATTGAATGACCCACATGTAGATGGTGTTATATGTATAGCTATTGCACCTATGATGCCGGGGTTTTCCTTTCTCGAAGTCTCTGAACGTCTTAATAGTGTGATGGAAGCAATACCTCACAAGCCGGTAGCAGCCTGGCTTTATGGGCCCAATCCTGAAGAGATCAGCATACGCTTTGAGTCCAAAAAGAGGATAATGATATATCCGACCCTTGAGCTGGCCGCATGGTCATTGTCATTACTGAGAAAAAAACATTAGTCATTTGTCACTTGTCATTAGTCATTTGTGAGGTTTGAGCATGAAAAATAAAGCTGATGTCTGGAATAAAGATATAGAAACATTATCCAAAGATGAGGATGAAACCATTCGCATAAATAACTTAAAAAAAGAGTTGAACTATATTTATGAAGCCTCTGAATTTAATAAGAAAAGATTCATAGACATTGGGGCAACACCAGATGATATATCTAGATGGAAAAATTTTCGCTCGCTGCCTATACTCATGGAGAAAGAAGCTGAGAGAGTAGGGCGTGATGAATCTTTGGAAAGATTTGGCTCCATATAGAATGCATCTCTGTGTGACTCCAGAAGAGATTTTGGTAATTAAGACAACAGGTCGAACCACGGGTCTGCCACCATTAAAGGATTGCCCTGTAAAGTATACAGTGTCTCACTAAAGCTTGCTCACTCATACCGGAAAAGGTTTCTCGCCCAAAGCCATACGGCATAAGTCAGTGATAAAAATAGGAGTCAAACCGCACTTTTGACTAAGTTGCCCCAAGCCTCTTATGCACAGAGGACAGAGAAATACCATAGCCTCAGCTCCATGTTCCTGAGCATCCGTAAGGTTCATATCTTGATATTTTGCCATCTTGCCAGGGTAGATACGGTCGACAATTCCACCCCCCCCGCAGCAAAGCGCCTCTTCACGATCATATTTCCTATCTACCCGTTCAATACCAATCAAATCGAAAATCTCATCAAGCATGTATTCTTTCCCCGGTGTATATCTAGAAGCGCAAGGCCTCTGGTACGCAATCCTTTTGCCAAGCTTAGTAATGCTTTCTTGATGGCCTCTGAGATAATTTAGGAGGTATTCAAAAATATGGACAGGCTTAAATGGTACCTCAATGCCGTATTCCGGTACCTTATTAGCTATCATAGAGTAGCAGTCGTCGTGAATGAAGACGATTTCCTTGGCACCAAGACTTGCCATTTTGTCCACAAATTTTTGGGCATTCTGTTTTACAAGTCTTTCCGTGCCTAGATGAACATAGCCAATATAACAAAAGCATTCTCCTCCTTTAACTATGGTTAAGCCGTCGAACATCTGACCTTCAATAGCATCTCGGGGAATGAGAGGCTCCACCGTACAAAGGGAAAGCACAGGTCTATCAGGATTACCCTTAACTACTTCGCTGGGCATAGCTGTCACCTTACCAAAGAAAGTAAACAAAGATTCTGGCACAGGCAATGCCTTTATCTCCTCCTGACGCTGACAAATCAGATCAAAAGGATTTGCCCCTTTGGCACAGTATTCGTTGCAGGCCACGCAATTGATACACTTGCTCAGGATATCAGCCTCTTTGCCATCCATAAGCGCTTTAATTTCTTTTGCAGCTCTGTCCTTATCATAATCAACGTAAGGACATCTAGCCAGGCAGTCACCACACAGCGCACACTTTGATGCATCCCACATTTTCTTATCCTCATTAGAATATCCAACCTTTTTATGCAAAGAAAGTCAAATCTTCTTTATTTAAATCTTTATTTTTAGATTGATTATTAAATACCTTGTGAAGTTCTTATCCTCTATAGAAAAGAATACTGGATCCAATTTGAGCATATCATTGTGAATCAGAACAATAAAGCTATTCAAAGAGTCCCTAAACATATAATGCTAGATTAATTTTTCCACCAAATGTTTTAAACAAAAGCTTCTTATGATCTCTAACGTAAGTTTACTAAATAGCGGCAAGGCATTATGGCCATAATCGCCATATCGACGCGACCTGTAATGTCTCTCAAACCATGAAATGCCAGTCGCCCATAAATTTCTATAGCATGCTGGTTTACAGGATAAATCTTACCAGCATATGGTCTTGAAAGAACTCCTTCCATGATACACAAGATCCGGCCTTTCCGTCCCACCGATGCCGGCAACTGACTCTGGTTTCAAAGAGACATCCAGGGTACTGTTCAATTTCATTATCTCCTTCTGTCTAACTACGCGCGCTACATGAATAGAATAACGTAATCCAGATTATCTGGGCGGTGAGAAAGTCCTGTTTGTTGCCTGGTTGCCTCAGATCATCATGATATCTTCTTGTTCAAATGCGGTTTTTCTGCCTTTTATCCACAAGGTTCATGGGCATAGGCACAAGCTGTCGTCGGATACGAGATACGTCCTTCCTTCCTTTTGCATACTGATAACGGTAAGAACAATAAGGCAAGAAAACTTGCACTTATAAGATTATTATCAGAAACTTAGGCCTCCATTTACACTCAAAACCTGACCAGTAATGCCATGAGCTTCAGGTGAAGCGAGAAATAGGCAAGCTTCAGCAACATCTTCCACTGTTGTTGGAAATGGCTGTTTTTCAAAGGCCCTCGTAAAGACGTGAGCGAGAGAGGGTGACGATCTACTCACATATTGCAAGCTTGCCGAATCTTTAATGACCGTCGTACTTACTGTATTAATCCGTATTTGCCATCTTGCCAGTTCCTGCGCCAAAACCTTTGTCCCCAGCATGACTGCTGCAGCAGCACCGCCAACCACAGACTCGGCTGGCGTGGGCCATCTCCCTGCATCAGTGGTCACCATGACAATTTTCCCCGTTTTCCTTTTAATCATATGGGCCAAAATGGCCTTGATGCAGTAAAGTCTCGACCACCACTGATTTTTGGCGATAGATAGGTAGTCGATGGGATCTGTTTCATGAAAAAATGTTGGACGGATACCTGTTTTGTTTATACCGCCGCTGGCAACAAGGATATCCACTTTGCCTAACTTTGCAACAGCGTTTTGCATAGCCTGTGCTACCTCTCGGTAGTTGGTTATGTCAGCCTTCTCAAAAATGACGTTCCTCCCTATCTGCCCGATCTCCTTGATTACCTCTTCAGCTTGTGCTGAATTACGTCCATTTAGCACGATGTCTGCTTGGTTTCTGGCCAGTTTTAGAGCAACTGCCTTGCCAATGCCAGATGTTGAACCAGCTACAAATGCCACCTTACCATCTAAGTCTACCTGCATTTCCCATCAACCCTCTATGTTAGAGCGGCGCTATATCAAGCTGCGCTGCTGATTGGTTAACGCCCTTCACCCCTGAAACCTATGAATCAGTGGTGGTCATCTTGCATCCCGCTTTTCACACGCATACCCTAAAAACTTAGAAATATTATAGTTTTGAAGCTTCGGGAACTTGTTATAATGTTGTCGCTAGCAAATACGCCCTGATTTTTTCTTTGCTCACGCATTGAATTTCATTGGTGAGAGACTAAGAGGCACTTTTTTCTTCAGAGCTTGCATTTTAAACTAAGTCTTAATCTTCTCGTTCAATAATTGTGGCTCCACCCTGGCCCCCTCCTGCACAAGCTGTAGCCAGCCCATAGTGTTTCTTTTCCAGATTCAGAATACGGGCCAAGGTCCCTACTAGTCGAGTCCCAGTGGCCCCCAAAGGGTGGCCTATAGCGATTGCCCCGCCTCGGATATTTACCTTCTCCGGATCAATGCCCAGCACTTTGATAGCGTTGAGTGTTACGACTGAAAAGGCCTCATTTATTTCCCAAATATCAATGTCATCCACAGAGAGTCCGGCCATTTCAAGGGCCTTCCTGCTGGATGGTATAGGCCCTTGCCCCATAATGCTGGGATCTACTCCGGCTGAAGCCATGCTGCGTATGATGGCCAGTGGCTTCATGCCTCTTTTACGGGCTTCATCCTTGTTCATGATTATCAGAGCCGAGACCCCAGCATTCAGAGGAGAAGAGTTCCCTGCAGTAATCACACCCCCCTCTTTAAAAACCGTCTTTAGTCCTGAAAGTCCATCCATATTCGTATCCGGACGAATGGATACATCACTATCTATAACCCTTTCGCCATCTGCAAGCTTTACCTCGATAGGCAAGATCTCTTCTTTGAAAAAACCGTTTTCTCGAGCCTGAGTGGCCCGTTGATGGCTCCTCATACTCCAGAGGTCCATTTCCTCTCGTGAGATTCCACTTTGCTCAGCCAGCTTTTCAGCGGTAAGTCCCATATTAACCGCTGTGCTCATATCGTATCGTGCATATCGAGGATCCGTAAAGAATTTATCATTGTAAACCAACATGGGATTGTCTGCCATGGGAATATGGGTCATGTGCTCTACCCCAACGGAGACAACCACATTTGAATAACCGAGCATTATCTCCATGGCCCCCATATGAATCGTCGCCATGGATGACACACATTGTTGATCAATCATTTTTGTAGGAACAGTCTCAGGGAATTCAGCAAGCAGGGGAATCTTTCTTCCTCCCCACATCCAATTCTCCGCAACACCTAATGCGCAACCTGTTAAGAATTCGTCTACATCTCCCTTATTCAGTCCTGTCCGATTGAACAGCTCGTTCACAACCATGGCTCCCAATTCATCCATGCTCAATGAATTAAAAACATCACGATCAGGATCCTTTGGCCTTGAACGGGAAAATGGTGACCTAAGGAAGCCTACAATAACTGCTTCTTTCATAATAATTCTCCTTATCTATTTCTATGAGTGATCATTTTCCATATTTGTACCAGCCCCGGCCTGTCTTACGGCCTAAGTGGTTTGCATAGACCTTTTGCCTTAATATTGGCCTTGGTTTAAAGCGCTCTCCATAGGCATCGAAAAGGATTTCTCCCACCTTCAAATTCAGGTCATTGCTTGTAAGATCCATCAGCGCAAAAGGACCGATGGGATGACCCAGGCCCAGTTTGCACGCCGTATCGATATCTTCAGGAGTCGCCACGCCTTCCTCCACCAACCGGTGAGCCTCAGTCCACATGGCATGCAGAAGTCGGTTTACTGCAAACCCAGTCACGTCCTTCACCCGAACGGGTGTCTTGCCAATCTTGAGGCAGATCTCCATCATAAAAGACACAGTTTCTTCACTGGTTTCCAGCCCCGGGATGACCTCCACGAGCTTCATCACAGAGGCAGGAGAAAAGAAGTGCGCCCCGACAAACCGAGCAATCCGCTCCGCACCCACAGTGGTTGCAAGCAAGGTAATTGGAATGCTGGACGTGTTTGTGGCCAGGACACAATCGGGTTTGCAAATCTCATTCAACCGACCGAAAACCTCCCTCTTGACCTCGAGATCTTCGAAAACAGCCTCAACCACGACATCGACATCTTTAAAAAGCTCATATTGATCTGTCGGGGTAATGCGTTCAAGTACCGGGGCCTTGAGGCTCTCCTGCAATCTTCCTTTCTGAATCGCCTTATCCAGTACCCCTGTCAGGTGGTCCTTTCCTTTCTGGGCCAATTCAAGTGTTATCTCTCTCATGACCACGTCACAGCCGGACATGGCAAAACAAAGGGCAATCTCAGTGCCCATCATCCCTGCACCCACTACACCGGCTCTGTTTATTTCTCCCATAATTCATTTCTCCTATTTTCCTTTAAACACAGGTTTACGCTTTTCCATAAATGCAGCCATTCCTTCTTTCTGATCGTATGTGCCGAACAGCATGCAAAACAGGTCCTGCTCGATCTGCAGTCCCTCCTTCAGTGATGTGCTCAATCCCTTCCTCATCGCAGTCTTGGCTGCTCTGAGGGCCATTGCGGGTCGCTCCATCAATTTGGAAGCAAGCGAGTTTGCCTCACTTTCCAATCGGTCCAAAGGGACTACTTTGTTAACCAGCCCGATTTGCTTGGCTCTTTCTGCCTTGATCATTCCGCCGAGAAAAATCAGCTCGACGGCAGCACCAACGCCCACCAGACGGGTAAGACGCTGGGTACCACCACCACCAGGGATAATCCCCAAAGTAATCTCAGGTTGACCAAGAACAGCATTATCAGCTGCTATTCTGAAGTCACAGCAAAGAGCCACTTCGCAGCCACCACCAAGAGCATACCCCGAAATGGCTGCGATGGTGGGTTTTGGTAGATCTGCAAGCCTTTCCTGGGTACGCAGGGTCAAATCCGTCAATTCATAGGCGAGCTTGATGTCGCCTCTGGACATATTTTCAATGTCTGCTCCTGCTGCAAAGGCCTTCTCATTTCCCCTTAAGACAAGGACTCTGATGTCATTGTCCTGCTCGCAATGCGTTATGACCGTTTCCAGGTCTCTCAGCACGTCAGAATTCAGCGCGTTCAGTTTTTCGGGTCTGTTGAATTGAATCCAACCAATTCCATCCTTTTTTTCGAAACGGACATATTTTAATTCCATGGCTCCTTTCCCCTTTCCCTTATGATATCACACCCTGATAATGCATGCATCAGCCTGGGCTAAACAGCCGTAGCTGGCCCAACGGTCGTTCACACAGCTCTCACAATGACAATGAACGACAATGTCTTTTTACATTTCCATTTCCTCCAAGAATCATTCAAGTAGCATTAACACGGACATGCAATTCCTTAACTCAACGAATCTTCTTTCCGCCACTGTTTCATCAAAAGGCATTCAGGCCCCATAAGTCAAATGAATGATGTCATAAGGATCGCCTCTTTAAATTCATCACCAGTTCTCCAAAGGGCCTAGAAACAATCCGTACTCATTTCCAGAAAGTTTTCTCCCCCTGACTTTATCTCTTCCAGCTTTCCATAAATCAAGGGCATCATTCGTTCCAGGTAGAATTTTCCTGTTTGAATCTTCCCACAATAGAAAGCGAGCTCATTGTCTTGAGGAGAATTAACTTTCAGGTCTTCCCTGGAGAGACTCTTTTCCCTTAAAATTGCATCCAGTTTTTCCTCGGAAACCAGTAGCTGCCAGAGCCAGAGCCAGGCCAATGTGACGTCTCCGAAAAACTCCAGGAATTTGCCCGCCTTGGCCATGGCAATGCCCACACAATCTGAGCCCATTTCATTTACAAGATATCGTGTCCCTTCTCTCAGTGCTGAGCGATAATTCTCCATAAGGCCCGCATCGTATGAGAGATCTTGCCGTGAGCGAGCTTGATCAATCGTAGAATTGATCTCGTCCAGGAAAGTGTTGAAGACTTGACCCTTTTTCATTCTGATCTTCCTGCTTGCTAGATCAATCGCCTGGATTCCGTTGGTACCTTCGTAGATGCTTGTTATTATCTCGTCTCGTAAATACTGCTCCACTGAAAATTCAGATGAATACCCATATCCGCCGAGGATCTGAATTGCCGAAGCACAGATTTCAAAACCCCTGTCAGAGGAGTATGCCTTGCAAACCGGTGTTAGGAGTTCTATTATACCTTGCCATTTGGCCTTTTCTTCCTCCGAAGACGCCAACTGAACACGGTCCATCAAATGAGCGTGGTAATAGATTAAGGCCCTGCAACCTTCCACATAGGTCTTCATCCGCATCAGTTTGTATCGAATATCGGGATGTTCAATGATAGGAACTCTGGGGGCTTCAGGATTCTTCATCTGCGTGAAATGAACACCCTGAATACGTTCTCTTGCATAGGATAGCGACTCGAGATATGCTGAACTACCTGCTGCCAGACCCTGGGAACCCACCAACTGTCTCGCCTCGTTCATCATATGGAACATGACGGCGATACCCTGCCGCTCTTGACCCAGAAGATACCCAGTACAGTTATCATTATCGCCGAAGTTCAAAGTGCAGGTGCTTGAGCCATGGCATCCCATTTTCTCTTCAATACCAGTACATAGCACATCATTGGGCTCACCCACATTCCCATCTTTACCAATCATCTTTGGAACAATAAAAACCGACAATCCTTTTGTGCCTGGCGGATCTCCTTCAATCCTGGCCAATACCATGTGGACAATATTCTCCACAAGGTCATGTTCACCGGCGGTGATAAAGCTTTTCGTCCCCTTTATGGAATAAGTTCCATCAGAATTTTTCTTGGCTATTGTCTTTATGGCACCCACATCAGTCCCGGCCGCGGGTTCGGTGAGACACATGGTCCCAGACCATGTACCACTGTACATTTTATCCAAAAATATTTCTTTCTGCTCAGGAGTCCCGAATATCTCTATTAATTTTCCAGCACCATGTGTTAGGTTAATATAATTGCTGAAAGAGATATTGGCCGCTTCAAAAAACTCTCTGCAACAGATCTCAATGGCTTTTGGCAACCCCTGACCACCAAACTCCCTGGGATCAGCTATGACATTCCATCCCCCTTCCGAGATCGCCGCATAGGCCTTGTGAAAAGAAGACGGGAGAAAGACTTTGCTATGTTCAAAACGGCATCTCGTTCTATCTCCATCCTTGTTTGCCGGGGCAAGGGCATTGAGCGCGAGTTTTTCGGCCTCTTTTATGACCATTTCAAGCGTCTCAATGTCGTAGTCATCTTTCAGATCTGGCGAAAGCAGTTTTTCTATTTCAAGTTGTTCAAATAAAACGAAACGAACGTCACGTATATCAACCAACCTTTTTTCCATTTGCACACCTTTATTTCTAATAACCTGGCTACATTCAATCCCGAGTTTCCAATTATTATTGTAAAAGAGAGTTTGCAATAATAATGAGTAGCACCTAGTTTGCCCCTTCATAAATCTGAGTGATCTTGGCATCAATCATCATACGCTCCACCGAGTATTCTCTAGAATATCCGTAACCATTTAACATCTGCATTACATCTGGATGTCAAGAAGGCCATTTTCTTCCAATACCTTCTTGTTTTCCTAGGGAAATGCATCTTTTTCATCAATTTCTGCCGCCCTTGGGGCAAATCCATTAATGCTAATTTTCCTGGGCACATCTCTTAACATCTAAAGAGTTCCGGCGAAAGACTCTTAGAGGCTGATGGTTTCTGATAAAACGATGGCAACATTGCTCTTACCCGTGTGGTGGTATAATTTGGTTCTTTGAGATTAGCCATAGCATCTTCAAAGTTAGTTCCACTCCATCCAACATCTAATCAGATAATTGCTAACTTTCGTAATCTGGTAATCTCATCTACGGTATACCCGAGCTGTTTCAGGATTTCATCCGTATGCTCCCCTAACCTCGGCGGAGGATATTGAACGGTCTGTGATTGTTTTGAAAATTTTATGGGCAGACCGATTTGCCCTATCTTTCCTTCTACCGGGTGTTTAAGCTCAAAATATAATCCCCTATGTTTTATCTGTGGATCGTCAAATATTTCATCCAGCTCGTTTACAGGGCCGTAACAGATATCTTTGCCTTCCATAAGGGTAAGCCATTCTTCCCTGGTCTTTTCCTGGAAAAGCGCTTTTATTTGTTCCATGATGACATCTTGTTTCCCACTCTCTTCAAAATTAAATTTTTTAAGGTCTTCACGCCCAATCAAATCACAAAAATTCAGCCAGAACTTGTCCTCTACGTTTCCAAACGTCAGATACTTGCCATCCTTTGTCTGAAAGGTCTCATAACGAATATTACCTCCGGTTATGGGAAACTTCTCTTTCATTTTTCCAAAAAGGGCAGAGGCATGAATGTGCATGTATGAAACCATACAATCTGTCATGGAAATATCGATATATCGGCCTTCTTGAGATTTTCTTCGGCCCACCAATGCTGCGGATATGGCAAGGGCAGAGCATAATCCGGAGGTCATATCGGCAATGGGGACGCCAGGAATAACAGGGGCCCCTGTATGTCGCCCTGTAAAACTTAAGATGCCTGAGACCCCCAGATAATTTATATCATGGCCTACACGCTGACTGTATGGGCCTGTCTGCCCATAACCTGTGCAGGAGCAATAGATCAATCCAGGGCTAATTTTCTGCATAGCTTCATAATCTATTCCCAATTTTTTGGCGATACCTGGCCGGAAGCTCTCGAATATGACGTCGGCATTTTTTGCCAGTCGAAAAAAGACCTCTTTTCCCTCCATCTTTTTTAGATCAAGAGTAACACTTTTTTTATTCCTGTTGGATGAAAGGAATACATGGCTTTCTTTCCTGTTAAGAGGGGGAATACCGCGCATATAGTCTCCCTTATATGGTTGTTCAATCTTTATGACTTTGGCCCCCATATCTGCAAGCAGCAGGCTTCCGTAACCAAAAGGAAGCAGTCTTGTCAGATCCAATATCGTAATTCCGTTAAGAGGCATTATTTTTCCGTTATTGTATAGAAAGAGGGATCAAATTCTGCCCTGCCCTCATATTTTTTCATATGAATAAGTTCAGGACTCTTTTCCATCCAGGTCATAAAGCCTTCTGGAAGCTCAATCCCAAGCTCTTGAAAGGCAACGAGAAACCCCTTTTTCTTTGCAGGGCATCCCGGTATTTTTACACAATGGTTTATCAGGGAATTGTCACTGTTGAGTTTTACCTGACATTGACCAACCAGCAGGGTATGTTTGTGTCCTGGCGTGGGCTTATGAATCTTACCGTACAATATCTCAATATCATCGAAGCATTTTGATTCATTCTTAGCCATCAAAATGCCCATAACAACGTAATTAATAAAATGAACACAGTAAGTGCACATCGTGTTATCCATTTTGGGGTACCGAATGCCTTTGATTCCCGCCTTTTCAAAAAACAATGGCAGGTCGCCCGATTTGTTCTGCTCCCATTCCCAGTTATGTGGCTTCAGGGCCTTCTTTATATCTACATCGCCTCTAATGCTTATATCACTCAGGTCTCTCTCTCGCTCATTTCTCTTAGCTGCCATAGAAATATGAGGAACCACATGGGGCTTAAACCCTAATATTGTTGCGCCTACCTTATCAGCAGAAATAGGGTCATTTGAGACAATTATAACATTCGATCGATGTGCTGTGCCGTTAATAAGAGGGCCTCTTTCGAGGGAATAAATACCGTCTATTATGGTTAAATCGGGAGAAAGAATATCCAGGAAGCGTGACAGATGATAATCTAGGTTTATACTCCGGTCCGGGTTGTGGCATTCCTTTCTGGAAGGAATGTTAAGCAGACCTTTCAAATTTTTTATCCCCAGGGAAACCATGGCCTGTGAATGGGTTTTTAAAACCGGCATATTGATAAAATAATCTGCATTGAGAATATCTGTATTAACGGATAACTTCCGATCATCTAAAGAAAGCCTGGTAAAGGAACCTTTCATCACATCTATGATCTTTACCCCATAACGAGTCTTCAAAACATCCAGTCCCATGCCTTTGGCAGCGAGTTCAAGCATAGAATATTTGGTCTTCTCAGATTCCACCAGGCCTTCAACGATTGATATATCACCTATGCCATGCTCATTGAGCAACCGAACCATATCTTCAATAAGTCTTGATGTGGTCAATACACCGTATTTGGGGAAGTTAACGCCCTCGTACCATACAACTAAATTTGGTTTAATAAACACTTTTGAATTAGGGGAAAGATCACGAAGGCCATCACATAAGGCGATGGCTTTATTAAGCGATTCAAAAGGTTTTTCATACTTCACAGCTGAAACGCTATATGACATGTAACCTCCAATTCCATCCCGGATACATAAATCCAAATTCGGATTTAGAGTATTGAGGCCATCTTTGGGTATTTCTTTTCTTGTTATGCTACTCAGCTTGGCCGATATTTCAATTTGCCCCCGCAAGGCATTTAGTAAGGGCAGAGAGGGTGGCGGCGGGCTTGACGAAATATTCAATTGTGATATCTAAAGTTGTCATGACAGCCTTTTACAGAATTGTCTCCCTCAGGCCATTCAGATTAAAATCTCTACGCATTTATCACCCTCGCGAGATGTGGGTAAGAGCATCTTTGAGACAGAGCCGAGCCGCCCATCTTAAAGAATGTTTATTGAACCAGGCACTCTAATGGATTGGTTATTCGCCTCTATAATTCGCCTCGCGCTTCTTTGCAAATGCTGTTAGACCTTCAGGGGCATCATGGCTTGTCAAACAATAGTGATGGCATACACTTCGTTCCAATAAAAGGGCATCTTCTTCACGCATCCTAAGGGCTTTGTTCACGACGGTCTTCATGTTTGCCAGGGCTAAAGGGCTTTTTTTAGAGACTTCGTTTGCAAATTCCAAGGCAGCATCAATAAGCTTTCCATCCGGAACCACCCTGTTAACCAACCCCCAATCCATTGCCCCTTGAGCAGTTAAGAGCTTACCTGTAAAAAGGATCTCACGAGCATGCGCAGGGTGAATTCTTCTACATATCCTTCCAAGCACACCTCCTCCCCCCATTTGTCCGAAGTTAATATGTCCATCCCCTATTCGAGCTGATTCTCCAGCATAGGCAAAATCACATGACAATAGTAATTCTGTTCCTCCAGCAGCGGAAAAGCCATTAATCAAGGCAATCACCGGCTTGCGGATGTCCTCTATAAGGGCACAGGTTGAATGAAAATCTTCTAAAAAATCCCTGAATCCTATCTCATCCCGTTGAAGTTTTTGATAAGCCTTGAGGTCACCTCCGGCACTAAAGGCCTTTCCCTTGCCAGTCAATGCAATCACTCTAATCTCAGAGTCCTCTGCCAGACTCTTTAAAATATCTCTCAGAAGCAGCACAGTATCCCAGTTAAGAGGATTCATCTCTTTGGGTCTATTAAAAGTGATAAGGCCCAGGTACTGGCTTTCCTTTTTTAACTCAATTTTTTCCTCTATGACTGATCTATTATCTGAGTTTCCCATCCTAATTCTCCATATATGAAACTCTCCTTAAAAAAATACCTCACTCCTGTTCCGATGAAAACCACCTTTTTTTTCTTTTATAATATTTTGGATTCTTATACTGTTCTCTTACACCTTCCTGATTAATTCCAAGGTAAAACTCTTTTACATTCTTATTCTCCAATAGCTCTTCAGAATCACCTTCCATGACAATCTGTCCATTCTCCATAACATACCCGTACGAGGCAATTCTCAGAGCAGCGTTAGCATTTTGCTCCACCAGGAGTACAGAAGTGCCTTCTCTTTCATTCATCGTCTTGATAATACCGAATAATTCCTCAGTTAATATTGGGGCCAGACCGAGGGACGGCTCGTCAAGCAAAAATATTTTCGGCTTTGTAAGAAAGGCCCGTCCAATGGCCAACATCTGCTGCTCCCCCCCACTAAGGTATCCGGCAATCCGCTTCTTCTTGTCTTTCAGTGCTGGGAAATATTCATAAACGTTATCGAAATCTCTCTTTAAATCAATCCCCTTCTGCCTATTTATTGCACCGGTAATTAGATTCTCCTCGACCGTCAATTCCTCAAAAATATGTCTCCCTTCTATTACTTGAACGATACCCATCTGGGCAATCTTGGCAGGCGAAACACCATTTATCCTTCTTCCTTGGTAGGTTATTGACCCTTGCGTAACTTGTCCGTTTTCTGTTACGATAAGACCCGAGATCCCCTTCAAAGTAGTACTCTTCCCCGCTCCGTTGTTACCTATTAAAGTGACAATATCCTCTTCGGGAACGGAAAGGGAGAGCCCCTTAATTACCAATATGACGTCAGCATAAATGACTTCAATATTATTTAATTCTAACAACATCTCCTTCAAGTCCCATTTGTTTACTACCCTGATCCATATTGAACTTTAACCTTTGTCCGATCGGCCGATCCATCATTAAGCAAGGGCAATGCTTCCACAAAAACAACATGGTGGGGCTTCTTATATCGAGCAATTCTCTGGGCCACGAAATCAATAAGATCCTGAGCTTCCAGGCTTTGCCCCTCCTTGAGCTGACATACCGCCTTGATGGTCTCCCCCCACTTGGGATCTGGAAGGCCGAAAACCACTGCCTTCGCAACGGCCGGATGCTGAAGAATAGTTTCCTCTACTTCTACCGGATATACATTCTCCCCCCCGCTCTTTATTAGGTCCTTTTCAGCTTTCCGGCCTACATACCAAAGAGAGCCTTGCTCATCAAAACGACCCATATCCCCAGTATGGTACCAGCTTCCACGAAATTTCTTTTCATTCAGGCCTGCTCTATTCCAGTACCCCTTAAACACCATAGGCCCCTTAGCCACAATTTCGCCCACCTTTCCAGGCGGTAATTCCTGATCATTCTCATCAACCACGCGGACATCTGCCAGCGGCACCGGTCTTCCCGCGAAGCCCTGTTTCCCATTATACTGCCCCATAGTCACAAATGAACAAACCTCGGTCTGCCCATATCCCGGGAAAAACATCCCATTGGTAAGCTCTTGATATCTATCTATGGCCTCATGACTTTCAAGGCCTAATACTCGTCTTAGTGACGAGATATCCGCGTTCACCTTTTCTTGCTGCTCAAGGATCGAAGTCAGGATAGGGGAAAAACTAAAAAAGTAAGAAATCTTTTCCTTTTCAATAAGCTGTACGACCTGTTCGGCCTCAAATTTAGGGATATTGACAATCAGAGCCCCTGCATGAAAGGCGGTCATGGCCACCCAAAGGCCAGCAGTGTGGAAAAGTGGAAGGATTGTAATACACGCGTCCTTAGGGCTTAGATTGAACAAGCAGCTCAACTGCGTGGTCGAATACAGAAGATTACCCTGGCTAACGAGGGCACCCATTGGTTGGCCTGTAACCGCAGCAGTATGCATGATGTAAAGCCCATCATCCGGAGACACCTTTGCTGGTATGAAATCCTTACCGTTTTCAAGCAGTTGTCGGAAATTAGAAAATGAGCCCCCTTTACCACTCAAGCTATAGTAACGCTCAACCGAGGGAAGGCTGTCCTTGATGCCCTTCACAAGATCCTCGAATTCCCGGTCAATAAAGAAAAATCTGGGCGAAGCATCAATGACATTGTGCATGATCTCGTCGGCAGACAAACGCCAATTTATGGCCAGCACAATTCCGCCCAGGACGCTTGCAGCACCATAGATTAAGAAATACTCGAAACTGTTTCTGCCAAGCACGCAGATTCGGTCCCCTCTTTGCAGGCCGGCCTTTTGCAAACCGGTTGCCAGGCGATCGACCATATCTTTGAACTCGCCAAATGTCACAGTCGAGTTATTAGATGCTTCCTTCCATGTTGGGTAATTTCGGAAGCACTTAGCATTCCTTCTTATAACATCATAGAATGTAAAATTATGAACACTCATCGATCTTCTTTTTGCCTTTTAGGATATGCGATTTCCTTTAGTTCTTCCTTCATACAAAATACCTACATTGCAGAATTACCATAAGGATTGCATACCCAATAAAAATAGCGACAAACGGTATGCAATCCCAATCGGTTTCTTATTTTTTATAATGAATGTGAATATACTCCTTAGTGGCCTGAACCCATTTTCCATCAACAGCCTTCATTACCAATGCAGCTACAAATCCCTTGTGATCTGCATAGTTAATTCGGGGAAATGTGGGGCCGGCTCCAAGGTCAAAATCTTTCAATCCTTCCAGCTCATCCCTTATCATCTTCCTAAACAAAAAGAGATCATCGGGTACCTTATTATTGGTTTTTTGCAAGGATCTGTTGATAGCCTCTGCCATACATTTCCCCCTCATCCAGCCCATAAGATACCACTTATCTACATTTCTTCGTCGATGCTTATTAAGGAACTCTTGTATTTCATTTTCAATAGGGGTTCCCTTGATCTCTGATATTTCCGGGATCAGCTTAAATGCCCGAGCACCATTCGCATCCTTCTTTAGAACCTTTACAACTACCGGATGCATGGAATAGTGAAAACTATATATTTTGGAAGCAGGAAATCCTATTTTTGCCGCAGATCGAAGTGCAGGAATAAAGCCTGCCGGCACATCCTGGACATATACAAAATCCGGATTTAATTTTTCCAGGCGAAGCATCTCCGGCGTGAGATCAGTTGGTTTATAGTTATAGTTAATATCTGCTAACAGTTCCAACCCATTCTTTTCAAAGAATTTTTCTTCAAGAACATTATTCCGGGGACCCCTTGAGTATTCCAGGGTGGGACCCATCATCGCAACCCTCCTGGCGCCTTCTCGTTTGGCCAGCAACATTCCCATTCTAATCTCATCTTCATAGGTTGGGCCAAGGATAAAATCATATGGCCATTTGATGGGATCCGTCAGGTCTTCTGAATGGCTGTTAGAAATGCCTACTACCTTATCTACTTGATTGGAAAATTTTCTAACTGCCTTGGTGCCTCCTGTCCCCCAGCGAAATAACACGTGTGGTTTAACCATAGTAACCAGGCGTTTGTAGCTTGCCACCGCCCTAGGGATAACCTCTGCCCCATCTACTAAGGTATAATCTGTCTGATGGCCTTTAATACCACCCTTGTCGTTCAGATATAGAAATTGATCCCTTAGACCATACGCCAGGCCTGCCAATTGAGAGGTAGGTCCGGATAAGTCCCCGATGGCTCCAATCCTGATGTCTTTTAATTCTGCAGCATTACCTGGCACTCTGGATAAGCAAAGAACAAAGAACATCGAAAGAAACAATACCGCAACTCTTTTCATCTTGTTACCCTCCCTTTCTTTTATATATTTAATAAAATCATATCTGGGACTCCCCTTTTTTACTGAATTAAGGTATGAATCCCTCCCTTAATTAAACAGCTCTCCATAAGTGAGTGAACATTTTCTGATCATTTTTTCCTAGAGGTTATTGATAAATACTTAGTGATCGGAACCCATTTTTTATCCACAATTTTCATCACCCGTGCTGCCACAAATCCCTTGTGATCTGCATAGTTAATCCGTGGAAAATCAGGGCCAGCCCCAATATCAAAATCCCTCAGGCCTTCCAACTCATCCCGGATTGTTTTTCTAAAGGCAAAGATATCATTCGGCACTTTATTGTTGGCTTTATTCAAGGCCTGCTTAACGCCTTCTGCCATGCATTTACCGGCCAGCCATCCTCTGCCATACCATGTATCTACGCCTCTCCTACGATGCTTTTTCAAGAAATCGCCCATTTCCTTTCCGACTGGGGTTCCCTTGAATTTTTCTGGGGGAGGTGTTAGTTGAAATCCTCGTACACCATTAGCATCCTCCCCACATGCGCTTATTACTCCTTTGTGTACACTAAAGAAAAAAATGAAGAATTTAGAAACGTCAAAGTCTACTTTTTTTGCGGATCGGATAGCAGCAATGACCCCCTCTGAAGTATCCTGAACGAAGACAAAGTCAGGGCGTAGCTTTTTCAGCCGAAGTAGCTCAGGTGTAAGATCTGTCGGTTTTGGAGAGTAGTAAATTTTTATTACTAACTCTAAGTTATTTTTTTTAAAAAAGCCTTCTTTAAGGATGTTATCCATCGTGCCCATCCCATAATCGAGTGTTGGTCCCATATAGGCCACTTTTTTGGCGCCTTCTTTTTTGGCCATAAGCATGGCCAGCTTAACTTGGTCCTCATATGTGGGACCAAAAATAAAATCATATGGGAACTCCTTGGGCCTTACCAGGGAGCCTGATGAGCCAATACTACAATTCGGGACCTTATCTCTGTGGCTGACATATTTCCTGACGGCCTTTGTGCCGCCTGTCCCCCACGTGGAAATAATATGAGGATTGAGTTCAATTATGCGCTTATAACTGGCTACGGCGGCAGGAATAATTTCAGCACCATCGATCAGGGTAATATCCAATGGGTGGCCATTGATCCCGCCCCGATCATTTAGATACAAAAAATAGTCCCTTTTTCCCACAGCCATGCCTGCCGTGGACGAAGTAGGTCCAGACAGATCCCCTATTATCCCAATTACAATATCCTTTGGTTGTTCCGCATTCACCGGATTCCAACTAAAACCAAGAATGCCCACTATTAAACATAGTGTTAATAGTTTCTTCATTAGTTCCCTCCCTTCATTTTATAGGTTTTATGTTACTTTCTCGTGGCTATTCCTATATAATCTATTTCTAATAAGAATAGGGCCACAATTTCCAGTAGGACTTAATGTTTATCCATATTTGTGCCATACCTTTTTCCTCAATAATGAGGACCAGAATTATCATTGCACCGAATACAAACATCCTAATAGCTGGGAATGCTGATGGAATTTGTGTGAAAATAGGCAGATAATCACTTGCTACATCGATCCCATATTTCAAAAGTTCAGGAACTATTATGACAAAGCTCGCTCCATAAATGGCCCCCCGCACCGTACCAAGCCCTCCAAGGATAATCATAGCCAGATAATCAATAGATACCCCCAAATCAAAAGATCGAGGGGTGATGATGGAAAGATAGTAGGTCATCAAACACCCGGTAACGCCTGCGTAAAAGGAACTGATCATGAAGGAATATGTTTTGTACTTAAAAAGATTGATTCCAATGAGCTCTGCAGCATAATCCTTGCCTCTGATTGCAATAAAAGCTCTTCCAACTCTGGTCCTCAATAGGTTTATTGTTGCGAATGTGGATACGATAGCAAATACCAAGGCAAGATAATAAAACTGAGCATCCGAGTTCAGAACCATACCAAAAACTGAAGGTCGATCCACGAATGCCCCTTCAGCCCCACCTGTCAAACCTTTGAAATTCATAAAAAGATATTCCATAAGGAACTGCGCCGCCATAGTTGACATAGCCAAGTAGAACCCTTTGAGCCTTAAAGATGGGATGCCGAACAAGAGACCCACAGCAGCCGCCATAAAACCGGCGCAAGGCAGCGTCACCCATATAGGCAGTCCCCTTGACGCAAGTATTGCGGTTGTATATCCACCTATACCTATGAACGCACCGTGCCCTAATGATATTAGTCCAGTATTTCCCGTAAGTATGTTTATCCCATGTGCCCCGACTATAGCCAAAAACACAAGATTCACGACATATAATATGTAATCGTTTGCTACCAGTGGAATCAGGGATAATAGAACAATAAATATAACCACCGAGGCTCTAACAAAGCCAGTTTTAAATATTGCCTCATCTTCTCTGTAACTTCGCTTAAAATTTCCACAGGGTCGCGGTAAAGCCATAATTATAACCTCTCTACCTCTTTTGTGCCAAATAGCCCGTATGGCATAATCATCAGCATAATTAACATGATAATGAAGGGTGCAACACCTTTTATACCCCCACCCACAATACCCTCCAGATAGGCGCCGGCCAAGCTTTCTAAGATACCAACGGTGAACCCCCCTAAGACAGCCCCGAGAATGCTATCCATGCCTCCAAAAATAATCACAGGAAAAACAATCAAACCTATGAAGCCAAGATTCAGGTCCAGTATGCTTAGCCCAGCAAGAAGACTCCCTCCGACCATTGCTACCAATGCCGCTACAGCCCATATATAGATGAGGATCTTGTTTACAGAGATTCCTAAGGAAAGGGCTGCCATTTGGTCATTTGAGACAGCCCTCATAGCAATTCCGATCCTACTGTATTTAAAAAAAATGGAAAAACCCGCAAGGAAGAAAATAGAAATCAAGAAACCCCAAATAAACAGGTTTGAAATAAATACAGGCCCAATTCTCAAGGAGATTTCAGGGATCAATTCCCCCGGGAAGATTCTTCTGGTCGGCCCCCATACGCCTAAACATATGCCTTTTATTAGATAATCAAGCCCAATAGTTATCATAATAATGCTAATGACAGGCTTTCCAATCATTTTACGAAGAACTGCATGCTGAAACCCCATACCCAGTGCAACTACAATGATCGAGGAGAAGATAATCACGATTATATAGGGAAACTTCAACTGAATGTATGAGGCATATACCACATATGCTCCAAATAGAACCAAAGACCCCTGGGCGAAATTGATAATTCGGCTTGCTTTATAGATTAAAACAAATCCCAGAGCAATTAGGCCGTAAATGCTCCCTACGGCGATGCCATTTACCAGAACTATTATTAGATCCATAACGCCCTCATTCTTTCAGAACACTGCTCCCCACTACTTCGTTATACAGATCTTCCACCATAGATGCGTATTTCTGCTTAATTGCCTTTCTCCTTATCTTCTGCGTTTGAGTAATTTCATCATCTTCTGGATCTAATTCCTTTTTCAATAATTCGAACCTTCTTATACGAGCCATATCAGGAATGGACCTATTAATCTTTTTAATCTCGTTCTCAATTAGCCCGTAAACTTCTTCTTTACTGGCCAGGTCTTTGAACGTAGAGTAAGGAATTTTGGCATTTTCTGCCCACTTACCTACCACATAAAAATCGATTTGAACTAATGCAGCTACATAATCTCTTTTATCGCCAAACACAATTGCCTCTCGAATGTTAGGGCTAAATTTAAGTTTGTTTTCAAGGTACTGAGGTGAAAATTTTGTTCCGCTGCGAAGTTCCAGAACATGACCCATTCTATCGATCATGACAAGGTGGCCCTCATCCATATAACCTTGATCTGAAGTATAAAGCCAACCGTCCTTAATTGTCTCCTTCGTTTTCTCATCTTCCTTGTAGTAGCCTTTGCATACCGCCTTGCTCTTCAAAAGGATCTCTCCATTCGGAGCTATTCTTATCTCCGTGCCGGGCAAGGCCTTTCCAACTGTATCCAGTCTTATATCATCAGGACTATGAAGGACCGCAATACCGCCAATCTCACTCTGTCCGTAAACCTGCCTGATCTTTATCCCCAACGCATGAAAAAACCTGAAGGTGTCTTCTCCAAGGGCGGCACCTCCTGTAAAAGCAATCTTCGCTCGAGTCAGACCCAAATGATCCTTTATTTTTCTAAAAATCAGGATTTGAGCTATAACTGATAACATCCTTTGCACACGCGAAAGTGGCTTCTTTTTTAAGCTCCTCTCAGCTATTTTTTCAGAAATGGAAAGAATTTTATCAAACAGAACCCTTTTTAAGAAAGTGGCGTCCCTCATCTTCACCTTAACCTGGGCTAACATATTTTCCCAAGTACGGGGAGGGGCAAACAGAACATAAGGGCCAATTTCCCGCATGTCCCTATTGAGGGTTTCGCTTTTTTCTGGAAAATTAACAATAAAACCCTTGTATAAAGCCCATGCAAGGCTCATCATCCGCTCTCCGGCCCAAGCAGGGGGCAAAAATGATACGAACTCAAAATCTTCATCGGTGTAATCCACTTCATCAAGTGCTTCGGGCATATAAAGAAAGCCTTCATGGGTAAGCATAGCCAGTTTCGGTAACGCCGTTGAGCCGGAGGTAGTCGTTAGTAATGCTACGTCAGAAGGTTCAACTTTGTCGAGATAAGTAAAAAACAGATTTTTATTATCCCGATCAATTTGTGATCCTTTTGACATAACCTCTGCATAACTGACCAAAGCCGGATCCGTGTAATCATCGACTTCATGAAACTCATCCACAATAATTTTGTGCAGACTCTTAATCGCATCTTTTATGGCCAATATTTTATCTACCTGTTCCTGGTCCTCAACGAACAAAAATCTTGTATCAGAACTAACAAGCATTGCCTTCAATTGTTCAAGGTTTTCCATTTCCGAATAAAGACCCAAGCTTATTGCACCCACGGATTGCGCTGCGAGCTCTGCGTAAATCCATTCTGGACGGTTTGTTGATATAATGGTAACTATATCTCCTTTTCTTAACCCTAAATCAACCAAACCGAGGGCTACAGCTTTCACGTTGTCTAAATATTCCAGCCAGGTAATTTCTCTCCATATTCCATATTCTTTTTCCCGCAGGGCGATCCTGCTCTTGCCCCACTTCCTGCAATTTTCAACTAACAAGTCAGGAAGGGTTTTTTTCATCTTTGAACTCTCTCTTTCCAAGATATGCCTCAATAACTATTGGGTCTTCTGTGATTTCCCCAGGTGACCCCTCCGAAATCTTCGCGCCGAAATTCATAACAATAATCTTATCAGATATGCCCATAGCCACACCGATCTCATGTATGATAAATAATACGGTAATCCCCCAGTACTTTCTGATGTCTAAGATATAACGGACCATATCATTGATTTCATCTGCGTTCATTCCTGCAGTTGGCTCATCTAACAGGAGGAGGCTACAGGGCATTGCCAAAGCCCTTGCAACCTCAACCTTTTTCTGCAAGCCATAAGGAAGAGTATGAACATATTCATTTCGAATATCTTCAATTTCCAGGAAATCAATCACTCTTTCCTCAATATCTTTTCTATGATTAATCTCCTCTCTTTGAGCTTTGCCCCAATAAATCAACCCTCCAAGAATGCCAGTTTTCATTGTCATATGCCTGCCAATTTTTATGTTGTCTATGACAGTCATCCCTTCAATAAGAGCTAAATTCTGAAATGTTCTCGCAACACCTTTTTCGGCAATCTTATGGGGCGCTAATTTAGTAATATCCTCACCATTAAAAATAACTCTACCCTGCTCAGCTTTATAGAAGTTATTGATAACATTAAGGATGCTTGTCTTTCCTGACCCATTAGGACCGATAAGGCAGCATATGCTACCTTTTTCAATGTCAAAGCTTACATTGTCCAAAGCTCGTAGGCCACCAAAATTTAAGTTGATATTCTTCAATGAGAGAAATTTCATAACGTTACATACCAGGCCGAGGAAAAAGCCCTCCTCTCTAAAGTGAACCATCTTAACTATCCGATTAATCGAATAGTACGGGCAACATTCTACATCTGCTCTTTATCCACCGGTTCAAAGGCAAGCAAAGTCAGTTCATTATCAACCACGTGGTAGTGAAATCGGACAGGCATATCTTTTCTTATATCCTCGGGAGAGCATCCTAAAATCCTCCCTACCATTCTAGGCCCCTCCTCCAACTCCACTAAACCAACTACATATGGAACATCTTCCTTCAGGCTAGGATTTATCGGGGCATGAACTACAATCCAGCTATATATCTTTGCATTCCCAGAGACATTTACCCATTCCCCCCTTTGAGAACCACAGTATGGGCAGCTTGGCAATGGGGGAAAACGAAGCTTGCCGCATTCGGAACACTTCTGCAACTTCAGATTTTTATTGCTCAATGATTCCCAATAGAGTTTACTCGTAAGATCGGGTATAGGTCGAATGGGTACAGACATTTTATAGTTGCTCATTAACATTCGCTCCCTTCTACATATCTGTTCTTTGAAGTGATGAAGTTCAAAACATTTTAATTTTCCATTTTTGCCTTCACGAAAAGGCTTGTTTACCTGTGATTGAGACCTAATGTTTTCTAAAGTTTTCCGTTCAAATTTTTTATGATTTCTTGCCCTTCTTTAATAATTCCTTGGATCACATCACTTACAGTTTTAAGCTCATGTATACGGGAACAAACCTGACCGGCTCCCACTTCTCCCTCATCCACATCGCCTTCCTTTTCTGCTATTACTAGCTTCTTATCTGCTGCTACGACCATCTCATCTGGAGAAAATTCTCCAGATTCAGCCATCTTGATAGCTTCTTGAGCACCTTTGCTCTTGATAACCCTCAGATAACTGTAAGCCCCTGGACATAAGGTATCTCCATGTTCACAGGCATTCACTATGGCCATTTTGTAGTTCTCATGAAAATCACACTCCACAGTAGCGCCAAACCGTGTCCCCATCTGCACTCCAACTGCCCCCATAGCCAGGGCCGCCACAAAGCTTTTTGCATCACAGACTCCTCCTGATGCAATAACAGGAATCTGGACTGCGTCCGCCACCGAAGGAACCAATATAAAGGTATGAATAACATTGGGCCAACGATGCGTATGTCCTCCCATCTCGAAGCCGGAGGCGATAACTGCATCAACCCCCATATTCTCCGCTTTTTTTGCCTGACGAACGGATCCCACAACATGAAAATGGATCAATCCCGAATCTTTAATTCGCTTTATATACCTTTCGGGGTTTCCAGCAGATGTAATGAGCAACCTAAGTCTCTTTGCCACTTCGGGGTCTTCTTCTCTGGCATCAAAGATCGCGTTCATGTATGCATCTGTTGTTTTAAGAAATGTCTCGCCAATCTGCACGCCAACAGGTACATTGCATGCAAAATTATTTTTCGTATGTGATACAATATATTTAATGTTCTCAGTATATATTTTATAAGCAATTGGAGGCTCAGCACGCATATGGTGTATGCTCAGGGTGCCCATCCCACCAGCATTGGACACGGCTGAGGCCAATTTTTTTGTGTTAAGGGGCCCCATGCCTGCCTGGATTATAGGGTATTTTATCCCCAAGAGATCACATAATTCTGTTTTAATCATAGTTTCTCCTTTCTCTGATATTTTGTATTTGAGTATTTGAATTCCACTAAAAAGATGGAAAAATCCTTTTTAATAACTCTTTGGTAATCGTAAATAATGCTGGGCTATATAATTCAGGATTAGCTCATTATTAATGGGGGCGACCCTCATGGCACGGACCATATTTGAGATATTGATCACCTCGTATTCCCTGCACATGCCATATCCGCCGTGTGTCTGAATGGCGGCGTCGCATGCCTTAAATGCCTCTTCACTCCCGAGAAGCTTTGCCATATTGGCATAGAGGCCGACCAGCTTTCTGTCTTTTTTGGCATCTAAGGCCCTTGCTGCAGTTTGATTGGCCAAGCTGGCGAGATGCAATTTAATATAGGCCCTGGTTAAAGGATGCTGGACGGCTTGATAAGCTCCGATAGGGTCGCCAAAAATATTTCTTTCCTTTGCATATTTGATCCCTTTTTCAAGTGCATATTTGCCCAAACCTATAGAATATGCGGCAATAACGATTCTCTCCAAATTAAGACCATCAAAGAGGTAATCAAAGCCCTTATTTTCCTCTCCTATTATGTTCTCCGCAGGTACCTTCACATCATCAAAAAAGACAGTATATTGCCTTTCGGGTGTGAAAACCTCAACATCCTGTGGTTGCATCGTGATCCCATCACTATGGGAGTCAACCACAAAGAGGCTCAATCCAGAACGCTTATCATCAACTTCATCATGAGGAATGGTACGGGTAACAAGAACCATATATTCGGATTCATCTCCCCCAGTCATAAAAAGTTTCTGGCCCGTAATTCTGTAAAAATCCCCGTCTCTAACCGCCCTGGTTGTTATCTCGAATGTATTTGATCCTGCATTAGGTTCGGTGATGGCAAAGCTAAAATAGGTGCCGGAACTCATTTTTGGCAAAAAATTTCTCTTTAACTTTTCATCCCCATGCATAACTAGGATGCAGTCCATAAAAAAGCTTATAAAGTGGAGTGTGATGATGCCGTGCTTAGCTAATTCCTCTAAAAATACAATCAAATCGCTGTAACGCAAATTGCTTCCGCCGTACTCCTCAGGTATGACCATTCCAAAATATCCGTTTTTTGCGATCTCATCCCACATTTCATGCAAAAAATATTCGTTATTTTCCGCCTTGCGAACCCAGTAAGCCCTGTCGTATGTCTTTGCCAACTTATTCACAAAAGCTGCAATACTTTGTTGATCACTCGTGTAGTCCATTTCTATCATAATTAAACTCCTTTAGAATTTTGTCTTCCTTTAATTGAATGGCGTTA
>Ga0164318_10000830_pt1 | contig 25473 bp, 16 predicted proteins | sample GuaBasSedimGuay9_FD_113734 | JGI IMG/M metagenome (GOLD analysis project Ga0164318, IMG submission 113734) | Subseafloor sediment microbial communities from Guaymas Basin, Gulf of California, Mexico - Guay9, Core 4571-4, 0-3 cm | ecosystem: Environmental > Aquatic > Marine > Hydrothermal vents...
CAATAGTTGGGTTATCTTGCCCATATCGGATAGCCCCTTAGCTGCACCATCTTGTTTTATCTGGGCTCCCTTGGCGACTTTTTGCGGTCAAGTCCCGCGATACCACTTGTGGCTTTTTCTCAAATTTGTCGAAATTCGATTGTAGGACGAAATGGACCCTGTCTGAGTCCTCACTGCCCGCTCGAAAACTCCGGTCATCATAGAATCCAACACAGGCGAGAGCTGAATGGTTGACAATCTGCAGGATCTCACCCAGGCTGTAAATCCTTTGTCGATGAAGCTCGGTGAGTACCCTATCCTGACCGTCGAATCTGATCTTAAATTCGGTGATTTGAATTCGGGAGGGACGAAGGTAGTAACTGTGCCGCCAGTAAGAGAATCCGTTGCCCTTTTCCCTCTCTGTCCGGTCGCGAAAATACTTCAAGCAGTTAGCCTCGGTGCAGATATCGAAGACAAAGATCCCCCCGGGAGAGAGAGCTGAGTGAACATCGATAAGAAGTTTCTCTATCTCGTGTTTTTCCACAAGGTAGTTGATGCTATCGTAAAGGCAAAGCACGATATCAAAATGTTCCGAGATGTCGATGTGGCGCATATCCATTTCTCTGAATGAAGCGGGAACATCGGTTGAATTTGCCTTGTTCCGAGCGACTTCTAACATCTGTTCTGAGACGTCGGTGCCTACGACTCTGTAGCCCCGCCGTGCCAATTCCAGGGTTAGATTTCCTGTGCCACAGGCCAACTCCAGTGTCCGCCTGCCTGGCGGCTTAAGCCTGGAGAATATCTGCTCTAAATAGTCTGCCCACCCCTGGTAATCGATGTGGCGCATCACAAAGTCGTAGATGGGAGCAAGCCCCTGATAGGGATTACAGGCTATTTTCCTCTTTTTCCAGATCATCGTTAGAATGGGACGACGAGCCAATCGTCTCTATTCTTAGCTCCAGTAGCTCTTCTTTTATCCTCTGGTAGTCGCCCTCTGCGAACCAGATCAGATGGGCTTTACAATGGCAGTCGGAAGAACCGAACTTAGGGACCAACACCTGCGCCCCCTTCAGCCTGAGGATGTGGCTGTTCAACTGACATTCCAACCTACGACGCGTAGGGTAGGTTTTCACTTCCACCAGACTACAATGGGCTCTCAGGTAGTCGATGTGCCAGCGTTTTGGCTTGTGCCGTCTCTGGTGACGGGCTACCCTTCTTGTCAAGCCCCGCATAGCACTTCCCGTGTAGACATAAAAGCCCCTCGGGAAAAAGAATTCGCCGAGGTCACCAATGCGAATGGTCTTCGGTTTTTTCAAAAACAAAATCAGATTGTAGAGACCCTGGTTCAGAGGGGCCGTTTTGTCTTTGGACAAGCGATGTCCCATTACCCAGTTCCTGGAGTTTGTTATCACGACAAATTCGGCTTTTCGGGTACTCCCGGCTCGACTGGCATTAAGTCACTTCAGCATTGCCTATTTGTGAACCAGATCCACCGTTCACCGTTTGGCCGATTTTGCAGACGCTGACAGAGACGGACTCTGGAGAGCTTTTCGCAATAATAAGTGGAATTGAGAAAACTTGGATCATAGGCGAGCAGAGCAGCCTTCATCCGCTCAGATGCCATCGAAGAAGAACGAGTATCAGGGCAGCAGCGATGCTTAGGAATGTATCTCGCTCACTACGAAGTGCTTTTCTTATGTTCGGCTTGACGCGACCCTCTCCCCGATAGGGTGAGAGACGGGGCAGGAAACGGGGTACAGCCTGAGCGTACCCTTCATACTGTTTGCCGAAAAGCTCTCTGAGGCGGGTTTCTTCCAATGAGATGATCAGAGAGTATTGTAAGAGGAACCCTGCTATGTAGATTCCGACCATCCAAGGCATCCAGGCCCAGGTAGCAAGGCAGAATCCCAGTCCCAGAAGGAAGTTGCCCAGATAGATAGGATTTCTCAGATGGGCATAAGGGCCGCTTGTGACAAGTCTGGGAGCGCCTACTTTTCGGGTGCGGGTCTCCATCCCCGCATAGCTTACTGACCATATTCGGACCGCCTCTCCTACCAGGCCCAGAGCTGTCCCGGCGATAAACCTCTTGGGTGTCGTCTCTGCCAATATGAGCATTAACGCCAGCAATGGAATGGGGGTATAACCACGCATCCGGAAAACAGAGTTCTTCAGGGTGCCCAAAACCTACCCTCCCTGGAAAAAAATGACCGCCCCTGGAGACGACGGTCACAAAGCCCTTTTTGATTTCTTGTAATTGCGCATCTTACCTGCTTCATTATTTAATGATGCCCCTCTGGCTGTTTTGAATAAACTCCAGCAGGATGCGGATCTCCCCTGTCTGTTCCACATCTTTAGAAATTTTCTCCACTGCCTGAGAGGTGTTAAGGTGGGAGCGGAACAGGATTCGATAGGCCTTCTTCAGGATACCTATGGTCTGGGAGGAGAATCCCCGTCTGCGGAGCCCTACAAAGTTGAGGCCAACCGGTCGAAGGGGCTCGCCGGCGGCTTTGATGAAGGGGGGGACATCCTTACTCACCCGGAACCCTCCTCCGATGAAGCTGTGTTGCCCGATCTTAACAAACTGGTGCACGGGCACCAGCCCCCCTATGATAGCGAAATCCTCTACGGTGACATGTCCGCTTAAATTAACTGCGTTCTCTATGATGACATGATTGCCGATAAGGCAATCGTGGGCGATATGGGCATAGGTCATTATCAAACAGTCAGAACCAACAACGGTCTTCTGTCGGGCACTGGTACCCCGGTTAAGGGAGGCGAACTCTCGGATGACTGTGTGGTTGCCTATCTCCAGGGTTGTCTGTTCCCCTCGATACTTGAGATCTTGGGGGTCGGTACCTAACACCGCCCCATGGCAGATCGAACATCCTCGCCCGATGCTGGTCCCCTTAGCGATAAACACATTGGGGCCTACTACTGTACCAGGGCCGATCTTCACCCCGGCCTCTATTATAGAAAAGGGGCCTACAGAGACATCTTCGGATAGCTCAGCCCTTGGATCTACAACTGCAGAGCTATGAATTGGCACGCTTGTCTCTCTTTTTCTTCTCTCTATCCACTATTATAGCCGTTAACTCAGCTTCTGCCACCAGATCTCCGTCAACGAAGGCCTTGCCCTGCATCCTACAGGTTCTACGGCGGTACTGTATCATCTCCAGCTCAAATCGAATCTGGTCGCCTGGCACCACAGGTTTTCTAAATTTAGCCTTGTCAATGGACATAAAATAGACCAACTTATCCTGGGGGTTATCTACCGTATTCAGCATCAACACCCCACCCACCTGCGCCATGGCCTCAATCTGAAGTACACCCGGCATAACTGGCTGCCCCGGGAAATGGCCGTTGAAGAACTGCTCATTTATAGTGACATTTTTCAAGCCGATGACTCTCTCCCCTGGGACAAGGTCGATTATTCTATCCACTAACAAAAATGGGTAGCGATGGGGCATAATTCTTTGTATTGCATTCACGTCAAACAGGAAATCGTTGCTCTTAACACTCTGGTATTTACTTCGTATCTCTTTTTTCTGGTATATCTTTCTGATTTTTTTTATCAGTTCAATGTTGGCGGCATGTCCAGAATTGACTGCCATCACATGGCCTTTGATGGGGCTGCCTAAAAGGGCAAGATCACCAATAAGGTCTAGGGTCTTATGCCTGCAAAACTCGTCTGGAAAACGCAAAGGAGTGCCGTTAACGATGCCGTTTTTACCGAAGGAGACTGTCTCTTTTAGGTTAAACAGCTTGCGGAGATATTCCAGCTCGTTTTGATTTACGTGCTTGTCGATAATGACCAGGGCATTTTCGAGGTTTCCTCCCTTGATCAACCCCTGTTCCCGCAGCTTCTCTACCTCGCTGAGGAACCCGAAGGTGCGGGCAGGAGCATATTCAGTGACAAACTCGTCTTCTAAGGAGAACATCACGGTGTACTGAGCCCCGATAGCAGATCTTTTCGGATGGCTCATAAAGGTGATCCTGAACTCGTCTGAGGGGAGAACCATAAGTTCGATGCCTTTCTTCTTAACATCGTCATATCTAATCATTTCTTCGATCACCAAATAATCTCTGGGTGAGTTCTGTGCTACAAACCCTGCCTCAGTCAGGGCATTGACGAAGTGCACAGCGCTGCCGTCCCCTACGGGTGGTTCGTTGGAGTTGATCTCCACAATCACGTTATCGATCCCCAGGCCAACAACTGCTGCCAGCAGGTGTTCCACGGTGTGAACCTCTACTCCGTTGATACCCAGGGTGGTACCTCTGGAGATGTCGGTGACATGGTCGATGTCGGCTGGGATGACGGGGTGATCTGGCAGATCCACTCTCACAAACCGGATGCCTGTGTTAATAGGGGCGGGCTTAAAGGTCACCGTTGTTCTGTTGCCGGTGTGCAGGCCTGTGCCGGAACAGGACACTTCCTTTCCAATCGTTTGTTGGTGTTTAAACATTACTTCTCCTTTTTTGTCTTGTTTGTCATACTCTGCTCTAGTTGGCTGATTCGTCTCTCTTGCTCGCGGATAGTTTTTAGAAGAGCTGGAAGCTTGCTTTGAGCAGCCTCCACCCTCTTAGTTGTCATATGAGAGCGGGCGGGATAGCCGGAGACAACTGCGCCGGAGGGGATAGACTTCGTCACCCCGGCCTGGGCGCCAACACTGGCTTGGTCTCCCACCTGAATGTGGTCGACAAATCCGGCTTGGCCGCCGATTTTGACATTGTTCCCTATGATTGTACTTCCTGAGATGCCGACCTGGGCAGCAATGACTGTATTCTGCCCCACGGTGACATTGTGAGCAACCTGCACTAAGTTATCGATTTTGGTGCCTTTTCCTATACGAGTGGCACCCATTGTGGCCCGGTCGATTGTTGTATTGGCGCCGATTTCTACATCGTCCTCAATTATCACTTTGCCCAGTTGAGGCACCCGGCACAGTTTTCCATTTTCCTCTATGAATCCGAACCCGTCGCTGCCGATCACTGCCCCCGGGTGAATTACCACATTCTGGCCGATCTCTGTTCTCTCACAGAGGGTGACATGGTGGTGGATAAAACTTCTCTTGCCTATCCGGCAGTCGTCGCCAATAACCACGTTGGCGCCTATGATCACCTGATCTTCTATCTCCACCCGGCTGCCCACAATTGTGTAGGGCCCGATAGAGATATCCTTCCCCAGTTTCGACCCCTTCCCTACCAGTACAGAGGGGTGAACGCCTTTGGGAGGCTGAGGCTTCTGGGATTCAAAGAGGCGGAGCACTTTCAAAAAGGCAGAAGATGGATTCGATACGACGATACACGCCGGGGCAACAGCTTCGGTGTACTGGGAGAGAATAACTGCCGAGGCTTTGGTCGACTTCAGAAACCTCTGGTACTTTCGCTGGGCAACGAAGGTAATATCTCCCTTCCCAGCCTCCTGCACAGGCGCCACGTCTGTGATTAAAACCTCACCATCGCCGTAAAGTTGCCCCCCAATCCTCTGCGCGATCTCGGCTGCCTTCACTTGCATTGGTCCAATCCCTCTGTGGCTGCTACTCTCCTTCTTTGTTTAGCATCTCCAGCACCTTCTCAGTAAGGTCGTATTCTGGTTTAGCAAAAACGATGTTTTGAGGGAAGGCGTCAAAGATAATGTCATAATCTTCTTCTTCCCCTATCCTCTCCAGGATGGCATTGATCTTGTCATAGATAGGTTTTGACAACTCTTGGGTCTTTTGAGCCAACTTTCCAGTCTCGGGGGAGAGAATGCTGTCAACAAACTTGCGATACTCTTCATACTTAGCCCTGATCTCCTCTTGTTTTTTCCTCTCTGTGTCCGGGCTCAGGAGCAGTCTCTGCCGGTCCAATTCATCCTGGAGCTTTTTAATCTCTTCTTCTTTGGCGGCAGCTTGCTTCTGCCACTCTGCCTTCAATTCCTCTAGCGTCTTCTGGGCCTCAGCATAAGCCTTTGACCCCGCCAGAATTCTCCCGGAATCGATATAGCCGATCTTCAACTCCTTGGGGTGAACTATTGTAGTGGACGCCAATACGCAAAAAGCCGCAACGGCAACAATTACAGTGATCTTCCTCCACGACATAACCTTCCTCCTTTCGCAACTGCCAGTGATTGGTTGGTAAAAGGTGACTGGTAAACCGATAAGCAAGATATCGACTATAGGGCCGTCTCACATTTCATCTGCCATTTAAAAACTTGTCCCGAACTGGAAATGGGAGCGCCACTTGTGGCTCGGGTTGTCAAAGCCATAGGCGAAGTCGAGCCCTATTGTACCCATCATGGGCACTACCACCCGCATGCCCACCCCGACCGAGCGTTTGAGATGGAAGGGGTTGGCCTTGGATGCCCATCTCCAGGCATTTCCTGCATCGGCAAACAGAAGGCCGTAGAGCTGTTGGCGGACAAGGGGGAATTGTAGTTGAGCGGTAGAGACCAGCATTGCCCTTCCGCCCGTCCGGACCCCTTGTTGAACCGGCCCAACCGACCAATCGGAGTACCCTCGGATCATTCCGTCCAGACTTGTCCCCCCCGGCTTGAACCTCTCGCTGGGGGGAACTTTGCGGTCAGAGCCGAAGGCATCCACCAGGCCCAGCTTAAGCTTCAACATGAGGGTTAGCCTCCCCAAAATTGGGAAGTAGAAATCGGACTCGAGTATCTGCTTATGGTAACTCTCATCACCCTGGAGAGGCCCGCCAGCGAAATCAAGCGTGTAGACGCACATGGAGCCCCGAGTTGGAAACTGGGGCATATCACGGCTGTCTCTCAGATAAGTGAGCCCCAGGCTGCTGCTAACTTGAGGCTGATTCTCTTTTAAACCTAAAGGGTTAGAAAAATCCTCGGAGAAGTTGAGGTATTCCACCGACTCTAAGCGATATCGGAGATATACTCGAGAGTAGCTATCCGGCCAGGTCAGTCTTCTGCCAATCCTTCCGTATCCGCCCTGTCTCTTCTCATCGAAGTGGCTCTCCCATTTATCCTTTGTGCTGTAAATGCTGAGAGTGGCAGCAGTAGGAGTACCGAGGAGCCAGGGTTCAGTGAAGCTGAACTTGAAAGTCTCCCTTCTGGTGCCAAAGTCGCAATTGAGCTCCAGGCTTTGCCCATTGCCGAAGAGGTTAGGGATATTGAACCCGACCGAACCCACCAGCTTGTCCCGTTCACTGTAGCCAAGACCAGCCATTGCTTGGCCAGTGGACTTTTCCTCAATATTTATTATGATGTCTACATCCCCGTTGGGAAGAGGTTTGACCTCAGGTTCAACATTACTAAAGAAGTTAAGCTGATAGACATCCCTTATGCTTCTTTCCAGAACGCTTCGCCTGAAGACCTGACCCGGTTTAATCGAAAGCTCCCTCCGAATCACCTTCTCCTTCGTCTTGGTATTTCCTGCAATGGTTATCTCCCTTATTTTCGAAACTGCGCCTTCTTCGAGCCTGAGGTGGATATTCACCCGGTTGTCGACTACCGGCTCGCTGGGGATAACTGTTGCGGAGAGATACCCCTTCTCGTAGTAGGCAGCCCTGATAGCAGCCAACAGGTTATCCAGTTTCTCCTGGTTGTAAATATCACCAGGATTAATTGTGAGCAACTGTGACAGTTCTTTGTCGGAGAGAGCCTTGTTGCCCTCCCAACTGATCCGGCCGAATCTATATCGCGGCCCTTCGCTGACAGTTATGTCCACAAACAGGCTCTTCTTTGAGATATCATAAGAGAGGCTGTCTTTAACTACTTTTGCGTCTCTGAAACCTTGTTTGCGGTAGAAATCGACAATTCTGTTCAGGTCCTGTTGCAGGACTTCCTCTTTAAACTCTCCCTTTCGCCACCACCGGGCCTCCTTGGTCTTCATCTGTTTCTTAATCTCTCTCTGGCTCACCGCTTTGTTCCCATGGATTCTGATCCTTTTAACCGCTAGCTTTTTACCCTCTCGGATGCGGAAATTGAGGATAAGCCGTCCCTCTTTATCCAGTTGAAAGCTCTCTGGAGTGACCTGGGCCAATAGATAGCCTTCTTTTTTGTAAAAGGAGATCAACTTCTGTTGGGCATCCTTGATGGCCTTGGGGCTTACTACCTGCCCTTTTCTAAGCCCCACCAGTTTTTTTAACTTTGTGGCTTTGAACCTCTTGTTTCCTATAAATGTCACTTTTTCTAAAACCGGCAGTTCTTTAACCGCTATGGTCAGTTTAACTTCATCCTCACCAGTTTGAACAGCCAGTATGCGGATGTCGGAGAAGATACCGAGGGAATAGAGATGTCTGATAGCCTGTTGCACCTTTTCCGTTGAGAGTTCCTCGCCCACCAAAAGCCCGCAGGCTGTTAAGATGAGGGACTTATCTGTGCGGAGAGCACCTGAGACCTCAATCTCACCCACTTTTATCGCCTGAGCTGTAGAGACAGTTGCCAGCAGAGAGACTGCGGTGAAAATCAGGGCAAGCATCCAGGCCTTAAACCGATTCATTTAGCTACACCTCCCGAAGTATTCACGATTCGTTCGATAAAAAAACCTCTAACTGTTCATTGAGAAAAACATGATCTCAGAATATAGCAAAAAATAGGAGCAAGGTAAAGAGAAAAAATGAACTGAAGAATAGGTGCGCGTACAATGGCCATATTTTACAGCAATCGACACCCCATTTTGGGCAGACTCTCCTTGTGTTTCTGGCGAAGCCTCTGAGCCCAAGCCGGGGAATGGTAGACCTCTCCAGAATCCGACACAAATAATGCAGTATGGTGGTTTGTCCCCGCAAGACCATAGGATAACCCCACGGCCCTACTGGTGAGTGATCCTCCCACTTCACCAACATCTCATAACTAATGGCTAAATGACTGTTTCGAAAGGCATGGACAGTAACTACAGGCTTTATGCCCGTGGGATGAGTTCACCCGGCACACATAGTAAGGGGATGCGGCTACAACTTCAGATTGCTGTTTAGAATGAGAAGTAGCGTCTTATGCTGAACTGTCTATCTTTGCGTCTGAGGACGTTATCGTAGTTGTATTCGAAGCTGATATTTGTAGTGCTAGTCCGGTATTCTATACCAAAGCGGTGCTTTATCCCCAATTTTTCTCTCTGGTATCGATCCCTTTCGGTCTTGAGTTCTCCAGCGTAGAAGAAAAGCCAGTTGCCCAAGAAGTACTGTCCGAGCCTCCATTCGGTACCTTTCAGGAAGCCGAGGTAGGAAAGCCGGCCTCCGTTTTCTAAGGCTAACTCACTGCTGGTCAGCAGATTGCCCACGAGGGATGGATGGACATAGAATACATCTAAGCGGAGGGTTTCCCTCACCTCCCTTTCCAATGGACGGATGAGACCGCCTATAAGGATTCTCTCCATCCCTGTGGTCAGTAGGACCGCTGCTTTCTGGTTGTAGTTATCCAGAGAATAACCGAGTTTGGCCAGGATCTTCTCTGGGCTATTGTCGTTGGGATCACTGGATGTCAACTCCATTCTCAGCTCGCCCCAGCGCCCTTTTTCCTTGCGCTGTCCGGTGCGTTTGTCAATGGCATAGAGACGCAGAAATATGTCTGTGGCAGTCCCGGTGGTATCAGAGTAGACCGTTGTCTTGGCACTGCCCCAGACTAACGGCATAGGGTCATTCTGGGTGTTGACTTCAAGCCCTATCTCTTCTACCTCGAATTCGGTATTCAAATAGGTGAGGTTCCCCTGATGGGACTGTAAACTGCCTTGGATGTGAAATCCCCCCTGGGCCACTGAGCCCTTGAACTCTAACCAGCTGCCCTCGTCAATCTGAAGGTCTACTTCAGCTATGTTAGTAATGCTGTACTGCTGCCGACGAAAATATCGGACATTCCTGCCAGTTACTACTTTGAGGTCCCAGTTGATCGATTCCAGGAATCTCGAAAGAGTTCTTTTTGATGGTGATTTTTTGTCCTTTAAAGGTGGAAAGGTGAATTCAACATCGCTCAGATAGCACACTCCTTTTATCTGTGGAGATTTAGCCGGGCCGGCGATGTAAAGCCCCTCTGCTGCTTTGGAGTCCCAGAAGCGGAAACGTCCCTCCTCTTTCGGCCTCATCAGGCCAGGGATATTCAGCCTGAGTCCGCTTTCCCCGGTGTGGAGCGTTATTATTCCTAGGTTCAGGTCAAACCTCTCCATAACTAAAGGCTCAAGTTCCGCCCCATTAATCTTCACCCTCCTAGAGTTCTCAATGAAAAACTTCCCATCTCCCATTTGTCCTGAAACACCTCTTATCTTGAGGAAATTGGAGCCCTTGGCAAGACAAATGTCTCCCTTTAAACTGTTGAGCTCTTCTGGCAGAGAGAGGAGGGCAAGTTTCCCCTGCTCAAATCGGGCTTCAACTGCTCTTATGACCGGAGCTTTCCAGCTGCCGCCCAAGCAAAGGTTCAATTGTCCCCTACCTGAGCTCTTTCTCACCTGGGGGGTCAAATAGGGCAGAATACAGAGTACATCTCCTTGTAACTCGAGCTTCACATCCATTTCCCTCCCCTCTTTGAGGGGGATGATGCCGTGGATGGTTCCCTTATATCCCTTTTTCTTTTCAAGTTGGAGATTAAGTTCGTCTATCTCTGCCAGATTGCCTCTGATGGTACCTCGAATCTTATCGAAAGGAATGTTCATTAATTGGGCCTGAGACAGAAGGAAACGGGCGTTAAACTGGGGAGAAGCCCCATGTTGGAAGAAGGTGAGTTCGTAGCTCAGTTTTCCTTTCAGTTTCTCCTCGTGGGAAGACAGGAGGGATAAAAAGCTGGCAGCATCTATCGCCAGAGCCTCTGCGCTGATCAGCTTGCCCTGCCTCCCCCACTCTCCTTTCACAGTGAGCATCTTCTCGGAGACATGAAACAGGTTGAATCTTTCTATCCACAAACCCTGCTTATTCCACTCCAGGGAGAGCTCTGCTTTCAGAGGGTCAAGACCGTTTATGCGTCCGTGCTGCGCTACCAGCCGGAGGGCCATACACGGTTTCTTGGGAGTTCCACTCAGTTGGATCTCGCCATTGATATCAGCCGATGCTTTATCTGTAAGTCTTTCGTAGTTGTGCAACAGATGGGAGGAGAAGGCTCCCCGAAGTGTGAGGTTCTCTTCCAGGAGCGGTTGACCAGAGCCTTTATCGGCAGCCGTCAACCACAACTTGAACCGGTCACCCCTTGCTGAGACGGTAGCGGTCAAGGTGACAAGGGCCTTATCCACCTGGAAGCTGTCGCTATTGATAGTGAACTGGAATTCCGGGTTCTCCTCTGGCTTGCGGCCGAACCTACCGCTCACGTAGACTTTGCTGCCAGCCAAGTTTATTTCCCCGCGGGATTCTATCAGCGGCAGTCTACCTGTGAGAATTATCCTGCCTTGCAGCGGTTTCTCAGAGCTTCCCAAGGCTAGGAGGCCCTGGTTAATCTTCCAGATGCACCGCTGGTGGGATTTGGGAGAAGAGGCGAAAAACTCCCCCTGTTTCCAGATGGAGTGGATGCGAACCCCTTGGGAACCAAACTGTAGCTCACCTCTCTGGCCGTCCAGGTTGTGCCCTTCCAGGCAAAGCTGCTGGGAATCATACCACAAGCGCCACTGAGGGGATTTCAAATTGCCCTGGAGTCTTATCTTTAGATTGCCATGGCCGGTAATCCCATCTACATTCAGCAAGCGTGCTGCTCTGGAGAAATCCACACCTGTGAGGTGAAATTCGCCCTCAACAGGCGCATCAATCCCCTTGGTTCCCACAATTAATCTGCCCCGGAGCTTAGCACCTCCCAATCTGCCTGAAATGTCACGAAGTACTAAGGTAGACTCCTTCTTGGTAAAGTGGAACTTCAACCCTCTGAGCTGTTCCCCATTGTAGAGAATTCTCCCCTGATCGAACTGTCCTGTCAACCGGAGGTCTTTTGGAGAGCCCTCGATTCTCATCGAGACAGAGCCTCCTCCAGTGGGTAGGGGCTTCTGCTCCAGACCCAATAATGGGGCCAGGTCTCTAATCTTTAGACGGGAAACCCCCAGTCTCAGAGAAAAACTGGGGGAAGAGAACGAGACAACCTGGCCGTCAACCAGGAATTTAACCCCATTGCATCTGCCTTCTCCCCTCTCTATGATGGCTGTGTCTGGTTTGACCTTAACGCTCAAATTGAGGGTGTTCACCTCCGATATAGGGGACGAGGCAATCTTTAAGGCCGCATCCTTAAACTCCACGCTCCCATATACGCGGTTTCTGTCTCCCAGGGAGAGTGAAAGGTCCATTTCTCCTGATTGAGGTGAAAGCTGTGGGCAGAATCTTCTTAATAGATCAGAAGAGAGGTCAAGTCCTTTCGCTGTCAGTTTAAACCCGTATGTCTGGCTCCGGCGCTGAAAGTGACCTTCCAGTTCTGCGTTTGGTCTATTGCTCAGTAACGCTCCTTTCAGGCGTAAGCTTATATTTCCATCAGAGGTAGAGAGGACCCATCCATTCACCTTGTCAGATAGTAAGCACTTGACAGGGCGAACTTGGTGAACCGGTCTGCTCTTGATGGGGGTGCCTGAAAGGTAAATGCTTGCCTCACTGAAGGTGTATTTACCTGGAGGCAACTGAGAGAAGAGGGATTTCGGATCCGTCATATGGCCAGAGGACCAGTCGAGCATCAAAACCAAGGTAGGTTTGGAAAAGGAGAGGCGGCGTATCGCCGAGCCAGGACCACCTCGGAGCAACCCCCAGAGACTATAGGTGACCGTAGCCTCATCCACCTCAAGGGAGGAAATGGGGTTCTTAGTTGCAAATGTCAGGTCCTCCAGGCGAACAGCACCGAGCCCTAAGTTCACCCTCTCTGCATATATACCCCTGCGGGCCAGAAACCCTCTTACCCTCTGGTTTAATTGAACCGCCCACCATGCTAAAAAGAGGCCCAATACTGTAGATATGACGACCACAGCCAAAACGATATATCGCCGCCTCAAAGCTCCCATCTGGTTCCTCACCCCAACAAGAGTTCTGTATCAAAAGCCCCAAGTTACCCTTCTGCGAAGCATGCGTGCTCCAAATGATATCAAGGACTTTGCGCAGCCGTCAAAGTCACTTCTCTTAAATTGGCAATATAGTATAGCATTATTTCGCAAAGATGTCAACAGAAATCTGGAAGGCCGTCTGGGGTCAAATCTTAGGCCGAGGGCCTGCAGCGCGGTTTGCTCTTGTCTCATCCGCCGACCAAGCAAAAAATCGTGCTTGTCCCGTGTTTTTTGATTTTTGTACTCTAAGGGCCAGTATCTTGTCTGATAAGGGTCACCGGTTCTTTTAATATGGAGATTTCTGGGTTGACATTAGGATAGCCGGAGTTTATATTAATTTGAAAGCAAGGGTAGAATAATAGTTGACAGATTCTATCTGCAAGTCTGGACGGAATGAACTGAGCGATCAGGTCAGAAGTTACAGCAAATGTCAGGATGCGAAGGTGGTTTTTCAGGGTTGATAGTTCCTGGCGTTCAGAAAACGAATACGTGGGGATAGGTTGGCAGCTCCTCTGTGTCCGGTTAGGAAAGTGGCGATTCTTGGTCAACATCAAGGGTTTCTTGACTAAACTTAAAGGAGGTGGAGAAGATGCGAAAAACAGCATTTCTGCTGGGCGTTTCATTTCTATTTTTGATCAGCAACTGCACGCGCAGCACTGCCCCCCTCTACCGTGACGGCAGGATATTCGCCAAACTCGATTCGCCCCCTGAGCTGGCCGGCGATGGACGGCGTTACCTCACAATCACTGCCGAAGTGGAGGGCTACGAGCCATTTGTGACACGCATATTCGATTTCGACTGGGACCGGGCCGGGGAGTATATGAAGGAACTTGGTATAACAAAAGCAGACGCTTTGAATTGGAATGACTATTACGGTAAGAAGTTAATTGATCTCACCGGTAGAGAACTGAAGGGGGGAAGCGAAGTGGAGGTGACTGTCAGGCAAACCAGGGGTCACAGTCAGAGCGCAAGCGTGCCGATTTTCAGAGTTGACGGAAAGACTATAGTCAGGGTTTATTACGCCACCTCTGTTGTGATGCCTGGGGGAGTGACTCAACTGCGGATCGAACGGATTCAGTGAAGAGGGAGGCCGGGTCTTGAGGAGTAGCTCTGCCGAATACTAAGTGAATATTTTCATTTAGAATCTGTTCTTGCTGAACTTGGAGGCAAAAAACTTTCTCGATCGTGTACATTTTTCCGAAAAAAAGTCTTGACAGGATAGAGGATGGTTGTTATATTTCAGTTGTGTAGTTGAAAGAGATTCTTTCGACTTGAGATTGAAAGCTTAACCAAAGGGGGTGATGGAGAGAGCGCTCCGCGGCTTGACGGCGGAAATCTAGTCCGAAAGGGGGTGATACCCGAAGGTGCCATTATAAGCTTTTAGTCGCAAAAGGTTTGCTAACCCGATAAACGGAAAGGAGTGTACAAGATGCGGTATTTAATAGCCATTTTGACCATCGCTGCTCTGGTGTGCGTGGCCGGCTCTGCCAATGCGTTCACCGGGTGTGAATACTGGGGTTATACAGATATAGGCTCAGCAACAAATCCCTATATGCTGTATGCGATCCCTGATGAGTATGTTCCGGCAATCGACGGTGACCTCTCCGATGTGGGTTGGATGCCGGACGGGGTTATGTCCTTCACACGTGACACTGCCCCTCGCGCTTTCGGAGTTGTGGGGGGAGAGCTGGCGGATATAGCAGATGTGCCCAGAGACAATTTTGATGTAGTCGTCTACGGGCCTGCCTGGGTGCCAGCTACGAACTCCCTGTATTTCGGCGTCCACAAGGTGGATGATATCCTCTATTGCCCAGGAGAGGCCTTAGGTGACTGCTGGAAAGAGGATAATCAGCAGTGGTGCACCGATCCCAGCGGCGCGGGCGGCAACTTCCGCCAGGGCCAGAACTGCAACACTGCCCAGCAGAACTTCTATACTCCCAAGCAGGGCGGACATGTAGGTCACTTCGGCCCGGAGGAGTACAACTGGAGGTTCGAGGCACCCTACGGCTTCTTTGCCCAGAATCTAGATGAGGCCACTGGCTCTTATGATATGGAGCTTATGTATAACCTGTGGGACTGGCTGGATGCCTCTCCTGACGAGAGCGAGCCGCATACTTTTGAGCCCGGCCAGCTCATCGGCCTCACGTTCTATGTAAGAGACAGGGACGACGAGGATGGGAACGGGGCCGGTATCGCCTGGCACTGTGAGGACATCTGGACAGACGCCAGCCTGTTCACCGCCTTCTCCGTGCGTCCCGTGGAGGAGACACTGGAATTTTTGGCCACAGAACCCTCCACCTGGGGAGGCATAAAGGCGATGTTCAAATAAACCGTCATGAACCAAAGGGGGGTGTATCCACTACAGGTGGAACGCCCCCCCTTTTTAGGCCGTGAGATAGACAGAAGCCTGCCCAACTGGCAATACTGTCTAGTGGTTTTTTTGTATGCTTTTGTATGCTTCGATAAAAGGAGCTTCTTATGGGAAAACCAGGCAACAGGATAGGAAATCAGGTTGAAGCCCGGCTCTGGGCGACAGACAGTCTCGTGCGAGTTTCAAGCTGTTTTCTTATCTTGATTCTGTGTGTTCTGCTTGTTTGGGGCTGTGGCTACCGGTGCTTCGTGGGCAAGCTGGAGCCAATGCCCAGGGCTAAGCAGATAGCCGAGACGAGAATATTAGATGACGGCACCGTTGTTTATGCCAAGGACAGGTTGGAGATTGGGTTACGGCCCTTAGGCGATGAAGAATTGAACCGGCAGTTCCCCGAAGCATCCTCCAGCGGATTGCTTTCGGCAAATCCTTACACGTACGCGAACTGGAAGCCCGCGGGGAAGAAAAGCACACCTCAGCGCTTCACTGTCTTCCTTCTAAAGGCGAAAAACTATGCCTACCCTAAGGTTAGAGTTGATCCACTCAAAATGCTAATTGTAGCTGAGAACGGGCGTAAGTACTTTCCATTGAGTTTTGAACAGTTGAAGGAATATTATGTGAAATATGTAATTGGGTACGGCGGGAACGCCTACGAGCTCTACGAAAGACGGAAGGATATCCTGCGAAAGACTCTATATCCCAATGATCCTGAGCATCAGGTTATCTTTAGCGGTCAAGAACAGAAAGGGTATGTGGTGTTTCCTAAATTAGATGACGATGTGCATCAAGTAAGCGTCTATTTGAAGGGGATTGTTTTGCGCTTTGATTCCTGGAACAGACCGGTAGAGACACTGGACTTAGTGTTTCGTTTCGAGCGGAAAGAGATTGAAAAGAAGAGATAGGAATTGGCTGCTGACCAAGAAGCAGAGAACTTGGCGGAAGCCGGCAATTGACAGATATCAAAGCCGGCAAACTGGAGGGGGGAGATCTGGAAGTCGTTGTGCGGACCAATCAAGAGAGTATCTGAGCGACAGGGGTATTGTTTGGCAAGTCAAATGCGTAGGGCTAGGAGTTCTATGACGGCTGATGGGAAGCGGGGGGCCTCATTTCTGAGGAGTGCTTGGTTCTGTGGGCAAAGTCGAGTTTCGGGACGGGAACCTCGGGGATATCTGCTGACCCGTTCGGATGAAGCTTACATAAATAGACAGAAGAACTTTTTAGGAGATCTGCGATTTGACAGGAATGCTATAGAGACCATTTCAATGGATAGATTGATAGGTAGAGAAGTTAAATCGACAAGAAGATATCGGAGAAGCAATAATCTCTGCTTTGAGACTATTTGCCGAGTTGCTGTTTCCGGGAGGAGGAACCTGAGATGAGAAAGGGTATCCTGTTCTTTTTATGCACTATGATATTACTGACTTTCACTTCTGGCGATGTCCTGGGTCAAGTGAAGACCTTTGTGATCGGGAATGAGGAGAATCCCTGGAGACAATGGGGCAGTTTCGATTTGGTGGATGACCAGAGCAGACCCGGATGGATTCAGCCTATAAAGACCAGCCGGGATGTGAATATATTGCATGACCTTTATACCCAGGGGAGGCTGTTTGCATTAGAAGAGCCCACCGAGTCAGAGTATAAACCAGGGGACGGGAGAATCTGGTCGCCAAATGCCCCATTTGTGGAAAACAAGCAGATGGCAGCTCTGTTAGCCGATGGCAAGCAGGATACCATCTCCTTCAACTACTTCAACAGACCCGGAAAAAGTAACTACGGAGTGTCCATATATATCGACCTGGGGGCGCCATATCCAGTGGATGAGATATCGTTTTACCCATTATGTCGGGAGAAACTTCCGTTGAAAGTCCAACAGGAAATGGGTAGTGAAAGTCTCGCTCGGCATGAGGATTGTTATATGAAGGGCTATGAGCTTTGGGCCCACGATGGGGGTCCGGGCAACCGAGATGAGTGGGGAAGGCCTGAATACCACTTGCTGGACAACGTGCCAACGAATACAGAGCGGGTGGTGGTAAACCAGAATTTCCCGCCCCAACATATCCGGTATATAAAATTGCGCTGCCTCTCTCAAATGCCCTTTGAGATCGACCAGATAGAGGTGAGAGGTGAAGGTTATCTCCGACAGGCGACATTCACCTCCGATATAATTGATTTGGGAGACATAGCCAATTTTGGGAGAATTTCCTGGACGGCGGAGGAAGAGCCCGGTTCCCAGGTGAGGATTTACACGCGTAACGGCAGAGACAAAACTACCAAGATATACTACATGATAAACGACATCGGTGAACTTGAACCGCTGGCTGAGGATACCGACGAGAAGAACAGGAGGAAGTGGGCGAGGTTGCCCGACGAGGCTAAAGGGCCAGTGGTTGATGATACCGAGAACTGGACTATGTGGTCTTCCCCTTACGATTCTTCCGGCCAGCCATTTATTGCCCTCGGCCCTCGTCAGTTCTTCCAGATTAAGGTGGTAATGGAAAGTGAGATGGCTGTCACCAGGGCGTTGGTAGACTCGGTCTGTGTAGAGTATTCCCAACCAACTATGGCCCGGTCGCTCTGGGGGGAAATCGAGCCCAGAACAAATGTTGACCTGGGGCAAAAATATCTTTTTCGCTACAAAGTAACACCGGTGATCGGACAGAATGACATCGGATTTGACTCTATCCAGATAAGAACTCCCATTGAGGCTTCGGTGGAAACGGTGAAGGTAGGTGGCCAGGTGATTCCTTCGGAACAATACACCGCCTCGGGGGAGAAGAATCTGTTGACTGTCCGGTTGCTGAATAGGAAAATAGTGACTGACCAAGATGTTCTGGAGCTGGACTTCAACTGTGCAATACTTGCCTTCGGGACTGTCTTCGAGGGGATGGCCTTTGCAAGTTGGAAGGAGCATCTGTTGGGCCAGCGGGTTGAAGTGCGCAGAATGGAAGACCTTTCTGTCAGAGGGTCGGTAGAATCGCTCGGCAGGGTCTTGGGAGGGGTGGAGACCTTACCTAATCCCTTCACGCCCAACGGAGACGGGAAAAATGATACGGTCCTGCTCTCTTTCCGACTTTTCCAGATGATAGGAACCGCTCCCATTCGGGTGGAGATTTACGACCTTTCAGGGAACCGAGTCAAAAAGCTCCTGTCTCAAACAGTGAGCACTGACTATTATGAGTTGACCTGGGATGGAAGAGATGAGCACGGCAAGCTGGTCTCCCCCGGAATCTATTTGTATCGGATACTGCTGGAAGGGGATGCGGAGAAATTTGTCAAGACTGGGACAGTGGCGGTAGTTTACTGAAAAATGGATCTTATGCCCTTAGCCCCGGTAGGGTTTTCTCTCGCTGGGCGAGGAGTTTTGTTTGTTCTGAGTATTTATTATGAGCGAGCCAAAAATGAAGAAACCGTTCGTTGGAGCAGGAATTTTAGCGACCTTAGCCTTGTTCACTTTGGCTTCTGCTATGGCGGGCCAATACACTGTCGACACAAAAGCGGATTGGGAAAGGTGGAGCTACCCCGGCGGAGGGGTGGTCGAAATTACTCCTGACGGGTGGGTTGAGGTCAAATCAGTAGAGAAGAATATCAATGCCTGCTTAGATGCCAGTACCTACACCTATGTATGGCGTGATGGAAGAAAGTACACCGGAGGCATAAGGGGAGCAAAATTGAGATCAAATCCGTCTGATGCGCCCAATGTGATAGACGGTGATACGACCACTTTCTGGGCTCCTGATCCTGAAGACCCTTTAGAGAAGTGGGTCATCGAGATTGACCTGGGCAGGTTGGTGTCGGCAACGAAGATAAGACTTATTTTTGCAGCAGATAGAGAGCCTTTCCCTGAGTTCAAGATATACACCTCGGAGGGCATCGAAAAGTATGTCGGTACCCGATTGAAGCTGCTGGATTATGAGCTTGTATGGCAGACAGTAAGGCCCAATACTCAACATATATTCGAGCTGGAGCTTGACCCGGGCACAGATCTTCATGGTGATCCTCTGGTCGGAAAGTACTTACAGTATGTTAAGATCTTTTTCACCAGGAAGGTGGCCGATGCCGGTCTAGCAGAGGTAGAAGTGATTACCCTGGGGAACAACATAGCCTTAGGCACATTCGACCGGGGAGGATGGATAAGATCTGGCAGCCCTACCCCACCCACCAGCAATATCTTTGATGGATTGGCCTGGACACACTGGATGTGCTCACTATATGGCGACGATTGGCTACCCCGGGGCTCATGGTTCCTTTGGGACCTGGGTTGCGCCTTCTGGGTTGATACTATAAGGATGACCTGTAAGTACAGAAAGATAGTTAATTGTGACACCTTCTTCGAAGGGTTCAGGATGTATATCTCTGACGGGACTCCAGCTCTTCGCTCTCCTGCGCCCCAGTGGCGGGTTGACGGCAGAGATGTCCGCTGGGAAAGAATAGCCGATGTGAATAACAAGCTGGTCTTGCCACCGCTTCTCAATCACGATATCACACTTTCCCCACCAAGGCGGGTGCGCTACATCTTTTTACACCATTTCTACGGTACGGGGTATTATGCTACCCGGGGCAACCAGGGTGCTATGCTATTTGAGATGCAATTGTTTGGTCAGGGAATGATTCCTGGGGTGACTCTGACTTCTCCCCTAATCGATGTGGGGAAAACCGTGAATCTCACTTCTGTCTCCTGGGATGCTGATACTCCTCCAGGGACAAGGATTGAGGTGAGGACAAAGACCGGGGAGAGGGTGAGGGAGATAACGCGTTATTATGACAAGATGGGCAATGAAATGACGGAAGAGATGTGGAAAAAAAGACCCCCGTCGCTGCGGGGCCCGGTAGTCACCGATACGGTAGCTGTTGCGAAATATTGGAGCCCGTGGAGTCCCCCTTATTTACGGTCAGGAGAGAGGTTCCTTTCTCCTTCCCCCAGAAGGTATCTCCAGCTTGAGGTTGAGCTGTTGTCCCAAAACCCAGAGGCAGTCCCATCCCTGAATTCGATAACCCTTTCATTTTCTCCGCCCGCCATAGGTACCATATACAGTGAGGTAACACCCCAGAGAGTTCCTCAAGCCGGTATTCCTCAAACCTTCTGCCTTACCCTCAGGATGCCAGAGATGGGGACTATCCATTGGTACAATCGTTGGAACAAGGAAGTTAGCCAAACTCAGTGGGATCGATTGTCTGAATATCAGAGGGGAAAGGTGGTTCAGAAGATCCGACGTTTCTATGACCAAGAGGGCAATGAGATTACAGAAGAAGAGTGGCTGGAGTTGGTTCCCGAGCTACGGGGTGAATCTGAGGTAGTGGAGCAGGAAATTACCGGATTCAACAGAGTGTTGGTTGAAACCCCTTCGTTGGCAAGAAAGGTGGAGCTAAGGATCGGAGGGGAAAAGACTGAGCCTGAGGAGGTAGAAGCCAGGGATGATTCGCTCTTGGTAACGCTTCCCAGGTTTTTGTTTACAGAAGAAGACTCAGTAGAGATTCAGTTCGAGTGTATTCCCTTCCTTAACTCTACGGTATTTGAGGCCTTTGTTTCAGGCCTGGCTGGATCCTGGCAGAGAGTGGATCCTGACCCAGCGGTCAAAAGTGCCACCACCGTGGCGCTTCCTGCTCTGGCAGAGGAAGAACGACTGATAAGCAATCTGAAGATTGAGCCCAGAACGATAACCCCCGATGGAGACGGCGTTAATGACATTATGAATGTGAGGTTTACGGTTGTTAAGGTTTCCAAACCCAGACAGGTGAGTGTTAAGATATACAGTCTCGGGGGCGACCTGGTGAGGACTGTTTATAGTCAAGCGGGAACTACAGGGAACTATAGCGGGATCACCTGGGATGGAAAAGATAGCTCTGGACATCGGGTCATCCCAGGGCTTTATCTCTGTGTGATAAAGGTGAGTGGTGATGCAGGTATTAAGACAGTGAACAAGACTATCAGTGTAGCTTACTGAGGACATTGCTGGAGCGAAATTCCAAGATGCTAAACGAAGAACGCTAAATTTTGTTTTGTCTTTGTGCTCTCATATCTTCGTGGTTGTCGTTTATGGCTATGTCTGGTGATTTCTGTGACTTCCCATGAATGAGATTCTTCGCTTCGCTCGAATGGCAGGACGGCACGATGTGATCCTGAGGGCAGCGCCAGCGGAAAGAAGGTTATATTGTGTGAAGGGTATGTTTATTTCTAAGCAGAAGGGAGGATTGTAATGTCGAAATGGTTATGGATATTCTCTATGGTTTTGATTCTGATATTTTCTACAGCAGTTGGCGCTCAGGTGAGGACTACAGCCTTCCAACCCGAAGGGCTTCATGTGATAGTGGGAGCTATCGAACCGGCCTTGAGAAAATGGTACATTCCTCAGGAGTTATACAGTGAGTTTGGCTGGGAGCAATGGAGGTATACCAACTATGCAAAGGATATATACCGCCGTTACACAAATATCGGCTTAGAAGGGTACAGATATTATGATATATATGGCCAGTACATCACTAAGGGATGGAAGGTCTATGATTGGAGTCAGGACATGCCCAAGGACTTCGGCAGCGCTGTGTTTAAGAGCCCGAAATTCTCCAAGTGGTTTGACAATGTACTGGTTTCCTCCACGAGAAAGGGGCAATACTACACCGCTTTAACAGTTGGCAATGAGATTAGAACTACCTTAACCCCTCTCACCTTTTCCAAACCCACCTTCAATGGGGTTCAGTTGGACTTCCTGTCTGACAAGTACGCCGCTACGGTGCTCACTTCCCGGGCTAATCAAGCGGGGACTGTACTTTCCAAAGATACCTCGCCTCCAGAAGCCATGACCAATTTCACCAATTTTGTGGGGCTGAGAGGAGTTGTTCAGATAGGGCGTTTTGCAAGTGTAGGCGCCACTTACGTCAACGCCCATATCGGGCACAGCCGGATGGATTGGGCAGACTATTCGTTGAAAGGGCAATTGAGCACCTGGCAGAACGCAACCAGAGTGTTGGAGATAACTATCAAACTCTCCGATGACTCCCCGGAAGATGGAGAGGCCGGGGCTATGTTGTTTCAAGAAAGTATCTACATCGATGGCAGAAAGGCCGATATAACTCCGGTCATCAAGGGCGGAATCCTGCGCGAAGGGCACTGGGAAGCCAATGGAGATATGGAACTTTTGTTGGTATACAATCTGTCCGGCTGGGCCTACGTAGACGATCAGGGGATTCTTAGGGATATCTCCTCGTTCAAGAGGGTAACGTTCAAACTTGTCCTGGCTAACGACTATAAGGTTGAGATAACCTCGAATGCTCAGAGAGATGAAAAGGGAGAAGAGATATTCCTGCCTGTTACCAGAGCGCCGGGGAATGTGAAGGACGCTACAAATATGAAGGAGGTTGTATTTGATTACGGTTTGCCCACCGCGAACCAGATATATGGGTTGACTTTTGAATTGAAGGATCTGGCCGGATTCAGCCTGAGGACTGAATATGACATCAACACCAGATACAGACGTTTCCCTAATCCCAACCCGGATATTAGAGAGCATTCCCTTGCCTCTGACAAGTCTAATGCCTGGTATGTGACCCTGCAGAAGTTAGCCCATCCCTGGTATGCCTATGCAGAGGCTTTCAGTATGGACCCCGACTACAGCACAACGATGTATCTCACAGGTCTTCAAGGGGAAGTTTACTACGATAATAAGTATAGATATTGGTTTGAATTTGTTGACGATAACGATGATCAGGATAGATGGCCGGATTGGAGGCGCAAAGGAAGCAATCAGATGGCAAGTAGTGATGCGGAAAGGGGCATAGATATCATAGGCGGAGGCGTTTTCCCTGGGTACGATGAAAACAACGACCTGGTGCCTGACTTCAACCAGAACTGGAACTACTGGCCTGATTATGAAGAACCCTTTCTCAGGCATACCGTCGATCCCCCTGAATACCTGTTTGGAATGGATATGAACAACAACACGGTGGTCGATAGGTTCGAGAACGATGAGGAACCCGATTATCCATTCAAAAAAGACCACCGTGGATATAATGCCTATGTGGGGGTGGAGGCTTTGCCCGGAGTGAAATTCACCGCCGGTCACCTTCGCGAATGGACCCTATCGACTGATGAAAGAAGTGAGGCGAATTACGTCCTGTTCACTTTAGAGAGAAGCTTCCCTGGGGTGGGCATCCTCAGGGTGTTCAATAACCTTAAGATTGTGCGAGACAACATCCCCGATGACCTGGTGCAGTGGCAGCAGTTACCGGGTACACGAGCAGGGATGGTCGCGTTCACCGACCCCCTGGTTTGCCAAAATACGAGAGTAAACAGCGCTTATGTTGACTTTAATTATGTTGGAATTGACCGGCTTACTTTCATAAATAAATTTAAGTACGACAGTTACGTTCAAAGAAAGCCGCAGCTCAATTTAAGAGGTTACTCTGACCTATTGGGTGTCATTAGTAAGGCCAGTTATAGGCTGACTCCGACAAAGGGGATGACTTTCGAACCCAGGATAAAGGGGATGTTCCTTCGAAAAAGGCCGTTCGGAAAGCGGGAACCAGAGCAAAAAGACCTCTGGATATTGCCTTCGCTGATAAACCGCATCCCCTTGTTTGAATACGGATTGCTCGAATCGGGTCTGGAGTACACTGTGTACCGGGACCTGGCTGAAAGACCGGATATAGAAGATTTTAATAATTTGGTATTTGCAGTTCAGTTTTCAAACGCGTCCTCTTATATGGGCTACAAAATAACGAGTAAAGTTGGTTTCCGTCAGAGTATACAGTACCTGACACGAGGAGGGAGAAGAACATCAAGCACTATATTTGTGCAGATATTCGCCGGCGTGGAGTAATCTTGAAAAAGTGAAAAAGGAGTTCCAGGTTGTTGAAAATAACTTGACAAGAGAGATGATCGTTGTTATATTAAGTTTGACAGATTAGCAGGAAATCCCTTTTTGTGACGCTAAGCTTGCTGAGGTATCTGACACTTATAGCAAACTGCAACAAACCAGGCTCTTGGGTGCGTTCAAAGTGACAGTTTTGCTGTTGCTTGGGGATGAATCAAGTGTGAGCCGTTAAGTTATCTACTACAACTCATATTTTGCTAAAGGGAGGGAGCTTTATGCCAGTGAAAGTTGTAGTGACAGCGTTACTGGTGGCCCTGGGAGCAAGCCTATTTTTACCTGTTCCGCAGAACCTAATGACTTGGTTCGAAAATGGGCAGTCCTACTATGCCATAGGGGAGTATGAATACGCCACCCAGGAATATTCGAAGATCATCAGATTTCGCCACTGGGCAGTGGACGTAGAGAAGATAGAGGTAGCGGTAGCAGACCTTAAGCTCCCGATAAAGGCGGCCGCTTTTTACCAGTTGGGCTCTTGCTATAAGAGACTGAAGGAATTTGATAGAGCGGTAGAAAACTACCGAATGGTGCTAAACCAAGCGAAAGTGCCCGATGATTTCAGAGCAACTGTTCAATTTCAAATCGCTGAGACCAGATTCTGTCAACAGAAATTCCTAAAAGCCACAGAAGAGTACAAGAACTTCATTGCCTCATACCCTGAATCCAGGTTCGTGGATAAAGCGTATTTTCGAGCCGGGGTAAGTCTATATAAGGCGGGGAAATATGAACAAGCGGTCTCTATCTTTCAGGAGCTGGTGAGTAAATTTCCAGAAAGTAGGTATGCAGCCGATGCAGCCTATCAGATTGCAGATTCTTACGCTAAGCTGAATAGATATGAAGAGAGCATCAGCGCCGCCAACAATGTCCTGGATAAATATGCAAACAGCGCTGCTATTGCTAAGGCAGAATATCTTAAGGCATTCTGCTATGATAAATTGGGAGACTATGATAAGACAATTGAGGCTTACAAGAGAGTGATAGCTCTTTACGACAAGATGTATGAAATATTGCGTGCCTCTTTCCGGGAGGGAAAGAATGTCGATTTTGATGAATACATAAAACTGTATGAGAACTCTTTTATGCGTATCGGCGAGATCTATCGTGACCGAATGGGTGACTACGAGAAGGCCTATGACGCATATGTCCTGGCCCAAGAGACCGTCAAGGAGCGCGACTACAAGGCGAAGATCCAGTTGGATATTGGGCATAACTACCTCCGTTGGAAGAAATACGACGAGGCAATAAAGGCCTATGGATTGGTTATTACTAATTACCCTGAAACCCCTTATCCGCCTGACGCCCAGTCCTACATCGGAGATGCTTATTATCAAGCTGG
>Ga0164318_10000831_pt1 | contig 25471 bp, 17 predicted proteins | sample GuaBasSedimGuay9_FD_113734 | JGI IMG/M metagenome (GOLD analysis project Ga0164318, IMG submission 113734) | Subseafloor sediment microbial communities from Guaymas Basin, Gulf of California, Mexico - Guay9, Core 4571-4, 0-3 cm | ecosystem: Environmental > Aquatic > Marine > Hydrothermal vents...
TATAAACATATTAATCGGTAATAATTGAAATGCTGAAACAATTTCAGAATACACTAACCTATGTCACCCTGAATTTATTTCAGCGGTTTCCGTACCATTGTTTCACACGGCGTTTGAGACGGCAGCCATAACCGCTTCCGGACTAAAATACGGGCTTCTCGCTCAGGGAATTGATGATGTAAATGTTGTGGCATGGGCAGGTGACGGTGGAACATTTGATATAGGATTTCAGGCAATTAGTGGTGCTGCCGAAAGAAACGATGATATCCTCTATGTGGTATATGACAACGAAGCCTATATGAATACGGGGATTCAGAGATCTTCTGCAACACCTTACGGAGCATGGACCACAACCACACCCAAAAACCACCCGAAAGATAGACCCAAAAAGGATCTTGTTGAGATTATAGCAGCACATAGAGTCCCGTTTGTAGCAACGGCTTCTGTCGCATATCCCGAAGATTTGATTAAAAAATTCGAAAAAGCCAAGAATACGAAAGGATTTAAACTGATACACATTTTTGCTCCGTGTCCCACCGGCTGGAAAATGCCACCGGAACTCAGTATCGAATCGGCGAGACTCGCCGTTCAGACTAGGGTTTTTCCCGTATATGAAGTTGAAAACGGTGTACATTACAAATTAAACATCAATGTAAAAAATCCTAAACCGGTTGAAGAATATTTGAAAATTCAGGGCAGATTCCGCCATCTTAAAGAGGATGATATCAAAGTGATTCAAGGAAATGTCGATAGAGAATGGGAATTATTGATGAGGAAGGTCGAGACATTTAAGTAAATGCGAGTAGATATTGAAAAACTCCTGCCTCATGTGGAGAAACCGGGAAGGTATCTGGGGCATGAAGAAAATACAATTGTGAAGGAGAAGGCAAGGGTCAGAATGGCCCTTGCCTATCCGGATATTTACGAGCTCGGAATGTCCAATCAGGGGATACAAGTTTTATACCATATTATAAATAATTTATCGGAATATTCATGTGAACGTGTTTTTGCTCCGGCTAAAGACATGGAAAGGTTGATGAAGGAGACAAATACTCCTCTATTTACACTTGAAACAAAATCCAGAGTTTCCGATTTTGATTTGTTCGGATTCACCCTTGAATACGAATTGGATTATGTGAATATTCTGACAATGCTTGATCTTGCCAATATTCCTTTCAAAAGGGAAGAAAGATGGGAAGAGTCTCCTATTATTATTGCGGGAGGAAGTTGTGTTTACAATCCCCTTCCATTGAGGGAGATATTTGATGTTTTTTTCATAGGAGAAGCAGAAGAGGGAATAATCGAAATTCTTGATATCATTGCAAAGGGGAAAACCGAAAAAGCCGGAAGAAGGGCAATTATAGAGCGTCTTGCGAAAGTCGACGGAGTATATGCCCCGGGAATAAGCCATAAGGTAACGCGCAGAACAGTCCCGGTTATGAGATACGATTACATTCCTGTGAAACCTGTGGTTCCTTTGATTAATATTACTCAGAATAGAATGACTCTTGAGATAGCAAGAGGATGTACAAGGGGGTGCCGTTTTTGTCAGGCAGGAATTATATACAGACCGGTCAGAGAGATACCGGAAAATGACGCTTTAAAAGCTACGAGAGAGATTTTTAATAATACGGGATTTGATGAGATTTCGCTTCTTTCCCTTTCTGCATCGGATTACAGGGGATTGAAAAGTCTAATGTTTAAATTAACGGAACAATTCAAACAGAAGAGGGTTTCCATATCCCTTCCATCACTAAGGATAGAGTCTCTCGATGAAGAATTGCTCAATCTTATTAAGAATATTCGAAAAAGCTCCATAACAGTTGCCATTGAAGCGGCAACACAGCGATTGAGAGATGTAATAAACAAAGATTATCCGGAAGACTCTATTGAAAAGGGAATAGATCTGGCATTTCAACTGGGATGGAAAAGGGTAAAGTTGTATTTTATGATCGGGCTTCCCACCGAAACTGACGAAGATATACTTGCCATTCCGAAACTTCTAAATAAGATAGGTAACAGATGGCGCAGAAAAAGTATTAAGGTGACCATATCACCGTTTATTCCTCGACCTTTTACCCCTTTTGAAAGAGAAGAGCAAATTTCCATGGATGAAGTGAAGAGACGAGAAGATATGATATTACGCGAGCTTAGAGCAAGAAATGTCACGATTTCTTTTAGAGAACCGGAAGTGGCTTTCCTGGAAGGTGTGTTTGCAAGGGGTGATGATAGATTAAATGATGTTCTGATTGATGTATGGAAAAGCGGAGAGAGGATGAGTGCATGGACAGAAACGTTTGATTATTCTCTTTGGGAAAGAGCGTTTGTCAAAAATAATGTAGAACCGGAAAGTTATTTATGTAAAATCAATGGTGAATTGCCCTGGGAATTTATTAAATTTGTCGATAAGAAATTTCTCGAACGTGAATACGAGAAGGCAAAAAAAGCTGAGACAACATCCGATTGCAGAAGAGACATATGTCATATATGTGGTTTGTGTGACGGTAGTATAGCAGGAGAGATCAAACGAGAAGTGGTAAAGGAGTATAGAGCGTTTGTGCCAAGAAAACCAAAAATTAGATTGAAAAGCTCGTCCTATAAGCCAAAGGTTAGAGTGCGTTATAAAAAGGATGGTGTAGGGAAGTTTATATCACATCTCGATACTATAAGGCTTTTTAAAAGAGCGATTATAAGAACCAATTTACCTGTAAAATACAGTGAAGGCTTTAACCCGAAGATGAATCTCGCTTTTGGGCCGCCTCTTCCCATTGGGGTAACGGGAACAAACGAATACTTTGATATGGAATTGGAGCACCTGTTTTCAAATGATCTGGTGAAAAGTATTAATGGATTTTTACCGGATTTTTTACAACTGTACGAGGCGAGAATTATAAAACAGAGGGTAGAATCCCTAAACTCTGCAATAAATTTGGCAATTTACGAAATTTCAGGGGATGTTAGTGTGGATGAAAGTAGACTTACCGGTGTAATGCATACGGAAAGAAATGGAAAGTCGAGAGATTTTGCCTTAACTAAGTATATTTATTCGTATAAAGCAGATGGGACATTTGAAATAGGGTTGAATCTGTTTAAAGATACTAATGTTAACATCCTTGATTTCTTTGCTTATTTGCTAAACACTGAGAGAGAAACGATTTTAGATCGAAAGATCGTTAGAAAAGGATTATTTATTAGAAATGGAGATAATATTCTAACACCTATGGATGTAATATGAAAAAAACAATTATTATTAGTGAAACATTTGACGAATTGAGGATTGCCGTTCTGGAGGATGGGGTATTCGTTGAATATTATATTGAAAGTGGAAGTGACATCAGTATAATGGACAATATTTACAAGGGGAAAGTCATAGCGGTAAACAGATCCTTGAAGGCTGTATTTGTTGATATCGGGCTTGAGAAAGGGGCGTTTTTGCCGTTCAATCAGATATCGGACAAGCAGTTTATAGATGAGAATTTTAAGGCTATTCCGCTTAAAACTTCAATAGATCCATTAAAGCTGAAAAATGGTGATGAGATTCTGGTCCAAATTATAAAAGAACCGATAAGCACGAAAGGAGCAAGACTAACAACGAATATTTCGATATCGGGTAGATATATTGTACTTATGCCAAACACAAAACAGATTGGAATATCCAAAAAGATAAAAAACAGAAATGAGAGAATAAGATTATTCAAAATTGCAAAGGAAATAAGGCCCAAAGAAATGGGATTGATTCTGCGCACATCGGCTCAGGGGCATTCAATTGAAGAAATTGACGAGGAAGTAAAAAAGTTGCAGATAAAAATGTATAACATTATTAAAGATGCCGAAAAACAGAAAGCACCGGCATTAATCTATACCGATTCGAATCTATTTGATAAACTCATAAAAGATATATTCTCAAACGGAATTTCCGAGTGTGTGATTGATTCGAGGGAGTTTTATGAGAAATTGAGAGAATATTTGAACTATACGGAACCGAGGCTTGCAAAAACGCTTGTTTTAAAGGAAAATATAGATCTGTTTCGTGAATACGGTATAGATAAGGAATTGAAGTTGATGTATTCAATGAGTGTTCCTTTACCGTCGGGAGGGAATATTGTGATTCAACCAACAGAAGCGCTTATTTCCATAGATGTAAATAGCGGTAAAAGCGGATTAAAAGCCAAACATGAGGAAATGATTTTGAGAACCAATCGTGAGGCGGCAAAAGAAATAGCGAGACAATTAAGATTAAGAGATCTTGGTGGTATAATTGTTATCGATTTTATCGATATGGGTAGTGAAGAACATAGGAAAAAATTATTTGAAGAATTTAAGAGCTTTATACGAAACGATAAGAGTAAACCTTTTATATTCGAAATGAGTCCGCTTGGTTTGATAGAAATGACAAGAAAAAGAGTACGGGATGTTTCCAGTACAACGATTTACGAGCCGTGTAATGTTTGCAGAGGGACGGGATGGATAATAGGCAAAGATGTAATATTTATGGAACTCATAAGATGGTTCAAACGTAACGGCTCTTCTTACAAGGGTAGAAAGTTGGGAATCATTTGCAATGAGGAGTTTGAAAGATATGTACAGGGGAAACATATCGATTACATTGAGGAAGAAGTGCAGAAATATAATATTATGATTGAGTTCATTAACGATCCTCATCTTTTGATCGATGAGGTTTACATATATGATTTTGACAAAAGCGAATCAATTTATGAATTGAATAGATATAGGGTAGATTATATTTGACTTTAATTGTTTAATATGATAGAATCCGAAAAAATTTAGAAAGGAGTTGTGATTATGAAGATTACACCGAGAAAGGTTCATGAAACAATAGGTAAGTACATGCTTGCCGACGGATTTGATTTTGTTCTTGATATGAAAAAGAGCAAAGGGGCAAAAATTTACGATTCAAAGAATAAAAAGTGGTACATCGATTTCTTTTCCTTTTTTGCCTCTAATCCGCTCGGTATGAACCACCCTAAAATGAACAATGCAAAATTTATTAGAAAAATCGGCAAATTATCCATTGTCAAACCCTCTAACTCAGATATCTATACGGTTGAAATGGCAGAATTTGTTGATACTTTTGCAAGAATTGCAATGCCGAAATATATGAAACATCTCTTTTTCGTATCCGGCGGTGCTTTAGCCGTGGAAAATGCTTTGAAAACGGCATTTGATTGGAAAACACGATTGAATTTCGAAAGAGGCATTGTGAAAGAAGCGGATAAAGTGATACATTTCAAACAGGCATTTCACGGAAGAACGGGTTATACGTTATCCCTTACAAATACATTTGATCCGCGTAAAATAAAATTATTCCCCAAGTTCGAATGGCCCAGAATTACAAACCCCAAAATCACATTTCCTATCGAAGATCATATTGAAGAGATTAAAGCTCTGGAAAACAAAGCATATGAAGAAATCGATCAGGCAATTAAAACATACGGGAATACTATTGCAGCAATAATAATAGAACCGATACAGGGAGAAGGAGGGGATAATCATTTCAGGCCGGAGTTTTTACAAAATCTAAAAAAGATAGCTGATGAAAATGATTTAATGTTCATTGTTGATGAAGTCCAATCGGGAATGGGACTTACGGGAAAATGGTGGGCTCACCAGCATGCAGATGTGGAACCCGATATTATTTGTTTCGGTAAAAAAGCACAAGTATGTGGGATAATGGTCGGAGAAAAGGTTGACAGAGTTAAAAACAACGTATTCGAGGAAAGCTCTCGAATAAATTCAACATGGGGTGGCAATCTTGTGGATATGGTTAGAGCTCAGAGATTTCTTGAGATCATAGTAGAGGATAACCTGGTAGAGAATGCTGCAAAAATGGGAGATTTACTTCTCAAGGAGCTATTAAAAATTGCGAAAAAGCACAAAAATGTCTCCAATGTAAGAGGGAAAGGACTTATGTGTGCTTTTGACCTACCTACTACGGAAGAGAGAAACGATGCGCTTCACAACATGTGGAAAAACGGACTGCTCGTTTTGCCATGCGGTGAGAAATCAATCCGATTCAGGCCTACACTGGATGTTGATAAGAACACGATCCTGGAAGGCATAAAAATTATTGACAAAACAGTATAAAAATACGCGGGACGGGGGAATTCCCCGCCCCGCTTCCTAATCACAATGAATAGGAAGTATCTTGCAAAAATTGAAGAAAGATTGGCTATTTTGGAAGAGATCTGTGATAATTCGGATTTAATTTTGAATGAAACAGAAAGAAATTTTATTAGAGAAGAGATTGAGGAGCAGATAAGGGAAATGAATGTTATTTTTCATTCCGGAAAGTTTAATGATAGAAAAAAGGCAGACAAATTTTTGTCGCTTATTACGATATACAACCAAAAGGTAATGAATGCGAGAAATGAAGGTATTATCGAAAACGAACATATTAATATTATTCCTGTTGATGAGGAGTTAGAATGATAAAATTAGGCTTGATAGGTTGTGGTAGGATTTCAAAAAAGCACCTTGATGTTGTCGAACAACTTAGTGATAGGGTGAAACTCGTAGCCGTATCTGATATTGTTGAGGAAAAAGCAAAAGAAGCGGCCGATAGATTTAATGTTCCTTACTATACGAATTACTTGGATATGCTTGATAAAGAAAAAATGGACCTTATAAGCATCTGCACTCCGAGTGGTTTACACCCACAGATGGGTATAGAGGCGGCAAATAGAGGTATAAATGTTTTGACGGAAAAGCCCATGGCAACACATTTGCATGATGCGGACGAGCTTATACACGCCTGTGACAAAAACCATGTGCATCTCTTTGTTGTAAAACAGAACAGGCTCAATCAAGGAATAGCTCTTTTGAAGAGGGCAATTGATAAAGGGCGATTCGGAAGAATCTTTTTTGCAAATGCAACGGTATTCTGGACGAGACCTCAGAGTTACTATGATATGGCAAAATGGAGAGGAACGTGGGAATTCGACGGTGGTGCATTTATGAATCAAGCGAGTCACTATGTGGATTTGATTCAGTGGTTGGTAGGACCTGTTGATAGAGTGTCGGCATTTACAGCAACACTTGCAAGAAAAATTGAAACGGAAGATACGGGAGCGGCTGTATTAAAATTCAGACAGGGAGCAATCGGAGTGATCCAGGTAACGATGTTGACATATCCCAAGAACTGGGAGGGTTCAATTACAATAATTGGAGAAAAGGGCACGGTAAAAATTGGCGGATTAGCCGTTAATAAAATCGAGAAATGGGAATTCGAAGATTATGACGATGATGATAAAATTGCTATGCAAGCGGATTATGAAACTTCCAGTGTTTACGGATTCGGGCATCTCGGATACTATAAGAATGTTCTTGATGTTCTTGAAGGTAAAGCGGAACCACAGACGGATGGAAGAAGCGGTAGAAAATCTTTGGAGTTAATCCTTGCAATATACGAATCGGCTAAAAGAGGAAAGAGCATTGCAATTCCATTTGAAGAGGGAGTGATTTAATTACTTCAGAAATAAAAATTTCCCGGTGTATTTTATTTTATCGGAGTCTATTTTTATAAAGTAGACTCCGTTTTTGTGGTACGATAATTTTAATGTATTGTAAGAAATACGCTTGTAATCTACGCTTCTACCGGACAAATCATATATCTTTACACTAAAATTGCTGTTTTCAGCGATACCTTTTATTTTAAAAATCCCGTTGTAAAAGCTTACATGAATTTTAACGTTTGTTTCACCTTTTAAAATATTTTTTTGTTTCAAGCCGTTTACATTTGAAAGAGGGAATTCGGCATCACCCGTATGCTGAAAATCATGGTAAATGGAGGGCCATATAGGTGCTTGCAATGGGATTTTCCATAAATATGTGTTTGAGGCATAATCCGAGGCGGCAAGAACCGAATCTCCAACTGAGGGAGCGCAGTAAAAATTGTCTTCCGTTTCAATGGGAAATCCTCGCATTTTTTCCCCGTATAGAGAGAAAGCATTGATTGTAAGATCCCCCGTACCAATGAAAATATATGGAGTATCGTTTAAAGTGCCTGCAACAGGTGAGGATTGCATAGCAGTGCCGAATTTATAAGGATAATTGTCTAACAAGTTTCCTTGATAATTATAACAAAAAATAGAATCGCCAACCGATAGGATAATATCCTTATAGCCGTCATTATCAACATCGTAGAGAACAGGTTGAGATATAAAAACATTAGATTTTAACTGTATTGGAAAGTTCGGGTATAGCGTCAAACTGTCATTGAAAAGGTAAAGTGCATAACCGGCAACGAGAGTGATATCTTTCCCTTGATGGGGTCCTATTTTCCCGATTGTTGGCTGATAGTAGGTCCCCCCCAGCAGAGTGTCCGGTGTCCCGGAAAGAGGAATCGCAAGCGAATCCGAATCGTATTGTGTTGTGCTAAACTCGTAAAACTCACCTATCCTGCTTAACGCGTAAATAGTATAGATGCTATCTTCATCCGGATCCTGAGCTGATACTACATTTAAATCCCAGTTATCACCTTCTCTTTTTGCAAACAAACCGTCATTTCTAAAAAATCCTGCTCCGTTAGATTCCCAGATAAATATATCCCCGTTGGTCGCACCTATGATAATTTCATCAGTACCGTCTCCGTTAATGTCTCTTATTACCGGTGAACCTGCTACGCCATACAAACCCTTATTTGTAGGATCTCCCTGTACATACCTGGGCCAGCCGTTCTTTATTGTTCCGTTGGCGTTAAACATATAGACTTTATTTGAAGACGACCAGGGAGCAACGACTATCTCGAGTTTGCCGTCGTTATCAACGTCTGCAACAGCGGGAGTTCCCCAGATTTCACCCTCGATATACTGTGGCCATCCGGACACGGTATCTCCGCTTAGATAGGTCATCAACAATTTTCCGCTCTTGAATGCTTCGAAAATTTCAATGTTTCCGTCACCGGAAAAATCAGCTGGAATTATAGAAGATAGCGAGATATCTGAATTATTTATAGGCCAATTATCATAGAAAATAGGGTTTGTACTTTCATAATATAAATCGGAAAAATTGCTGGGATTCATATATTTATCATAACCTCTTATTGCAAATCTATAGGTTGAATCTGTCGCCAGATTGTTGACAGTATAAAATGTTCCGTCTTTAATGGGGTCTCTGTTTATTTTTATGAAATCACTATCTTTTACAACATATAGATCGTAGGCACTTGTACCGGGAACATCGTTCCATATTAACTTTATGGACTTTTTATAAGGAATAGATGTCAGAATTTCCGATGTGGGTAGCGTGTCGTAATAGAAGGTTGTTGTTGAGGTGTCATTCATACCGATAATCTTTAATTTAAATTCTATATCGTTTATGGAGTTATTAGGTCCCGGTAGAAACGTAAAATCTATAGGGTTTATTGCATAAGTGCTATCCGAGTAGAAGATGTGGGGTAGTGTATCATATTGTTCAAAAATCGTTTTTGTGCCTTCTGTCGCCGAAAGTACATACGCATAATTAAAACCGTTTCCCTTGCCCCTATTCTGTAATTCAACAGTCATTTTATATTTTCCGGGAGCATTTTCTGCAATATTATGTTCCGATTGGACGATCAGAGGGGATTTAATTTCCAGATATACCGTATCAATATAAATGTTGGGTATGTGAAAAGTGATGGGAACAGAACGATTTTTTACTGTATAAGGTATGTATATTTTAAATGTCATTTTTGCCGTGTCATTGGGATATGTGGAATTTTCATGAAAAACACTGTTCAATAGTGATATGTCATCGGTCGAATTTATGTAAACCGAGTAGGGGGTGGAGTCGTGATTAACAATTTTTGCATTCAATATCACGGTGTCTCCGTTTTCAAGGATATTATCCGGATATTTATTCAATGAGTCGTTAGCAGAAATGTCAATTATTTCAGGAATTTTGGGAGACTGCATTACAACTATTGTGTCTATTAGAGGGATATAACCCTTGTGATAAAATGAGATAATAAGGTTACCAGGTGCGTTAATGGTAGGATGAAATAGAGAAACGTGGTTCGAAAAGAGTGTTTTGTGTATATAATGATCATCCGGAGTTATCATATTACAATTTATTTTATCGTTAATATCGCTAAATATTTGCACGGAAAAGGAATCTCCCTGGGTTATGGTGTCAGGTAAATTTAGTATGTTAAAATTCTTTGGAATTTGTCTCCACACGGGAACAGCAGGATCTCCTTCAAGGCTTTCAAAGAGATATATGGACCTGTAAACACCATCTGTTTGTGCATATCCCAAAATAGGCAATTTCCCCAAATTCAAAACGTCACCGATTCTATAGTAATTCGAGTTAAAAAGGGAGTCGAAAAACGGTTTTTCGAAATACATTGCAGGATAGGGAAACTCATCATTTATACTGGCAATGTAACCAATGGCTCCGTGCTGTTGTAATACCCAGTGTTCACCCAGTACATCAAAAGGGAATTCGTTTGTATAGCAACTCACTACAAAGACAATGTTAGGGTATGAATTATTTAGACTGTCTATATCATTGTTGGTTAAATATACGCGTGGAGATGAATTTTTTAATTGGATTTGTGAATGCGAACCATGGGAATTATGGTAATAGAAATAAAACCCTCTATTCAAAGAATCAATTACCGCCTGATTGCTATTCCCGGGAGCGGATGTACCGTCAATCTCACTCAAAACAACTTTGTAATAATTATTTGGAAAATGGTATTGTGAGATGGTATCACACCACATTTTGCCATCTCCCGAAGAAAACAGGTTCGCACCCATAAATAATGCCTTTTTAATGATGGATGTATCGGGGTGCAATATATAACTTTTTAGTTTGCTGAAATAATCCGATATATCATCGTAAGTATTTATCGACAATCTTCCGAGAGCAACATCCGGCATGAGATCAACACTGTCCGACGGAGCCTCTCCGAGGTAATAATCAAAATCGGCATTCCAATTTCCGGCAAGGCATGAATAATACATATCCGTTGGAGAATCGAGCCATTTACCGTAAAAATTGTTGTGAAAGTAGATTATGGGGATGGTATTGTTATCACCTGCTAAAAGTACATATTTGGTACCCCAATTAGTGACGGCATCCTGAAGAAATCTACGAATCTTGTTTTGTATGGAAATACCATCATAATGCTCAGAAATTCTTTGAATTGTTACGGTCTTTGTTCGAAGCCCCATTAACCACCAAAAATCCTGATATTGTTTAAATTGATTTATGAATACACTATCGGTAACAATTACATAATCCACTTTGGAGTCCCCCGGAAGGGGGATATCCACCGGTTTTTGCCAGGAATAGGATGAATCTTCCCTCATATTAACAGTAGAATAAGAAGGTAATAACGAACTAATATAGCCGTTATTTTCGATTAAAGGAATGTCATTAGACGTATGGATTACCAATTCTCTATATAAAATTATGCTATCCCCATTTCTTAGAGCGGGTTTTATTATGAAAGAGGCTAAACGTTGTCTGTTGTACTCGATATTTCCGGTAAATTCCAGTATCTTTATATAGCTTAACGGATATTTTGTATCCGTTTTTTTATGTGAAGTCCGAATCGTTTGTGGGGATATCAGCGAATAATCTAATTTGCCGTTGTAAATACCTGACGGAATGAAAAATTGGTAAGTTGGCAGTCCATCGCTTTCGGGATAGTGAGATTCAAGATATTTATAATCAGGTATCTTTACGATTATATCCGATTGTATTTTTAAGGGAATCAGAAAAAAAAGAATGAGAGCAAAAACTCTCATTCTTTCACTGAATCTTGACAAACTTGTCTGTATAGGACACATCATTGGTGTTTATTTTAATAAAGTAGATTCCGGCAGGAAACTCCTTTATATTTATGTACCCTTTCTTCATATCTTTGCATGTATACAATATTTTTCCGCTCAAGTCAAATACAAAAGTCGAAATGTTCTTATTATTCAAAACTTTTTTGGGAAGATACAATTTATCATCGGAAATATTATTCAGAATAATAGTTGACAGATGAGTATTCGAGGTTGTTTTTTTAGTGGCTATTCCTGCATGTAATCCCGAATTATAATCGAGGATTATAGGGATAAACGATGAATTACGTGATTTGGCAGCATTAGAGACCACTTCGAGAGAATCAATATAATTATTAGGAGGTAATGCAAATGTATCAACATTGATATATACGGGAGCTGAATCTCCGGGAGATATGGTAAGAGTTGTGGGAGAAATGTCGAGAATCCACGAAGAATTGTTATATGTGAAAATATCCGATACATAGAGATCCGCTGAGGATGTGGGTGGGTTTACAATGTAAAACATCCCGCTATCGGTACCTGCGTATCTATAATAAGATGTTATACCCCATTCTCCATAATTATTGGGTAATTGAGTCCAGCTTTGACGATTCCAGCTATAGTAATTCCTTCCGGAGTTATTTGCTGTTGTGGTGTCCGAACAGAGTAAGAGGGAATCGCCGCTATTATTTGTATCACTGACTGTTCCCAACCAATAGTCACCGGAATAGAATGTGTTATTGAGGGGAATACTCATGGCATAAACTCCGGGATTTGCAAAATCGGCGCTCCATATAACCGCTTTAATCAAATTACCGGGAGTTCCCGAATTATCTTCCCATAGAAAAAGCGTATCTTGAAAATTGCCTGAATCAGAAGCATAGAAGAATATTTTTGTTGATTCGATTGTAACCGGATATTGCGGAGGAGTAAAGCGTACGGCATTATAGAGATTAAGATTGGTAAAATAATTAACCTCATTATCCGTTTCTATGGAATGATAATACAATGAATCCAATCCTGCTCTTGAAGGAGAGAAATTGTTTTTATTGAACGGGTATACTATTTTAATTGTGTCCCTATCGAAAGCGATTTGAGCGTTTTCCTGATATGTGACATAAACGGCTAAAGGTTCGTTAACATCGTCCAGATTCCACATTTGCCTGTCGGTCGACCAATAGTTTATATTAGCAGGTGGAGTGTTATTATCCGACATTAATAAAATACTGTTTCTTCCCTTGGAAACTGTTCTATACTCAATCCAAAAATCTCCGCTTGTTATCGTATCATTTCCGTTAGTGACCACAATCACAGTATCGATAGTTCCATCACTTCCAGAGCATGAAAATGTAAAGGAAGAAAGTACTGAGCCCGGGATAGCGCTTCCGGAATCGTCGTCACAGATAAAGACCGTGTCGGGTGTCGAGGGAACTCCTCTATCAATATAAGCGACAAGCATAATGGAATCGATGATGCACGGGTATTGAGAAGGGGTGAATCGAACTGCCTCAAAAAGCGGATCATCGCTCCAAGCGGTATAACCGTTCCCAAAATCAAAATATTTCAGAAATTCGTTTTGGGTACGTGAATCGGAATATAGATCGAGGGTACTTGTTGTAATCTTTAATGCCGTTTTGTGAGTAACATTTGTTTTCTTACTGTTTAAGATAATATTTTTACCTTTCCGGGGGATGATGGATTTATTGCTAAAATAATTGCCATATGAAAACATAGGCAAAAGTGCAATAAATACAATTATGGCTTTTCTCATAAATACCTCTTTTTTTATTACTTAATTAATATATACTAAATTTTTTATGTTTTGTCAATAATATAAATTTAAAAAGTGCAAAAGTTGCATATAAAAAATAAAATTATTCTTTTTAATGCTGTAATAACATAAATAAATTCTATGATTTGATTTATAAAAATTGAATTGCTCTTCACTGCATTGTATATTATTTATGCAATATATTGTAAGAAACATTTTATCTTGACACATATATTGTTTAATGATATATTGCAAAAGCTTGGAGGGCTAGTCCTAATTGGTAAGGCAGCGGTCTTGAAAACCGCCGGGTTTTTGCCCATGGGGGTTCGAGTCCCTCGCCCTCCGCCATAAGCTTGGAGAGGTGGCCGAGTGGCTGAAGGCAGCTGCCTGCTAAGCAGTTATAGGAGTGATCCTATCCAGGGTTCGAATCCCTGCCTCTCCGCTTAATTAAATAAAAGGAGTTGAATATGGTAATCTCGAAAATCAGGAAGAAACTTGTAATTTTCATATGGGCTGCAATCATTATTTTTGTACTATTTATTTTTCTACAATGGGGAATGGATGTTGCATCTTCAAAGGGTAGTAATGCCAAAAACCTTAACATAGTAGGGCGTGTTAATGGTATAGGAATCAGTTATACCGAATTTGAGAAGAACTATTCTCAAACCTTGCAGCAATTAAGGAAACAATACGGGGAATTGAGTCCGGAACAGAAAAAAGTCGTTTCGGATAGAATCTTTAACCAGATGGTTGCCGATGTATTGATGAATGAGGAGATTAACAAACTCCATTTTGATGTCAGTGACAAAGAAATAATGAATATTATTTTAAATAGTCCGCCGCAAAATGTTATGAACGATACCTCGTTGTTCACTAACGGTAAATTTGACATAAATAAGTACAGAGCTATCATTCAGGATCCGCGCAATTCCCAATACGTGAATATGTATGCTGCACAACTTAAAGAAGTTATCCCAAAACAGAAATTACAGGATTATATTACTTCTTTTATTGCATTGCCGGACAATGAAATCATAAGGAATATAGTTGAAAATTATCAGAAAGAAACGATAGAATACGGAGTTTTTCCAATTGCAAATGATATGCAAAGCGTAAATTATACGGAATCTCAAGGAAAAGAGTACTATGAGACACATAAAAATCAGTTCATAATTAAAAATAAAGCTGACATTGCCGTTGTTAGATTTCCCATTGAACCGAGTATAACCGATCAGGATCTTGCCTACTCGGAAATCAAGGAGATATACAATGAAGTTAAGAGCGGGAAAGATTTTGCCGAAGAAGCAAAAACAATATCTCAGGATCCGGGTAGTGCTGCTAACGGCGGGATGTTGGGGTGGATTAAAAGGGGAATGATGGTTCCTCAATTTGAAAAAGTTGCATTTTCAATGAAAAGTGGTGAAATAAGCACACCCTTCAAAACAAAATACGGTTGGCATATTGTTAAAGTGTATTCAAATAGAGGAGATAGCGTAAAAGTCGCACATATTCTTATAAAATTGTTACCTTCCGATGAAACGATATATAATATAAAAGAGAATGCCGACAATTTCACTAAGATTGCCGATAAGATTGGTATTGAGAAAGCTGCTGAAAATGCAAAATTGAGTATTGATACGTTTAAGCTTGTTGATATGGATAATCCTGTTATTGAAGAATACGGAGAAACAAGGGAATTAAAACAATTTTTAAAGAACCATAAGAGTGGAGATATAAGTTATGCCGTGAACACCGGCAAGTATTTTATAGTTGCTTCCATTATAGCTAAGTACGATTCTACTCTTTTACCTTTTGATAAAGTTAAAGATGTTGTAAAAGATTCCACGATGTTTGCAACAGCGCAGATTATAACCCGTGGTAGAGCAGCCGGTGCATATAAACTTATACAGAAAGGTAAAAGCTTCAAAGGGGCGGTGGAGGATAGAAAAGGAAAATATTATAAGATGAGTGATATAACTATGTTTTCTAACATACCCGGAATAGGAAATGAATTGAAGTTCAATGGAGCGGCTTTTTCACTCAAAGAGGGATTGACTTCAAAACCGTTCAAAGTTGGTAATAAATATACTATTCTTAGAGTTATCAACAAGAAAGATATCTCGCAGGATGAATTAAAAAAGATCTTGACAAATTTTGTTTCTAAGTTAAAATCAATGAAGCAACAGGAAGTTTTCAACGACTGGTTGAAGGAGCTTATTGACAAGAGTAAAATAGAAGATTACAGGTATCAATTCGGATATTAGTATGTTGGCGGCATAGCTCAGTTGGTAGAGCAGTGGAATCATAATCCACGTGTCAGGGGTTCGAGTCCCTTTGCCGCCATTTTTATGAGCATGGACGATTTAAAAATAATAAAAAACGGTACGGCAGAGATTATTTCGGAGGAGGAGCTTCTTCATAAGTTGTCTTATAACAGACCGCTTATAGTTAAATACGGAGCTGATCCATCTGCTCCCGATTTACATCTGGGACATTATGTTTGTTTTAGGAAACTGAAAGAATTGCAAGATCTCGGGCATAAAATCGTTTTTATAATCGGTGATTTTACAGCTCAGATCGGAGACCCGTCAGGCCGCAATAAAACTAGAAAAATGCTTACACCCGAACAGACTGCAAAAAATTCCAAAACCTATTTGGATCAGGTATTTAAAATTTTAAATAGAGAAAAAACAATTGTAAGGTATAATAGTGAATGGCTTAAGAATCTTGATTTTAGAAAAATTGCAGATATAGCGTCAAGATATACAGTTGCGAGGATGCTTGAGAGGGATGATTTTGAAAAGCGATATAAAAGTCAACAGCCGATAAGTATTCTTGAATTTCTATACCCCCTTCTAGTGGCATATGATTCCGTTATTGTTGAAGCCGACATAGAGCTTGGAGGTACCGATCAAAAATTCAATCTTTTAGCCGGAAGGCACATGCAGCAGGAATACGGTATCGAACCTCAAATAGCAATCACTTTACCGATTTTGCCCGGATTAGATGGTGTCCGGAAGATGAGTAAAAGTTTGGGAAATTATATTGCTTTTAGTGATACCCCGGAAGACATGTATGGAAAAACTATGTCCATACCGGATAGTGTTATTGATACGTATTTGAATCTGGTTCTCGGTTTAAATGAAAACGATATGGAAAAAATCAGAAAGGAAATTTATGCCGAGAAGGGAGAAAATCCTAAATTTGTAAAGGAGTATCTTGCAAAGGAAATTGTGAAGATATTTTATGAAGATGAGGATGCGGACAGAGCACAGAAACATTTTAATACCGTATTTAAAAAGAAAGAAATTCCCGATAATATAGAGGAATACAAAACTCATGACGGGACCTGGATAGTTAAAATATTAACCGATAGTAAAACTGTTTCCTCATCAAGTGAAGCAAGACGACTCATAAAGCAAGGAGCTGTTAAAATAGACGGTGAACAGATAAGGGATATAAATTATAATGTAATGTTTGATGATAAAAGTAAATTAGTTCTAAAAGTGGGGAAGAGAAGGTTTCTAAAAATTGTAAAAGAGTAAAATTGTAGTTGCATAATTCTCGAAAATTTTCTATTATTAACTATGGTAATTTTAAATATATTTTTTATTCTTATAATTATTGCGGGATTGGTTTATCTGTATAGGATGAACCGTCGTAGGAAAAAATTTATGAATATATCCTTCGAAGAATCCAAAATTTCCATTAAGAGGGGATTAAACGAAAATTTATTTTTAAGACTTATAAATTCCATGATTAAATTAGATTTTAAATACTTTTTGGAATTTGAAATTACAGGTTTGGATGTCGATAACGGATTTAAGGCTATGAGTAATGAGGAGAGAGAATCCTATGTTATTCTATATCAATTTATAAATAATGTAAAAGAAGCGAAAAAGTCTATTGTTTATGTAGAATTTATTACTTTTTTTGTAGATGGTTCACATATTATAACGAGATTGAATAATGTAAGAATGATAATGAAAAATGATTTTGGCTATATCTCGAAATCATTTTATCATCATTTGGAACACGCTTCACAAAGAAAAGATAAAGGTATTAACCCGGTAATGTTAAATAAAGAAGAATTTTTATCATCTTACCTAAATATATTCAAAAAGCAAAAATGAGAAAATTTTTTATTATTCTGTTTTTCCCTTTTGTATTGAATGCTCACATAGGGCAAATATTCATACCATCCAACAAAAATATGAATCTCAATACGTTTTCCGTTTACAATATCAAATATAAGAGTGTAACACTAAACTATAACCATTATTATGATAATACCGGTGATATGGATCTTTCTTTTATATTGCCGTCCGAATGGAACGGAACGGTGGGGGTTAATTTTTATGTGTATGATTATCCTTCTTTCCCTATTTTTCGCACTGCAACGCCCTCGACAAATATAGATTACGGATTTAACTTTAATTATTCGAATTTGTTATTCGGTTCCAACCTTGGGGCGGAAATTAATTTTAAGGCTGAGAAATTTTGGCAAGAATTTACCATTTCTCCCGGTTTAGTTTATTTCCTAAATAATCAATACGGTAACTACAGCTTCATTTTTATTTCTCCTCATTACAAATTTTATACCAAAACCATTTCTTTTTACGGTGGATTTTACGGTATGTATAATGAAAAATTGAAGGTGCAAAGTGTATTTGAAATACCTATATACAATTGGAATGATTTAATGTTAGATCTGGCTATGGAGTATAGATTGCCCTTGAATTTTGTAATAGGCGGGGATTGTGAGTATAAAAACGGTAATTTGTTTTCATCTGCGAAGGCGGGAATTTCCTTTAATGTTTTCGAAATATACGGTGGTGTAAGATATAAAAAATTTACATTAAACGATTACTTCATAGATCTTGTTATTATTTCGCGGTTCGGTGGTATTGTCAAATTTTAACGGAGTTATTATGAGTTTATTTGAAAGATACGATAAAAACCCAATTATTTCCCCTGAAAATTTTCCTTATAAGGTTAGTGGAGTGTTTAACCCCGGAGCTATTAAATTCGGTGCACATACGATTCTATTACCTCGAGTAGAGGATTTGAGGGGCTTTTCACATTTCTGTGTTGCAAAGAGTAAAGACGGAATAGACAATTGGAGTATTGAAAGAAATCCGGCATTGGAATGTAATAGCAAGTACAATGAAGAGAAATGGGGAATTGAAGACCCTCGAATAGTGTATATGAAAGATGAAGAAAAATATTTAATAACTTATGTTTCATTTTCCCAGGGAGGCCCCGTTGTATCGCTTATGAGTACAAAGGATTTTCACAATTTCAATCGTCATGGTGCGATACTTCCACCGGAAGACAAAGATGCATCGCTTTTCCCTGAGAAGTTTGACGGGCTTTATGCCTTGATTCACAGACCTATTGTTAGAGGTCAGGCACATATCTGGATATCATTTTCACCTGATCTAAGGTATTGGGGCGATAGCAGGATTTTAATACCTACTCGCCCCGGCTGGTGGGATTCTCACCATGTGGGGCTTGGAACACAACCGATTAAAACAAAGGAGGGGTGGTTAATAGTCTATCACGGAGCGAGAATTACGGCTTCGGGGGCTTTATACAGAGTAGGGCTTGTTCTATTGGACTTGCATGAACCATGGAAAGTACTGAGGAGAAGTAAAGAGTGGGTATTGGGACCTGAAAAAACCTATGAAATGGTAGGTGTTTCCGATGCCGTTGTTTTCCCGACAGGTGCCGTTTATGAGGAAAATAATGATAAACTTCTATTGTATTACGGGGCTGCTGATTATTCCGTTTGTCTGGCGGAAGGGAATATGAGTGAAATATTGGAATTTTTAATGAGAGAGTAATTTTCCCTTGCAATATTGCGAAATATCGTTTAATCTTATAATATGAATTAAGAAAGGAGTTATTATGATTGGTGGTGTAGATGTTTTGAAGCTTATAACAAGCAGTTGGATTGTTGATTTTATTTTGTTTATTACCATATATGCCATTGCAATGATAATTGAGCGGTGGTGGACATTGTCAAGGGCTCATGGGAAAGATGATAAGTTTATACAAAGGGTAATTAATCTTTTAAATGAGGGGAATCTCGAACAAGCGAAATATGTATGCGAACAGGAAGGTAGCCCTGTGGCAAAGATAATGCATGCAGGTGTGTCAAATTTTGATGCGGTTCCCGAAAGCGTTCAAAACATTCTTGATAATGCTATAGAATCGGAAGAGAGAAATTTAATAAAGGGAGTAAGAGCAATTGGCGTAATGAGTTATATTGCCCCTCTTTTAGGATTGTTGGGGTCATTAATCGGGATTATATCGGTATTCCACGGGGCTTCGTTATCTGTCCCGGGTTCAGAACAACTCGTTATGGGTGGTATTGCCGAAGCATTGGTTAGCACTGTACTTGGTGTGACTATTTCCATTATTTGTGCTGTTGCTTATAGTGCTTTTGATGATAAAGTAAAAGATATAGTGGGAGATCTTAAGAGTTCGGCGACTTACTATATTTCATACATTAAAGGTGAAGTGAATATTGTTTAGAAAATTTTACTCCTTTCTTATATTTCTGTTTTTTGTTACATTATTCTTGCAAGCAAATGAAATAGATATTGATTTCGGAAATCTGCGGATTACCCCCTTTAGAAGCTATAGTAAAATTTCATTAGAGGGATTCCATTACTTTCCCGGAAACGGTAATCCCATGCTCCCGTATAAAGATACGCTTATACCGGTTCTCTCCAGCGAAAAAGGGATAACATACACAGTTATCGATTCCACTATTTTTGAAAATATTACAATCACCCCTACTCAGAAAGCGTATCCGTGTAAAACGAACTCAGTATACAAATTTATTTTTGATACAACTGCCTATAATTCCTCTAAAGCCGTTCCTGATCAAATTGTAAAAGTTGTTGGCTATGGAAAAATAAGAGGACGATTATATGCGAAAATTTTGATGTCTCCCTTCAAATATTATCCTTCGTCCGAGGAATTGATCTATTACAATAAAATTCATATTACCGCACCAAATGTGAATAATTATCCGGGAAATGATAATATTTACCCAGGTATAGTCGTTATAACAGATTCGTTATATTCCGACAGTTTCGTTGAATACAGAAAATTAAAGAAAATAGAAGGATATTCCCCCATTGTACGTTCCACTGAATTTATTTATGATAATTATAGTGGTACGGATAATCCGGATAAGATAAGAAATTACATTAAAACATTGAAGGATTCAGGGATAGAGTATGTTTTAATTGCAGGTGATGTTGAAATAGTCCCAACGAGATATGCCTTTGCTATGGCAAGCGGTGAGGGGTGGTGGTATGATTCCATACCTACCGATTACTATTACGGAGATGTGGACGGTAGTTGGAACGCCAATAACAACACGATTTATGGTGAGATCGAAGATAGTGTGGATATGCTCCCAGATTTTTATGTGGGACGAATAAGTTTTAACGATATTGATCAATTACAAGCCATATTAAATAAAATTTATACATATGAGAAAGGGGAATATTTAAGAAATAATTGTTCTGTTTTAGCAAGTGCCGGTTTTCTTGATTCATATACGGATGCTTCTATAGGATTGGATACTATTCTAACTTCTTTTCCGGAGTATTTTAAGAAATCAAGGCTGTATGATGGCAATGGTAGTCAAGTATATTTACCTGAATTTATGGATTCGTTGAACAGCGGTTTTAATTATTTAATACATTCCAATCATGGTAATTCATACGGATTTAGCATAGGGCAGGATTTTTTTAGTTATGATAATGCAGATACATTAACCAATGTACAAAAAACCCCGACCCTTTTGTATACAACATCGTGTATAAGTGCATCATATGATACGGATTGCATGGCGGAGCATTATTTGAGGGCGACGAGCGGAGGAGGATATTATATAGGTGATGCAAGATTCGGTTGGTATATAGGATATTACTCGGGTGAGAGTTCAACTGATTTAATGCAACGTTTATTTTTTTCGAATCTGTTCGACGGAAATGAGCATACCATCGGAGAGCTCGTTGCCAGAAATAGAGAGGTTTTTGCACCGTCCGCTTCTACCGAAAATACGTATAGATGGATGGAGTACAACTTGGTTTTAATGGGAGATCCATCTACATTTTTGAGGACCGATTCCCTAAGAGAATTGAATGTTTCATATGATTATTTTGCAGGTGAAAGCGAAGTCATTCTGAATATTTCGGATTATAAAGGTCCTGTTGGTAATGCAGTTGCATCCGTATTTCTCGGAGATTCTCTTATTGCAAGGGGGAGAAGCGATTTATCGGGACATGTTGTATTGTCCTTGCAAAACCCCGATACAGATGATGTAATATATGTTTACAAAAACAACCATTTCCTGTTTTCCGATACTTTTATGTTTGCTTATGGCATTAAATATGTTAGATCCTTCATTGAAGATGGTAATGACAGATGTTTTAACCCGGGTGAAAGCGATACATTAAATATGGTTATTGCAAATCAGTCGGATACAACTGTTTATAACCCGGAATTTACATTTAATAGTTATGACGGATTTGTGAACATAGGTAATTCTGTAATAGTCCTCGATTCCATCGGATTAAATAGCGTCGATACATTGAAATTTATTGTAGATATAGGGAATGTAAGTGATACTACTGCTGTATTTTATATTAAATTAAACGGTAATCTTTTAAAAGATTCAATCTTTTTCGATGTTAAAACCGGAAAATTAACCTTGAAAGAGGACGAATTCACTATTTCGGATTTCCCATCCTCGATTGTGGTTAACATTAAAAACGGGGGTAGCGGTTATTTTAAAAGTGGATTTGTGCATATAAGTTCACTGGAACCAAATATTTATGTTACGGAAGATAGTGTCCCGATAAATGCTTTGTATCCCGATGATTCTGCATCTTTTAGTATAGGTATTGATACAATTTCAACTGTTTTCCCTAACAGTTTATATGGTATATCGGTAGGTGAAGATACATTGTATTTGCTTTATTCCTGGAACAACTTTTCCGAAACGGTGGATTCGTTAACCCCCTACGGATGGGAGATGTATGGGATTGCTCATGTTTCATCGAAAAGATACTATTCTTCGCCGTATAGCTTTAGATTCGGAGTGGGAGAAGATAGTCTCGGTTATTACGTTAATGATTCGTTGATATCTCCATGGATTAGATCCACGGGGAGAATGGTCTTACAGTATGAAACATGGTTTGATTTGCAAGCGGGATGGGATTTTGCCCTCTTATTTGCAGGAAAAGACGGAGATTGGAGTTTTCTCGACAGTTACTCCGGGGCATCCGGTAATTGGTTAAAAAAGACTTATTTTTTCGAGAAATATCCTGCCGGAGACAGCTTTAAGCTTAAATTCGTTGCTTCCACATATAATGAAACAGGCTATGAGGGGTGGTATATAGATAATATTAATGTTCTACCTGATAACGGTGTAAATGGTATATCAATAGTAAAGAAAAAGCGTAAAGAGAATATTTTTAAATTGATAAACAGTATATCGAGAACTTCAATAAAATGCGTCATTCCCAACAATTTTTCCCAATATGATTTGAAAGTAATAAATATAATCGGTAGAGAGATGTTTCCGAAGATAACAACAAAATCAAACAATCTTATTATCGATATAAGAGAATTTAGACCGGGTATTTACATAGTCAAATACAAAAATTTTACAAATAAAATCATAAAAATATAAGGAGCGTAAAAGCTCCTTATATTTATTATCAAATTTAAAGTTAAAAATTCACTTTAGTTTGCTGCTTATCACTTTTGCAAGTCTTTTTACCCCTTCGTCGATTTCTTCCAATGTGGGATATGAAAAATTAAGACGCAAGGAATTGTATTTAGGATTTTCACCGTAAAAAGCGGATCCGACAACATATGCCACATTTTCTTTTATAGCATCGTAAAACATCTCCTCGGTATTAACGTAGTCGGGGCATGTTAGCCAGAGAAACAATCCCCCGTCCGGTTTTGTCCATTTAAGTCCTTTACCATCTGGCATATATTCATCGAGTTTTTCGAGCATTAACTGGTTTTTCTGGCGATATTCTTCAATTGTTGATTCTATATTACTTTGCAACTTATCTCGTTTTAAATATTCCGTAACAATGGCCTGATTAAATGGGGGAGTACAGAGATCCATTGCCTGTTTTGCTACAACAAATTTGTCGATAATCTCTTCGGGACCCGCTGCCCAGCCGAGTCTCATGCCGGGGAATAGGATTTTTGAGAATGTGTATAAGGAAACCACCCTTCCCTCATTATCCATGGATTGTAATGAAGGAATTGTTTCTCCTCTGTATCTTATAGCTCTGTAAGGGCTGTCTTCTATAATTATCAAATCAAATTCGGAAGCAATGCTGAGAAGCTTATTTCTTCTTTCCAATGAAAGTGTGACCCCACCCGGATTTTGAAAATCAGGGATCACATAGATGAATTTTGGGTGTGTTCCCTTCTTATCCAGTTCTTTAAGCTTTTCCTCGAGAAGGTCCATTCTCATTCCATCATCATCCATTTCGATACCGACCATCTTTGCTTTGTAGCTATTAAATGCGCTAATAGCCCCGACATATGTGGGGCTTTCAACTATTACCGTGTCTCCCGGATCGATAAAAATTTTCCCTACGATATCCAATCCCTGTTGAGATGCGGAAGTAATGATTATTTGTTTTTCACTAACGGAAATGCCGTCTGTTTTGAGGAATTTAATCAGCTCCTCTTTTAATGGAATAAAACCTTCGGTGGAACCATACTGCAAAGCTGTTTTACCGTGATTAAGAACAACCTCTTTTGCAATATCAGCTATTTCATCGATTGGAAATGTGTCAGGGGCGGGTAGACCTCCTGCAAAAGAAATAATTTCTGGTTTTGAAGTTAGTTTTAGGAGCTCCCTAATAACACTTCTTTTCATGTTTTTAATATTGCTGGAAAGACGGGAGTTTATTTCTATGCCCATATTACCTCCTTTTATTTTTCTTGCTATGAGTATAACATATAATATACTTTTTTCAAGAGAATTTTTATTGTTAATGATAGACATATCTAACTGTACGAGTATTGTAACCTTTACAAAACAGCTATATTGTTGTATATAATGGTTATGGTTGCATTGTTGTTTTTTCTTGCCGTATTTGTTTTGGGATTTGTAACTCTTGTTTTGATTTACAATGCCAGAACCAGTTCATTTAGCAATAAACACAGAGAACAACACCTGAAGGAGTTAGATGAACAACTTAAGGAAGGCAAAATTACAAAAGAAGATTATATTGAACTGAGAAAAAAGTTATAAATTAATCAAGTAAAGAAAAGGAGCTTTATGAGAACAGGAAAGGAATTAAGAGATATATTTTTGGAATATTTTAAAGAAAGAGAACATACTATCGTTAAAAGTGCTCCGTTAATACCGGCTGACCCCACTTTACTCTTTACAGTGGCGGGAATGGTGCAATTCAAGCCTTATTTTGCTGGCATTGAAGAACCGCCTTACAAGAGAGCTGTTTCTTGTCAAAAATGTCTCAGGGTAGGAGGAAAAGCAAGCGATTTGGAGAATGTCGGAAAAACAATTCGGCATCATACTTTTTTTGAAATGCTTGGTAATTTTTCTTTTGGTGATTATTTTAAAAGAGATGCTATTGTTTGGGCGTGGGAATTCCTCACCGAAACATTAAAATTAGATATGAATAAGATGTATGTTACCGTTCATGAATCCGATGATGAAGCGTATGGTATATGGCAAAATGAAGTAGGACTTGAAAGTAACAGAATATTTAAACTCGGAGATAAATCAAATTTTTGGGGACCTGCAGGAGGGCAAGGAGCATGTGGCCCATCATCGGAAATATTCTACGACCTTGGAGTGGAGTTTGATAATATGCCGGGAAAATGTACTATA